>Ga0209084_1003029_pt1 | contig 12540 bp, 20 predicted proteins | sample C_130820_MF_Meta_FD_187309 | JGI IMG/M metagenome (GOLD analysis project Ga0209084, IMG submission 187309) | Freshwater microbial communities from Lake Croche, Canada to study carbon cycling - C_130820_MF_MetaG (SPAdes) (version 2) | ecosystem: Environmental > Aquatic > Freshwater > Lake... | reverse complement strand
CTTCGTCCTTGTTTTTTCGTTTGAACCAACCTTCATCCACGGTCAGCATTGATACGATCAGTGTGATCGCTAATAAGAAAATTTCCATAGTGATTTACCTCTTTAGTTGTTGCTCAATCTTATTTAGTAGTAGTGTATCACTAAAATGGGGTAAAATCAATAGGTTTGGGGTAGAAAGACTATTCGTTAGATGTTTATAATGTTCCCTTATGGGTATTATAACTAAAATGAAACAATATCAATTCAACCGACCGTCTTCTTCACCGTAAAACACCATAGAGTTAGACTCACTTAGTTTATCCAAAACCTTCTCCATGATAAGATTTTCTAACCATGCCATCTCCCACGGAGTCAGTACATCTGGGTCACCGTCATTGGCGTAAACATCATGAATGACCTTCATTCGATTTTTTCTAGGACTTTGAATTTTCATAGTGATACCATATTAGAAGGTTGACGTCATTGCGACGCCAACACAGTTGATGATAGAATTAAGCGACTACTTCGCTATCTTCTTCAATAGAACGACAACTTTCAATGAAGGTCAGCTGCCAGTTGAGTTCAAGAACCTCATCAAGAGTGAGGGTTTCGTCAGCCAAACGATCATACATCAGTTCAAGATCATCAGTCATCGTATTTCTCCTAAGAGCGGTGATAAAGTAATAGTCTATCAGATGTCTTGACAGATGTCAAGCTTTTATTCGTTTGAGGTTAGTTTAGGACCCTTGACATAAGTGTAAGCAATACAACGAGCCTCAATTCCAAGAGTGTCACTGCTAGCACAGACCCATTCCTTAGATGTTAGAACCACAGTCTTGTGACCTGGTAGAACATTAGCAGCAATGATAAACGGACTAATAGTCAGTGCTGCGATTAGACCATAAAGAACCTTCTTATTTCCAAACATATTTTTCACCATTCAAAAAGTGAGTTAGTAAGAGCATCCTGCTGGGTAGTATTAGTTCCATTAAAACTGGGGTGACTATTAGTCGAAAATGGAGTTGAACGTCGATTTTTCTTCGTTCTGGTTGGTGCCATTGAACTCGTAAGAGTATTTGAGACCATCCTGACAAACGATGTTCTTCTCAACGATATGACGATATTCTTCACGACCACACAATAGACGTTCCCGACATAGGTTGACATTATCTTCCATCAAGTCAACACCATACGTGTTCGACAACGCTTGTTCTAGCGTGTGACCATTCTGGAGTTTACGAATGACAACTTCGCTCAAGAACTGACCGTCACCACACGATGGGTCAAGGAAAGTTTTTGTTTCATCGGTAAAACTTTCTGGTGGAAGTTGGTCTAATATTTCTTGAACGAGTGGGGTAGGCGTGAACACCTCACCGTTTTGCTTGACTCGATTTTTTTCACGGTCTATTCCGCTCATGTACTCACGTTCACGAAGGTGAGCGATAGCCTTTTCTAGTTCTGTTGGTGTCATTGTTGTTTCTCGATGTGTCATAATAGTGATGTAGTCTACACTACTATTCACGATATGTCAAGTGTTTTGCTAAAATAAAGTCCCGTAGAACGGGACTTTATCGTCTTAGACCTTACTGACATACATTGACATATCGTGGGTTGCCACTCTGGTCATAAAGAGTCTGGTAAGAACAGTTGCTCTTAGCAGCCTGTGGGTTCTTGCCATAACCATAGTAAGGGGTCTGTGAACCACCCTGTGGCTGAGCCTGTTGATACTGTTGTTGACCACCCTGTTGCTGACCGTTACCATTGACATAGATAACCTGTGGTTGTTGCTGAACTTGGGGTTGTTCTGGACGGTTCATAGCATTCACCAACCCACCAATCAAGGTAACACCAGCCTGTGCTACACCCATACCAAGTGGGGATGAGTACCAGTTGGATGAACCATACTGCTGGTTGATGGTGTACGCTTGGTCATATGGACCGTAAGCGTTAGCTGAGAATGATGCTACTAAAAGAACGATAGCGATTACTTTTTTCATGATCTTAACCTCGTGGTTGTATTTAGATAGAAAACACATTGTACCAAGTTTTTGAGAAATGTCAAGCTTTTTCTTTTCTCTCAACTTCTCTCTGACTATGGGAATAGTATACTAGAAAGATCTTAGATTGTCAAGCTTTTTTTGCTATTAAATTGAATTTATTTCAAACAATCTGGACCGTACCTATTGTCACCCTCATCACCAGGTAAAAAGAACAGTGCTACCAGTGGAATCCAACCGATAACGGGGACCCAACTAACGAAAAACCATACACCAGTGTGTCCACAATCCCTAATTCTCTGAGTGGTGGTTGCTATGGAAATAACAAGAATTGGTATCGACACCGATATTGATGTTACCAACACTAAAAAAGTCAACACAGCACTAACATAGTGAAGATAATCTGACAATTTGCCCAATAGAACCAACAAACCGAATACGAACACACCGTCGACAGAAGTGATAGCTATCAATATCAGAGTGACATAAAGATAACTCTTACGGTTACGACGACAACTAAAAGAAAAAAGATCTTCAAAAATTGGTTTAGACACTACTTATCTCCATCTATAGGTCAAGTGAAGATGTATGATACTACAAGTCATCCAACTTGTCAAGTCTTTTTTGTAAAAATTCTTGATTTAATTCATCAGCACGATCACACGCTACCAATACCGTTTCAGCGAATTTTCTAGCGAACTCAACCCCACAGTTACCACACGCTGACCAATTGATTTGAGTCATTACAGGATTACCACCCCACATTTCCCTTGGCGGGTGAACTCGAACTAAATTTACAGGATTCATATCTAAGCTCCTTTTAGTTGACACAGTATTTACTGATACTCACACTAAAATAACTTAGTAGATAATATAGGACCCCGAAGGGTCCTAGATAAGAAAGATAACTACACGGCAATTTTAAAAGAACTAGGGTTAAACCGTTCGTTCCACCGATTCCATTCGGTAATACCATACGGAGCATACCGTTCATCTTTACCGTTGGTACACCATTCACATTCGTAACCGTCGGTCCAAGAACGACTCACTCGTTGCCAACCAGCATTGCGATTACTGGTTCTCATACCGATTCGGGCTGCTTCCTCGGTAGGATAACCCTTAATGTAAGTTCCAGTAGAAACATGAAATAAAACATATGACATCAAGGACACCTCATACATAGTCAATTTGAACTTGATAACCGTCCTTGTCTGAGTAACCTACACCAACCGTTCCTTTGTTGTTGTTGAGTTTGAGGAGTTCGGCGTAAACCAACCGAACAGTCTTATTTATGCTCCGATCATCACCTACACCCCGAACGATAGCATTATTAGAAGTGTAGAACGATACACCGTTGACGATAACACGAATTTTCTTCATGGTAAAACTCCAAGGTTGAATTTAACGACAGTTGTAGCAGTTGTTGTACTGTGGTTGTTGTGGTTGATACTGTGGACGAGGCTGTTGATAATTCTGGTCGTTATTGTTGATAATAATAGGAGGACTCTGTTGAATCACGGTATTGTAGTTAAAACTAGGAGCTTGAATCATTCCCCAACCGTAACCCATAGCACCGTATGCTCCATAGGGATAACCACCATAACCGTAACCACCATAGAACCCACCGCCATAACCATAACCACCACCGTACCAAGCATTTGATACAGAACTAACGAGAAGAAGAGCAACAAATAAAACAGTTTTCATAATTTTCTCCAGTAGATGTCTAACTTTCCTAGATAGTTTACTCTAAAAAATCTATCTTGTCAAGCTTTTTTGAAACTTTTTTCAACTTTATCGAGGACCTTGGATAGCGCTACCACCAGACCCCGTCTCCTCTGAGTTAGACACTACGGTGGTGACATCTATCGGGATATCCATAGCAGAATTGATACCAGTTTTACTCATTGAAAATTGATTGACTCCCTGACGGAGACAACCGATAATAGACTGACCTGGTAGATTTCGCATATCAGCAATAGACTGAAGGAACCAGTGTGTACCACCAGGACGAGTGTCAAGACCTTGAGAGGGTAAATTTCTAATCCAACCCAACATGGCAGTTTTATTTTCTGGGTCCAACTCACACCAATCAATACCAGCTTCTTTCTGAAGTTCGAGTTCAGTGGTTATCTGATTCTGAGAGGAGTTCCATTTTGCATTCATCAGTTTGGTTTGAGATGGATACAAAGCAATCAGATTTGTGATTTCCGTTTTGGCAATAGGAATCAGGGAACTAACAAACGCATTATTGATATTAGGATAAGTTCCTGCACCTGGAATTCCTGCAGGAATAGTTACAGGACTAGATCCATAGAATCCCTTGACGGTGGACAACATTGAATTGTAAATTGCTTGTAGTTTAGCAACATCCATCGTTGAAATAGTGTTAACTATGGCAATGTAGTTCAATCCAGACACACCTGCTAACGATCCAAAAAAGTCAACGATCTGTAATGTACCATTAGGTCCAGAACCTTTGGCAACCTCATTGTTGAAGTAATTTACAACTTCAAGAGGAACCGGAACCGTGAGGGCGTTTACCAATGGTAGATCACTACACGTCCTCAGTGGAGCGGTTGCCCCAGCTAACTCCCTCAATTGAATATTTGGTAACTTAGATACCTGTTGTAAACTGACCGACAAGGCTTTATTAGCCAGAGCAATATTCTGTGGGATGATTTGTTCTAACCGATCAAAAGCAATCATTATGCAGTACTCCTTAATACATAGGCAGGAAGTTTAGTCTCAAGAGAACTATTGACCCCTCCCTGGTTGTTGATGTAGATAGGTTGATAACCATCAGGAGTGAATGTCTTCATTGTAGTGTAACTGTGTGGGAATAGAAATACTGGATTTAACAAGTCAGCAGCATTTTCAAACCCAGTAGTCTTTACTTGAAGAACCTTTAATATCTGATCAAGAGCAGATCCTTTTATCTGTTCTAACGCAATGTACATTAACTTTTGAGTCTCATCAGTAACATTAGCATTGGGATCTCCGATAGAACCAATTACATTCTGAGGAATCCCTACTGATAAAAAAGCAATAGATAATACTGGTAAATATCCAACCACATTGACAATTTGTCGGACTAACCCCAGTGGACTTCCTAAATCTTCCAACGTATTCATATTAATCAATTTACCAAGATTCAACAAATCTCCAGCAAACCCTTTGATGTTTGGATTGATGGATGATATGGAACCCGTAATCAAGTCAGACATACCATTGAACGTGTTGTACAAATAAGATTGACCAAGATCTGCGCCATCAATAAATTGATTAGACTGAGCAATGTATCCTTGAGCCAAGTTGTAAGCCTGAACAAAGATCGTATAATCACCCCTACCCAAATACAGTTGATGAAGATCTGCTACAAAATTCCCTCCACTACCAGCAGTAGCCCAACAGGTACACTTCCATCTTTTGTCTCCTGGTTCACATATATCAGAAATCAATAATGCTGGACCAGGAACACCACCAGTCAGTTCCTGGTTCTTAAACCAACCATGGATATCAAAATCAGTGTACGTTATCTCAGTTGGTGGAGGAACTGCTAAGTTTTCATAACTAGCAAGAGGAGTCAAGTTTGCACAAATTGTTAATGCATTAGCAAGACAATTTCCATCAACAGTCGCGTCAATGAAACAACTGTTTATGTCAACGTTAGGTTTCAAAGTAATATTAGAATGAATAACATTGGCTATCTTTTTATCTCTCCAAGATGTAACACCTAAGGTGGTATAAATGTTGGATGTAGACGATGTATCCGTTAATTTAATTTTCCCACCATCACACAGAGGAGGACATGCTGTTGATAAACTGGTCAATGATGTTATGGTTGACTGAGCAAGAACAGCATTGGAATTAGCTTTAGCATATTCGATTGTTTCAACCAATGGTCTGATCAGATCACTGGTCAAATAGATAACATACCCAGAGTTATTTTTAGTGTTGGCAGTCAAACCCTGATTCTTTAACAAACCAGATGCAGCATTGACTTGAAGCGGAGTTAAATTCATTTAACTCCCACCCAATAACACCGTAGAAGCACCACCAACTCTAATATCACCGCAAGTATCAGGATCACCCATTTTTACAACAGCTTGACGATTGCAGATAACAGTGTACTGAGTAGCAGTCGTTAACATTCCATAGTGGTTGTAATGAGGAGAAACTGTCATAAAAGCGGTGGCAATAGGAAATCCCTCTACCATAACGCTTTTTTCTCCTTCCATAATCATACCACCGCTGGTGTTCATATCACCCATTCTTTGTACTGGCATAGAAGACATAATTTCACCCCATTAAAATCTTGTTTGTAACAGGTTTGATGCCTGTAGTAGTTTCAATGTAACCATCACGAACTTCATCACGACTAACACCAATAGTAAGACAATGATTCTTACTAACAACGATGTCGTTCATTGGATTGGTCGTAAACAACCAAGAAATCAACTGAAGTCCTTGTGGACTAGGAACAGCAACTAACACCTTGGATAAAGTGTAAGAATTGTCGTCCTCAGACAGGATCTTGGTTACGATTTCTTCTCCAGAAATCATCTTAATAGAATAAACAGTATTTGTATCAGTAATCATAATTAATCGTGTGTGTAAAACATTTCTTTAAGTTCTCTGAACCCACCAACATAGTTATCATCAATGAAAATTTGTGGTAAGGTTCTAGCACTGGGTACTACCTCTAGTAGTTGTTCGCGGGTGTAGTCCCCACCAATTTTTCTTTCTTCAATTTCTATTCCTCTGGACTTCAACACCGTTAGTGCTTGGACACATTGTCCACATCCATCTTTACTCCATACTATGGCTTTACTCATATTTCATTCTCCTTAAATCACTGGTAATTTATCGTAGTCAACACTGTCAGACATTGCCCCAATAACATAGTTAGTACTTTCTGACTCTTGTAGAGCAGTTTGTTTAGTAGAACTATTGGTATGCTTGGTAAACCAAGGTATCGGAGTAGTCTTGGGTGCTGGTCTAGTGTATTTAATCCCAATCTCCTTGAGTGCATTAAAAGCAGTGTAGTCAACAAAGTCTTTAAGAATACGAGAATTCAACCCGATAACCGGTCCCTTAGTAAACAAGTAGTCTGCCCACTGTTTCTCTTCAAGGATAACTTCCTCATACATAGAATAGACTTCTGTTGAACATTCTTCTTTGATGTCTGAGAATCTAGAATCATCCTTGACTACCTGATTGATAAGGTAGGCAGTCCAATCTCTATGAAGAACTTCGTCCTGAAGAATCAAACTAATGATATTACCGTTGCCAATGAATATCTTGTTTTCTACCATTGCTAAACTAGTGGCAAATGATACCATGAATCTAAACGCTTCTAGAGCGTAACTAGCATGAAGAGCTAACCAAATAGCTTTAATATGGTCACGTTGATCAACTTCAACCCCACTCTCTACTTTACAATTTATCTTGTGAAGACGATTGTAGTATTTACCCACAGATGAGGCCATATCAATGATTTCTTGGGTATCGTGAATACCATTGAAAATTTCTTTAGGTACCTGGTAGATATTCCTAATGATATGACTGTAACTCCGACTGTGAATGTTCGTTTCCATAAATGACCAAGCAGACACTAATGCCTCTAGTTCGGGAATACTAATAACTGGACCAAATATCTGACTAGGTGCTCTTCCTTGAATACTGTCTAGTGCTGTCTGTCGTAACAGGTTGCTCGTGAAGATATGTTTGATAGCCTCACTGGATTCTTTGAAGTCATTGGAATCTTTTACCAATGATATTTCTTCTGGAACCCAAAAAAATCCCCGTTGTGTGGTTTCATATTTAGAAATTTTAGGATATCTAAATTCTTCAAACCTCTGTACAGTAACTGGACCAGCTGGGTCCAAGAACATCTTTCTGGATAAGTAATCTGTTTTTGTTTGTAAGTTGTATTGTTCAGTTGACATTTGTGTTTTTCTATTATTGTTGAATGTTCATACCAATGGCCACCCCGAAAGCCTTTTCCACTCAGTTAGAGTGAAATCTCCACGAATAAAAATTGCAGAATGTGACTCTGAAAGTACATATTGGTAACGTTGGTAATCGGGGTGATCTTTCCAATATCTTTCCAACTCTTCTATTGAAGTCACGTTATTGACCGCATACTGATCTGATTTATTATCATAAACGCTAATAACATGATTATTTTTAAACAGATTGTACCACATTTTCATCCCGTCTACGCTAAGAATCTTGCTACCTGTAAATCTGATCGCCTTTCCGAGATTACCTGCAGCTACTACTAATAAATCAGACGCATATGGGGGACCTTTTGGTAATTCTGGATTTTTAGCAGTTAAATCAACCACTGCGACACCATTGGTAACCACGTCAATGGCGGTCACTAGATCCACTGTTTTTCCATCTTTGCTCCCAACCCAATAATAAGCAGTATCACCGTCCCTCAACGAAAACACATTGTTGTCAAGTACAATAACATTGACAATTGGTGCTAGTTCTGCGACCAATGGCGCTAAACTGTAGTACGCACTTCCAGAGGAATCTAATCGTTGTGGTGATTCGTCTAAATATGACTTTTTGAAATTTTCGTACAACACAACGAGTTATTTACTAAGTTCGTCATAGATACGGGAAATTCCGTCTAACGCGCCAAGCGGAATTGAAATATCCCCCTCTCTACATTCGGTATGACTTGGGTTGATTCTAATAATGTTAGGTGAATATTCGGCTCCCATCATTCTCACAGTGGGAATGGCAATCCCAGCTCCAACTTCTATCACTACTAATTTATCAAGACTTTTTGCCCACTTGTGAAATGGCCAGAACTGAAGATCCTCCCTCCAAAAAGAAAAGTAGTGATCACTGAACATCATAACGTTCGGTCGCGCTCTAGCGTCACATATTGTACACCTAGGTGGTTCCGAAGTCAACTCACACAACTCGATATCTATCTCTGGATGAAAATTATCCGCTGACCATACACCACTATGACATTTATCTTCACACTGTATCCAGTGAACACTTCCGTGACACTCTACCAAACGATCTTCTGGCCAACCAGATTTTTGCCATTGTCCATCCACGTTTGACGTGTATCCCCAATATCCTCTTGGAGCCGACTGAGCAATCTCTAGCAACATATTGTACCCACGATGAGGAGTTGTTGCCCGATAGTCTAATAGTCTATGAGCATACCATCCCATCACTAATTCATAGTTGTCCCTCATCGCTTTAGGATGACACATTTCTACAAACGAAATGTGACTTAGGTGAGACAATTTAGGGTAAGCTGTCCACAGACCTTCGCCACCCCTGAAGTCCGGCAATCCACTGTCTATCCCGATTCCAGCACCGGATGATACTAAGATACCGTCTGCTGACTTAATTAAACCTACCGCTAGTGTTATGTTATCTTCTAAGGTGTCTGTCATAATTTACAGGACAGACATTCAGAATCATCGTCGTAATCATCCATACCACTAGGTAGTTCAATGTCATCCTCGTCTTTTGAACCTTGTTTTTCTACCAACGAATAATACAATGACTTCAACCCATACTTCTGTGCTAACATCAAGTTGGTGGCAATCAGAGTAGTAGGAATTTTACGATCATGAAAATGTCTAGGCGAATAGAACGTATTGGTGCTAATAGACTGATCAACAAAGGCTGCCAATACGGCTGCAGTTTTCAAATAGGGCAAACAGTCTGGTTGATCCCACATCAATTGATACTTATTCTTCAATCGGTGATACTCTGGAACAACTTGTGTGAATGAACCAGCCTTACTTTCTTTAGTGCTAATCAGTGACATAGGCATTTCAATGCCATTGGTACTGTTAATAACAACACTACTAGATTCAACTGGAGCAATGGCCATCAGTGTGGAATTCCTAACTCCATACTGTTTCATGTTTTCACGTAATATCTCCCAGTCCAACTCTGGAGTGAAATCAGTCAACTCATTAACACCAGACGCTCTTCTTTCCCATGGAAAAACACCACGACCATACCATGTTAAATGACTGTGTTCACATGGTCCTCGATCTTTGGCTAACTCAACCGTTGCTTCGGTTAGATAATAAGCAATATGTTCCTGCCAAGATTTAATCTCTGCTAAAGCATCACCATCACCGTACTTAAGACCTCGTTTAGCATGCCAGTATGCTAGGTTAGTCACACCAATACCAATAGGTCTGATCTCATCATTGGAACGTTGTGACTGAACACTCAAGAAGTCTTGATAGTCTAAAATGTTGTTTAGACTACGAAGAAGAATTCTACACGCTCGTTTGGTATCTTCTGGATTCCTAAATGCTCCCCAATTAATACTTCCTAAGGTGCAAAGTGAAATTCTGCCGGTCTCATCGTCTAAACGTTTGAACGGTAATGAGGGTAGTACAATCTCAGCACACAAATTACTCTGATAGATAGGGTGAATCGTAGTATCAAACGGTCCTTGGTTCTGAACATTGTCAATAAACAACAGGTAAATTCTACCTGTATCTGTTCGTTCTTTGAGTAGACCGCCTTTGAACACTTCTTCAGCAGACATTACTTTCTTGCGAACAGTAGTGTCCTTCTCGTACTGCACATACAACTCTTCAAACTTAGTGATGTCACTGTAAAACGCCTCGTAAAGATCAGGTACTTCGTTAGGGTCAAAGAACGAGATATTTTCTTGATTCTTGAAACGACGCCAAAAGAAAGAACTAAGGACTACACCATAGTCTAAGTGACGAACACGCGTTTCTTCTGTTCCCTGATTGTTCTTCAGTACAATCAAATCATCAAATTGATAGTGCCAAATTGGATAGTAAACAGTACAACTGGCATTTCTAATACCACCCTGACTATTATGAGTCAACACCATTTCCGCATATTCATTTGATGCAGCAAAGAATGTATGGGTGTCCTCTACTGTGATATCGATATACTGTGTCGGATTTGACTGTCCTATAACCACTTCTTTGACTGACGTAACTCCATTGGGTGTGAGTATTCTGTGGTCGTCTTTTAGATTAACTGGTAGAACCTCCCCAAATCCATTCTGACTCAGAACCATTATTGGATGATTAGTTGAGCAGTTCAACTCAGTACCATTTGTAAATTTAATCAGTACTTGGTCCTGTTCACTAACTTCCGTTGCAAATACATCAGTCACGGTTTTATAGATTATTTCTCCAATTTTGGAGAGAGTTTTGATCTTGTCACCGATTTTAAGTTCTGATATTTTAATTTTCTTTGTAGATTTCATACCGTTCGTCGCCTTTAATGTATTCTTCTTTAGTTATTGTTACCAACCATGGACATTTTTTTCGAGCATGCGTCATTTGAGACCGTATTATTAAATTTAGATACTTTCGAGCATATCCTCGGAAGTCATATAGACTCCTAAATAACCAACCGTCATGGAGAATGAATTCCTTCGTTGTTTGATTGGCGTACTGATGTTTATTCCGTTCATAAACATTTTTCTCTATGGTCACATTCTTCTTTTCAACAAGCGAAAATTGCACCGTTATGTTTTTATTTGGATGTCGATAAATTTTTTCATCGTATTGATCACGGTGAATGTGTTCTTTCTCGTCGGTCAAAAGATTGATAACCGGAAATTTACCGTACGTTACACCAACAAGATCGTCATCGGCGTCAAAAACAGCCTTGGTGACTTGGATAACATCCTTTGTAGATAACCTCAGTGCCATAACTAGTCCTTTGGTGATACCAGTATATCGTTGATGATATTCGTTCTCGAAAACTTCTTTTGGAATCTTTGTTGTTCTGTTCAGTAATTTATCATAACATAACACGTGATTTTTAAATTGAGTTACGTGAATCTCTTGATCAAAATCTTTTTTGAAAATTGAAATAATCACATTTGGTACATTTTTTAAATGTACTAACATCCTACCTTTGCAACAGTGAACATATTTCCCAGTTTTATATTCCTCAGATGACACACGGAAGATATTTCCGTTTTCATCTACACAAAGGGTTGACCCAGCGCCACAATTTTGATTATCACCACAGTTCTGAGAGTTGTAGAATATTTTACTTGAGGCAACACTATGCAATTTGTGGAATTTTGCCTCGGCCTTAAACGCCTCGACCCTATCCGAAAAGTATTCAACGAAATAATCAAATTTTTCTGGATTCTGAATTAGTCGTAATACGAAATCTGTTACGGTTGAACTGGAATAATATCCACTAAATAAATCATGGTCAGACCTACCGTAGACTCCACGAGAACCAGAATAATATTTTTGTCGTTCTGAATCCCATACCAAATAGCAATAATATGCTTTATCAGTGTACGGATTGTCCAATAATCCATCGTAAGAATAACCTTCGAAGTATGATTTATTACTCATCGATGTCGTCTTCGTCCAATATTTCTACCCAAGTATCGGGTCGAACGCAACATGACCTCAAATCACCAAACCACTTTTTCAGGAATGGTAACATACCAGTGTGCATAATCTCGCCACCACGAATGGGAGATCCCAATGGTCGTAGTCTTCCTATTTCAAGTCCAATGCCAGCACGTTTACTGGCATAC
>Ga0209084_1003028_pt1 | contig 12542 bp, 10 predicted proteins | sample C_130820_MF_Meta_FD_187309 | JGI IMG/M metagenome (GOLD analysis project Ga0209084, IMG submission 187309) | Freshwater microbial communities from Lake Croche, Canada to study carbon cycling - C_130820_MF_MetaG (SPAdes) (version 2) | ecosystem: Environmental > Aquatic > Freshwater > Lake... | reverse complement strand
CAATCCCAGCTCTCCCAATTTTTCTCAATTAAATGAATTACTTTTTCCAATCCGATTTTATCTATTTCTGAGAAATCGTTTAGTTGGTCACTATCTAGGTCAAAGACCAAAATCACATTTCCATTTGCATCTTTAGCTGGAAGTACAATTTCTGATTTGGAGGCAGAGGCGCAAGCGATGTGTCCGGGAAATTCATCCACATTGGGAACAATGATGGTTGCTTGAGTGGTGAAGGCATGTCCACAAACACCTTTGTGAAAAGGAATTCTTGTGCAAGCTACAGGTCCTTGAAAGGGTCCCAAAACCAATTCTTGCCCTTTGTTTAAATAGAAACCAACCCAAAAAAAGCCAAAGATTTCATGAATAGCGGCAGCAATGTTCGCTAAATTGGCATATTTGTCCGTTTCTCCTGCTAAAAGGTTCTTGATTTGAGGGAAAAGTAAATCGTACTTCTCTTGCCTTGTTCCTTCTATTTTGATTAAATCTTCTGCCATTTAGGATATGCTTGTTTGTGACACAAAATACCTTTTTACCCAAGATTCAGCAGCCGTCTCAGGCCAATTCGTTTGGTAATAGGCCAAATTCGGGATTAAAGGACTTACCACTTTTGATTCAGGAGTAATTAACCCATCTTTTACAGCTTGCTTGATTGCAGTAAGTGCATACATATCAAGAACTTCGCCATTGACAATCGCCAAAGTCCTATCAAAAAAATCAATACCCATTTCAATTCCTAATTCTTTAAACCATTTGGTGGAGGCATCAATCGAACATCCAGATGCTGCATTGGCCGACTCATCTAAGGCGATGATAACTACTTGATTGTATCGAATCTCAAAGGAACCTTTTAATCCTGCTCCATGCGCATTCCATTCTTGTATTGCTTTTGGTAAATAGGATTCAATGCTTGTTTTTTCTATGTCTGAAAATGCACGATTGGCTTGGTATACCCAAATTCTAGCACTGGGAGGCAATTCATGAAAGGAAATATACATATTTATTCATTTAAAGATTGCTGAACCAATTCAGCTAAATCTACTACTTGGATTTGTTTATCATGCCCAGATTTGTTTAATCCATCTTGGAGCATCACCATGCAAAAAGGACATGCTATCGCAACCTTGGTTACTCCAGAAGCGATGATTTCTTCTGTTCGTCTCATTTGCATATCTATTTTTCCTTCCTCGGGTTCTTTGAAAACTTGTGCTCCACCTGCTCCGCAGCATAATCCTTTGGTCCGACAACTTTTTAGTTCTTTTACTTCTTTTTCCAATCCCTCAATCACTTCTCTTGGTGCCTCAAAGATACCATTTCCTCTGCCTAAATAACAAGAATCGTGAAAGGCAATTTCTTCTTTCGTGGTATTTTTAGCTTTTATTTTCCCACTTTTTAATAAATCAGCCAATAGGGTACTATGATGAATAACTTCATACGTTCCACCCAAATCCGGGTATTCATTTTTCAATGTGTTAAAGCAATGCGGGCAGGCTGTGACAATTTTTTTTACTCCATATAAGTTGAGTGTTTGTATATTGGTGGCAGCTTGCATTTGGAATAAAAATTCGTTTCCTGCTCTTCTTGCCGGATCTCCTGTACAAGATTCTTCTGTACCCAATACCGCAAAACTTACTTTCGCTTCATTCAAAATTTCACAAAAAGCTCTTGTAACTTTCTTTTGACGGTCATCAAAAGAACCTGCGCAACCGACCCAAAATAAATATTCTGGACTTTCTCCTTTGGCTGCCCATTCGGCCATGGTGGTAATTTTCAACTCCATTATTTCTGTAATTTTTCTTTTTCTAGGGCACGCATCTCTGCAACAGTCATTTTGCTTCCATCGTGGCTCCACCCTGGAGGGCCAAAAATATAGAACCAAGCACTTTTAAAGGTATTGGCATTCATTAAATCCTTAGCGATTTGTACCCATTCATAAAAGGCAATCTTCACTGGATTATAACTCTCTATTTGGGTAGTTAAACCATAGCTGGGATGTTGTTCCTCTTTTTGAAATGAACCAAACATTCGGTCCCAAATGATTAAGACCCCCCCATAATTGGTGTCTAAATAATTCAAATCCGTACCATGATGCACTCGATGATGCGAAGGTGTATTGAATATATACTCAAACCATCTTGGCATTTTATGAATGAATTCAGTATGAATCCAATATTGATACAATAAACTTGTTTGCTGAAATGTTATAAGGATTAGTGGATTAACTCCAATCAATGGAATCCACAAATAAAAAACTACCATTCCAGAGATAGTGGATGTCCAAGTTTGCCTTAAAGCTGCTGCCAAATTATATTTTGGTGAGGAATGATGCACAATGTGAGACGCCCAAAAATAACGTATTTCATGCGAAAGTCGATGCATCCAATAATACGTAAAATCTTCTGCAAAAAAAGTGAAGACCCAAATCGGCCACCAATCGAGCGCAAATTCTTGAAATTTATAATGGTCAAAAACATATAAAACAATACCAAAACCTATAGTCTTAGTAAGAATACCAATAATCAAGTTTCCAATTCCTAAGCCAATAGAAGTGAAGGAATCTTTTGCTTCCACAAATTTGCGTTGTTGTTTGTAAGAGACATAAGATTCCCAAATAACCGTAAGTAAAAAAAACGGGACTGCGTATAAAATAATATTTCTCATATTAATTTAATTTAACGGTTTCTTTCAAAAATTGAATACTCGCTTTCAAAGGTATTTCCACATGTTCTCCTAAAATGGGAGATGTCATTACATGATAGCCTGATAATGGGAAAGCTTCCTCTTTTTTTAATGTGGATGGAGTACCTAAAAGTGGGTACATTTCTTTCATTGCTTTTACTGAAACCACATTGTCTTGGTGCTGCTCATCTTTGTAATAATAGGTCAAAAATACAGGACATTTGACCGCGTTAAACACTTCTTTCGTCATTTCATTGGTCAAGAAATTTTGCAAAGCTATAACTCCATCCACTTTGTAATGCAAACTCCAATATTGCTCATGTAAGGCATTTTTGGCTGGAATATCTCTGTATTCGCTACCTAAAATTGCTTTGGCAATTTGCTTGCCCCATGGGTTGTCTAACATCGTAGCATTAGGGTCAGCCACTGCAATACATGGACCATACAAAATCAAGGCTTTTATTTCTGGATGTTTACTGGCCAAAACTAAAGATAAGGCCCCTCCAAAAGAAGTTCCTAAAACAAATACTTCATCGCCCAATTTTTTGGCTAAAGCGTAATAGTTTTCTACACTTTCATAAAAATCGTCCGCCGTAATATTTTCAAAAACTCGGTCAGATGTTTTTTCTCCATGGCCAGCCACTCGGGCTAAGACCAAATTAGCGCCAAAAGCCTTTGCCAATTCTCTATGTACAGGATCTCCTTCCATTTGGGAAGCAGAAAATCCATGGACATAAAGAAAGACCGTTTTGGTTTTCTTCGGACTCAAGGAGTCTGCCCAAACAATTTTACCCTCATTATTGGCTTTTAAATTTGGATTTTGCGCCTCTTTTTCAGCCAGATATTGTTGGATTTTTGGAAGAGAATCTGGAATGTTGGTCCAAGTTATCCCGCGATCTAAGGTTGGTTTTTCTGGACTAGGACCCAAAAAATAAACCAAAGTAATCAATACAATTGCACTTAGTATTTTTTTCATATCAGTTTTTTGCCCAATTAAATCGATCATTCGCATCGAATTTCCATGGGGCTTGGTTGGTTTCTATATTATTAAACATGGAATTCCAAGCAGCGGGAGCATCTGATTGTTCCATGATTTGAAATCTTCTTAATTCTAAAATGATATTCAATGGGGAAAGTTCCATTGGGCACGCTTCTACGCATGCCATGCATGATGTGCATGCTCGTAATTCGTCTGCTTGAATGTAATCGCCTAAAAGACTTTTATTATCATCTACCCAAACGCCTTTATTACTAACTAAATTTTTACCGACCACTTCCAAACGATCACGAGTGTCCATCATGATTTTTCTAGGCGACAAAGCTCTGCCTGATTGATTGGCGGGACATTGTTCTGTGCATCTGCCACACTCTGTGCAACTGTAAGCATCCAAGGCATGTTTCCAATTCAAATCTTTTACATCTTTGGCCCCAAATTTCATGTTTTCGTTGGCTTGGAATTGTGGGTCAATGGGTAAATTCAACATGATATTAACTTCGTTACTAACTGCCGGCATATTGCTCATTTGTCCAGCGGGCTTTAAACTTGAAAAATAGGTAGCGGGAAATGCCAAAAAGATGTGTAAATGTTTGGAATAAGTAACGTAAAGGGCAAAACTCAATATGCCTGCTATATGAAACCACCAAGCAATTCTTTCAATAATCAACAAAGCGCCAGTAGAAAAGGACTCAAATAAAGGAATAAAATTTTGGGAAACGATGAATGAACCAACTGGGGAATAATGTTCTATATTTCTGCTTTGTAAAACGGCGTCGGTAGCGTTCATTGTCCACAATGCAATCATTAAAATTACTTCTACGAGTAAAATGGTGTAGGCATCTTGAACAGGGAATCCTTTTAGTTCCGAATGTTTGTCTGCTTGTAAACGGCCAAGGGAAAGGATTGCTCTTCTAGCGAAAAATACTACGCAGGCAATAAATACGCCTAAAGACAAGAGCTCAAAAAAGTTGAGTAAAAAAGGATAGGCCTTGCCTAACCAAGGCGCGAAGATTCGGTGTGTACCTGCAATTCCATCGATGATGATTTCAAGAATTTCAACGTTGATGAGAACAAATCCGATATAAATGAGAAAGTGAAAAAATCCAACCAAGGGTTTTTGGAACATCTTTTTTTGTCCCAAAGCCAATAAAACTACTCGCTTCCAACGCTCTGAAGAATGATCGGATAATTTGACGGGTTGGGTTATATGTATGCTTGCCGCAATTTGCCTAAATCGTTGAAAAATGAGGTAGCTCATGCCTAGAAGCAAGCCAATGAAAGCAATTTGGAATATAATGGGTAGCATAGCTTGTCAAAAATTGAATTTAAAATAGTGTGATTAGCATACTATTTTATAAGTCCCAAATCTATTGATTTTTTTTGATGTATAAATCAAGTAAACAGATAATTTCTTTGAAATAATTAATATTTTATTTTAATTCGCAATTGAATTTTTGAACTAACCACTAAATACAATGCCATCGAATTTTTTATATCCCTATACCCTTTCTTTTTTTTTCATTTCTCACCACAGTGGGAAATCTCTATTATTTACAACACGATTTTTTAATAAACCCTAACCCATTTTAATATGAAAAAGAACACAAAAGCTTTTTTCTACCTTGTATTGTGTATTGCCATAGCCATCTATGGCTTCAAAGTAATTTTCCCCGACTTCGCTAGAAATTTTTTTGATGGTTTGAGTGTGGCCAAAAATGAGCGTAGGGAGTAAAATTTAGTTATTAATTATTAATGCGAATTAAGAGTTAAAAAACATTGGAATCATTCGTTAAAAAATTCATTTATGGCCAACGTTTAATCCTAACGAAAGATTTGAACGAAGCGGCACAAATGTATGATGTAAGAGGTAAGATGTATGAGGAATTGAGAATGAAGAAACAGAAATCCTCTTCTCTATCTCACTTACGTCATACATCTTACATTATTTTGATTCGTTTTGGATTAAGCTAAACAAAAAGTTTTTTTGTTTCTTTTTTTTCAAAAAAAGAAATGCCTTAGAAAAAAATTAGCCAATAAATTGTATTTCTGTCAAAGAAATAGGGAAATAGTAAATTTAAATTCGCTATTAAACATACGTTTAGAACTAACCCTAATGAAAATTTCAACTCTTAATTCTCTATATGCTCAAATCATTTTTTAATTGATCCCGTACTACAAGAAGACGATGGTATTTTCACTTGGAAACATTTGAAAATGATTTTCCTTGTTTATGTTCTATATTTTATTGCGCAGGGAATCTTTTTTGGAATAATTAAGCTGTTAAATGGCGACCTTTTTGACAGGACAATTCATTTGTTTAAATCGACTTTTACAGGTGAAAATTATGTTCATCCTATGTATTTGGTAATAATTGCTCCAATTTTAGAAGAAATCCAATTTCGTTTGCCGATGGATTTGAAGAGGAATTCAATTTGTATGGGTCTCGCCATTTTTTTAGGAAATTTGCTTATGAGGTCTTTACATATTCCACTTTTTTATGACGAATTTCAAATCATAGCACTTCTAGAATTCTCTTTTGTTTACGGTGGATCGTTTTTTGTTTTTACTTGGATGCATAAAACTTTTTTAAATGGATGGCGGATAGATATCCCCAATTATGTGGTGTTTTATTTTTTATCCATACTTTTTGCCCTCATGCACTTGTTTAATTATCTCCCTCTTGATTCAAATTTGAAATATGAATACATAATTATTGTTTTTAGTCATTTTATAAGTGCATGTTTATTTGGTTACTTAAGGTGTCAATATGGATTTTGGAGTGGGGTTCTCATGCATGGATTCGTGAATTATTTTTGAAGCTATTATATAAGTATAATTTTACCAACAACCTGATAATCTACCATTCCCTATTTCTTTTCTCAAATCACTCGTTTAAATTTACACTCAATACCTAATCAAAATACTATGTATCACATCGGAGACGACATTGAAAACTCGGTAGAGAATCTCATTGCCCAAAATCGGGAAAATACCCTTTCCATTTATTTGGTTTTTATCTTGGCCATTGCTGGATTGCTTTTTGCCCTGCCATACATTTGGGTGGACATCAGTTCCCAAAGTAGGGGAATTATTCGTTCAGCGGATGAAAATGTGCCCATCATTTCCTTGGTCAATGGCAAGATTACCTACCTCAATATTCACAATAATCTTACGGTTAAGAAAGGGGATACCCTGCTTAAAATTGACCCAGAGGTTTTGCAGTCGCAAGTAGGCTTGAACCAGGACTTCAAGGAACAAACTTTACAATCCATACAAGATTTAAATCAAATTAATTTATCTCCCAATCCGCTAATTGTGCAACAAAATATGAAGGAGGATTATCAGAAGTTTTTAAAACAAAAAACGGAATTGGAAAGTAAACTTTCTTTGGCGGAAATCAACTTTCAAAGAAATAGAAAATTATATGATGATCGAGTGATTTCAACTTCGGATTATGAGCGTTTTGTGTACGATCTCACTTTTGCCAAAGATGCCTTGAATAGTTTTGTGCAACAACAGAAATTTGCCTGGGAAAAGCAAAAAAAGGAATTAACAGATGCCTTAAAAAATTATCAAAATACCTTAGAAAAGCTGCGTTTAGAAAAAAAGAATTACGTTTTGACAGCCCCCATTAGTGGAACCATTGTCAATTTTAAAGGATTTCAAGCCAATTCCTTTATCGGTGGGGCATCAAATATTGCAGAAATTTCCCCCAATCACGGTTTATTGGTTGAATGCCAAGTGCAACCTAAAGACATTGGTTTAATTCGGCATGGCCAACGAGTCCGGTTTGAGTTGGATGCCTTCAATTATAACCAATGGGGATTCATTGACGGAGAAGTGATGGAGATGGATCAAAATGTGAGTATTCAAGAGAAAGAAGTGTATTTTAAAGTCCGTTGTTTGTTAAATGAAACGCATTTAAAGTTGAAAAATGGGTACAAAGCCAAGGTCGGAAAGGGCATGACACTCACAGGGCGATTTATACTTAATCGAAGGAATCTATACCAATTGTTGTTTGACAAAATAGACAATTGGTTGAACCCAAACCAACAAGCAAATCAATAATTCCGATGGCTTCTGTAAAAATTAAACAGCACGATATCAAGGATTGTGGTGCTGCTTGCTTGGCATCCATTGGGAACCATTACCAAGTTAATTTACCTATCGCAAAAATTCGGTTACTGGCTCAAACGGATTTGCGGGGTACTAACGTATTGGGCATTGTACAAGCCGCAGAGAAAATGGGTTTCTCCGCCAAAGGAGTAAAAGGGACGTTGGAATCTATTCCCAAAATCCCTCTTCCTGCCATTGCTCATGTTGTTTTGAAAAATCAATTACATCATTTTGTGGTGATTTATAAAGTCGGCAAGAAATACATTGATGTCATGGATCCAGCCTTTGGGAAAATGGAAAAATATAGTTGGGATGATTTCAAAGATATTTGGACGGGCGTATTGATATTATTTGCGCCAAGTGAGGAATTTAAGAAATACAATGCAACGGTTTCGCCTTTCAAACGTTTTTGGGATTTAGTTCAGCCGCACAAAAGTATTTTGTTGCAATCGATTTTTGGCGCTATGCTTTTTACCGTGCTTGGATTGGCCATGTCTATTTATATTCAGAAAATCACGGATTATGTGTTGGTAGATGGGAACAAGAATTTGTTGAATTTAATGAGTATTGGAATGTTAATCGTGGTGGCATTGCAAGCTTATATTGGTAGCAAGAAAAGTATCTTAATGATGAAAACAGGGCAGTTGATGGATGCTCAACTCATCTTGGGTTACTATAAACACTTGCTTCATTTACCACAGCGTTTTTTTGATACCATGCGTATTGGAGAAATTACTTCGAGGATTAGTGATGCCATCAAAATTCGAAATTTCATTAATGAGGTAGCCATTGATATGGTAGTAAATGTTTTTGTTGTGATTTTTTCCTTTGCCTTGATGTTTACTTATTACTGGAAATTGGCTTTGGTAATGTTGATATTGATTCCATTTTATGCGACAATCTACGCTATCATGAATCATTTGAACAAAAAAGTGGAGCGTACCATCATGGAAAATGCAGCTGATTTAGAAACCCAGTTAGTTGAGTCCGTCAATCATATTCGGACGATCAAGGAATTCGGAGGTGAGGATTTTTCCAATCTAAAAACGGAAAATCGCTTTGTAAAACTGCTTTTTTCCGCCATGAAATCAGGCTATAATGCCGTATTTGCTGGGACTTCTAGTTCCTTTATTTCATCCGTTTTTACCATCATCTTGATGTGGTTGGGCGCTGGATTTGTATTAGAAAGGCAAATTACCCCGGGAGAATTGTTCTCTTTTTACGCTTTGATTGGCTATTTTACTTCTCCAGTGGCTTCCTTGATTGGAGCCAATAAATCGATTCAAAGCGCATTGATTGCGGCTGATCGTTTATTCGAAATCATGGATTTGGAACGGGAGTCGACAGAAAATAAATTTACAATTACCCAACATGATCTTGGAGATATTAGGTTAGAAAAGGTGTCTTTTTCCTATGGAAATCGTGTACAAGTTTTCAAAGATTTTAATGCATGTTTTAAGAAGAATGAGATGACAGCGATTGTCGGCGAAAGCGGAAGTGGTAAGACTTCTTTGTTTGCTATTTTGCAAAGTTTATATCCTCTGAATAGCGGTAAAATTCATTTTGGGGATTATACTTTAGAAAGTATTCAGTACCAAAGTTTAAGGGATTTAATCGGTGTCGTACCACAGCAAGTGAATTTGTTTTCTGGAAATGTCATTGAGAACATTGCTTTAGGTGACTCATTTCCTGATATTAAAAGGGTTTTGTCTTTGTGTCAAGAATTAGGAATTGCTGAATTCATAGAAAAACTTCCTGCCAATTATCAGACACCTTTGGGAGAAAATGGTGCTATGTTATCGGGCGGTCAAAAACAGCGAATTGCCATTGCTAGAGCCTTGTATAAAAACCCGGAAGTGTTGTTATTAGACGAGGCAACTTCCTCATTAGATAGTAATGCTGAGACAATGATTCACGAAGTCATACACAATTTCAAAGCACAAAATAAGACAGTCATTACAATTGCACATCGCTTATCGACGATCGTTTTAGCTGATCATATTTTGGTTATGAAGGAAGGTCAGGTAATCGAAAGTGGTAATCATCAAGATTTACTTAATAGGAGAGGAGTATATTTTGATATGTGGAACAAACAGGTAGCATAACGAGCAATTTTAATAATTTTTTGGATAGGAGGAAGATTTATACAGATAATTACTCATTTTAATATTTTCCTATTTGAGATCGCACCAAAACAAAGAGACCTTTCAATAAAGGTCTTTTTGTTTTATTTTTTATGGACGTTGAACCAATTATTTTTTTCTGAAAAATAATGAAATTGGGGTTCCATCTAATTTGAAAGCCTTTCGCATTTGATTTTCTAAATAGCGCTCATAACTTTCTTTAATGTATTGAGGTAAATTACAGAAAAAGATAAATGTTGGATAAGGTGTTGAAACCTGAGTACAGTATTTAATTTTAATGTATTTCCCTTTCCAAGCTGGAGGAGGGTAGCTTTGAATGACATCCAACATTACATCATTTAATTTGGATGTTGTTATTTTTTGAGATCTATTTTCATAGACTTCCAACATCAATTCAATTACTTGAAAGATACGTTTTTTCTCCATTACTGAAGTGAAAATAACTGGCATGTAATTCAAGGGAGCAATTCGATCTTTAATTGCTTTTTCCAAGCGTATAGAAGTATTGGTATCTTTCGCGACCAAATCCCATTTATTGATCATCAGAACTATGCCCTTTTTGGCTTTATCTGCCATGCTGATGATATTCATATCCTGTGCCTCTAAACCCGTATTGAAATCAATGGTAGTTGCATCTATTAAAATAATGGCCACGTCACATTCTTCCAAAGCCTTTATTGAGCGTAATACAGAATAGTATTCAATATTATCATCCACTTTAGCTTTCCGCCGAATTCCAGCCGTATCGGTAATAATGAAATCTTTTCCATAAAGGGTATAGTGATTTTGGATGGCATCACGGGTGGTCCCTGCAATGTCTGTTACGATGGAACGATCATTCCCTAACAAGGCATTTAAAAAGGAAGATTTTCCTACATTAGGGCGGCCTAAAATGGCTACCCTCGGAACACCAGCCTCCGGATTTTCAATACCTTCTTCTTTAAAGTAAGAAACCATTAAGTCTAACATATCACCTGTTCCGCTACCACTTTCCGCAGCGATCGCATAAGGGTCACCAAGACCTAATTCATAGAACTCCGCGGCGGCAAGCGCCTTTTCGTGTGTATCAGCTTTATTGGCTATCAAAATAACCGGTTTTTTTGAACGACGTAACACTTGAGCAAAATCCTTGTCTAAATCTGTTAACCCTGTAGCGCAATCCACCACAAACAACAATACAGCTGCTTCTTCCATGGCCATTTCAACTTGCTCACGAATTGCTCCTTCGAATATATCGTCCGAACCATGCACATAACCTCCTGTATCAATTACAGTAAAAAATTTACCTGTCCACTGACCGTAACCATAATGGCGATCTCTCGTAACGCCAGACATGTTATCCATGATGGCTTTCTTTTGCTCAATTAAACGGTTAAACAAGGTAGATTTACCTACATTGGGGCGACCGACAATAGCAATGATGTTTGTTGACATTTGTTAAAAATTAATCGAGTGTGTACCCGAATGAACGCAATTTGTCCGACTTTGCACGCCAATCTGGCTCTACTTTGACAAATTGCTCTAAAAATATTTTTTTGCAAAAGAATTTTTCTAAATCTTCTCGAGCTTGAATACCTACTTTTTTAAGGTTTTCTCCTTTATGACCAATTAAAATGGCTCTTTGAGAAACTCGCTCGACATATATTTCAGATGCTATACGAATGATATCAGTACTCTCTTTAAAAGACGTAACTACAACCTCACAAGAATAGGGGATCTCTTTTTTGTAGTTTAAAAAAATCTTTTCTCGAATAATTTCTGCGGCAAAAAATCGTTCAGATTTATCTGTTAATTCATCTTTATCAAAAAATGGTGGATGAATTGGTAAATAATCAATTAAATATTTGAAAATTTGATCTAAATGAACTTTCTCCAAAGCGGAAATAGGAAGAACGGGTTTGTTTGGAAAAATTAATTCCCAATATTTCACGCACTCCTGCAACTTTTCAGCAGAAACTAAATCAATTTTGTTCAATAAGACAATAATTGGAGTAAGAGTATGGTCTTTCCAATTTGTCAAAAATTCTAAATCTTCATAGGTATCAAAGACATCTGTCACATATAACACAACATCTGCGTCTTCTAAAGAGTTTTTTACAAATTGCATCATGGATTTATGCAATTCATATTTAGGTAACAAGACGCCAGGTGTATCAGAATAGATGATTTGGTAAGGAGTGTCTTCGTGTTCGCCATTCAACATACCCATAATTCTATGGCGTGTTGTTTGGGCTTTGGAACTTACGATGGATAAGCGTTCTCCTACCAGTGCATTCATAAGAGTACTCTTTCCCACATTGGGTTTTCCTATGATGCTAATAAATCCTGATTTATGTTCTTGGGCCATATTTTCCTAATCCTTCAACACGTATTGTTTTTAGAATTATTTACAAAGATACTTGTTTTTCCCGAAACATTCCTGCATATTTGCACTCCGATTTATATCGCGGGGTGGAGCAGTTGGTAGCTCGTTGGGCTCATAACCCAAAGGTCGTCAGTTCGAGTCTGGCCCCCGCTACTAGAAAGACCTTTTAATTAAGGTCTTTTTTTTGTTTCAGATTTTATTTTTAACAGGTCTATGTAATTATTGGGTAGGCGTTTGGGCTCAT
>Ga0209084_1003027_pt1 | contig 12545 bp, 13 predicted proteins | sample C_130820_MF_Meta_FD_187309 | JGI IMG/M metagenome (GOLD analysis project Ga0209084, IMG submission 187309) | Freshwater microbial communities from Lake Croche, Canada to study carbon cycling - C_130820_MF_MetaG (SPAdes) (version 2) | ecosystem: Environmental > Aquatic > Freshwater > Lake... | reverse complement strand
AAAAAATAATCAATATTTCAAACAAAATAATTCTATATATCCATTCTTCCAAAAAATAATCAATATTTCAAACAAAATAATTCTATATATCCATTCTTCCAAAAAATAATCAATATTTCAAAGAAAATAATCAATAATTCTATATATCGATTCTTTCAAACAAATATTCAATAATTCTATATATCCATTCTTTCAAAGAAAACAACAAACAATTCTATATATCCGTCCTTTCAAACAAAATAATCAATAATTCTATATATCGATTCTTTCAAACAAACAACAAACAATTCTATATATCCGTCCTTTCAAACAAACAAATAATAAACAATTCTATATATCCGTCCTTTCAAACAAACAACAAATAATTCTATATATCCGTCCTTTCAAAGAAAACAACAAACAATTCTATATATCCATTCTTTCAAAAATATAAATAATATTATGAATCTGGTAAAAATCCTAGTTTTTTATTAATATTAACCCCCAAATAAAGAGAATACGAAGTTATAATATATAAAATTACAATAAAAATAATAACTATATATGACAAATTAATCGTATTGTTACTAATGTTATTTGTATTGTATATTGAATATAATAAATATAAAGAATACAAAAATAAACTTAAAATAGGAATACAGGCATAATTGAATTTATAATATGACATATTGATAATAATAATGAGAGATTGTATCAAAGAAAAAATACATAACGCAACAACTGTATATAGATATGGGTGTAATTTAGTTGACTCACTTGGCTTACTTAATTTACTTGGTATATTATAAAATGAAAAAATATATAAAACAATAATAAATATAATCATAAAAACAATAAGTACAGTTGAAACATTAACCAAACAAAAATAAATAATAAAAGAAACTAATAATAATGTTGTCGCTATCAACTGTGTAAATTGTGTATAAACATTAAAAGTTTTACCAATATCTGATTTTAACCACCCCAAATAACAAGAAGCATATAAAATAGCAAATATAATCGTTGAAAATATAGTTAATACTTTGACAGTGAATAATTTGTTATTTATAGAGTGACCTAAATCGTCAGCAATATTTTCATGTATATCAGCATTTGTATAAAATTTAAGACGACTAAATACCGAAATTATCAAAGACAATGTAATAAAAACCATGATCCAGCACAAAAATGGAGATGCCCGTGTAAGATTTTTAAGGAGTGAACCTATTATTGGAATTCTATCAAATATATCGTCAAAATTGAAAGAATCGTAATTTTCTTTCAATGTTTTAAAGTCAAATATTATGAATACTATTATCAAAATATGTAAAATTAGTAATAACAAAAATGAAATAGCTACAGTTTCATTTATAAACAAATAATTGAAAGCAAAGACGTATAATATAAATAATACTACGTATTTCAATACATCGATAAACATTTTAAAAATATCATTAAAAGATTTTGAAGTAGGCATATATCCATTCCATATAAAATAATATTTTCGATTAATGACTCATTTCTAATTAATCACTCATTTCCAGTTAATCACTCATTTCCAGTTAATCACTCATTTCCAGGTGTAAATACTATTTATACCATTGTTTCTTTACATAAATAAGATATTGTTATTACAGTGTTTATCAATAGTCTTTATCAATAGTGTTTATCAATAGTCTTTATCAATAGTCTTTATCAATAGTGTTTATCAATAGTCTTTATCAATAGTCTTTATCAATAGTCTTTATCGATAGTCTTTATCGATAGTGTTTATCAATAGTGTTTATCAATAGTGTTTATATACAGTCTTTATCAATAGTCTTTATCGATAGTCTTTATCGATAGTCTTTATCGATAGTGTTTATCAATAGTGTTTATATACAGTCTTTATCAATAGTCTTTATCGATAGTCTTTATCGATAGTCTTTATCGATAGTATATAATTTTACTCCATATAATAGTAAAATTATATCTTTGATTAATATTTCCACGGAGCCTATTTCAGCGATTTTACATAAAACTCGTCTTGAACCGAGCTTTAACTAACTTCTCATAATTTTGAATAAATAGCAATAATAATTGTATATATAAAAATTCATACTACTGTGTAATGAATTTTCTTTTAGAAAACACCCTTTTTTATTATTAATTCTAAATGGAGTTTATGATATAATATGTTCATTAAGTATTCTATATGTAAAAAGCGGATTTTTTGCTGAAATTCATACACAAATGTATAAAATAAATAATATTTCATCATTTTCTAAACGATTTATTGCTTATTGGATATTTACAAATGGAATAATTCGTCTATTTTCTGGTATTTATACGTCATTATATATTGCTGCCGCATTCACGTATTTTATAGAAATATTTGTATTTATCAATGAGTTTATAATAGAAAATATGAAACCCTTCAATGTCATTTTTGTTATTATCACATCTTTTTTTATTGGAATATTATTACTTATTGCTTCAAATGAAAGATTAAAAATATTGGATTTACGATTCCTTACTCAATTATAATTACTTACTCAATTCTCGGTTTATAGTAGATGTTATATACATTTGGAAGTAAAAATTGAAAATAATCAAAGAAATATGATATATCAATGAATCGTAAAACACAATTATAAATTATAGAGTTAAATATCTAATACATCGTATCAAGACTAATCAATTCGTTATATCAAGACTAATCAATTCGTTATATCAAGACTAATCAATTCGTTATATCAAGACTAATCAATTCGTTATATCAAGACTAATCAATTCGTTATATCAAGACTAATCAATACGTTATATCAAGACTAATCAATTCGTTATATCAAGACTAATCAATTCGTTATATCAAGACTAATCAATACGTTATATCAAGACTAATCAATACGTTATGTAAAGAACAATGAAAAAAATGAACAATGAAGAACAATCAAAACACTATAAATCTTTGTGAAAATATCAAAGAAACTTAATTCCAAAAAATGAAATTATGGAAATAATCATTAAATTTAATTCCACGAAAAAACTCGATTCTTTTTAAAAACTTTACATATATAAATTCTATATACGGAACAAATTTGAAGTACAAAGTAAGATATATCGGATTCACAAATAATTCCTCATATGTGACAACATTGTTTCTACAATAAGGACAACTACTGTTATATGAAATAGATTTTGAAAAACAGTCTTTACAAAAACAATGTTGGCAATCTGTTTTAATAGTATTATATTCATTCAATTCATCATAACATATAGGACATTCACATTTATCTAACTCATGTAAAGCTTTGTATATTTTTTTCTGTTTAATATTCATCGAATTGAGTAGAAATTCACTCGGACGTATAGGTTCCATAAATCTATATTTATTTATGTTATCTTTCAATTGTTCTTGAAGATAATAAAGTAGATAATGATCTGTCAATGACTCCATCCTAACCTTAAATTTGTAATACATTTATTTAAATATCAAATATAAAGTTTATTATATAAAGTGTATTAATAATAGAAAAACCAATCAATTTTTTATTATTATCTAAGTTATAAAATATGAAAAAAATTGATTATTTTTTTTTCAATTCAAACAAGTTGTATTAACAGCCTTCGATATTCAGTAACAATAAAATGACATCGATTCATACAAAAGAGTGTATTATCCAACAGCTTTCTCTTCCAATTGAGTTGACAGATATCATAAAATCATTCGTATTTTATGATATAAAAACCGCAACTACAATAAAACAAACAAAAAAACACAAAAAATGTATCGTATCTTCAATCAATGAGACTACTTTCAGTGGTTACAAGACTGAAAATAATCGTGATATTATCGAAACCGATGATGAGAATTATTTATTTGAACGTTCAGATATATGGTTATTTGGATATATAAACCACCCAATTGAAACAGTCCAATTTCAATGTATATTCTGTTTAGTTTGTGGAAAATACAAAAATGGTATATATAATGATGCTATTGTTTGTAACTGTGTAAATGATAATGAAAATTTACCTGAATTCTTCCTTTGAATGTCTTGTTTTGTGTTAAACATATAATCAATTAATCACAAAGAAAAAAAACAAAGAAAAAAACAAAGAAAAAAACAAAGAAAAAAACAAAGAAAAAAACAAAGAAAAAACAAAGAAAAAAACAAAGAAAAAACAAATAAAACAAAAAAAGAAAATAAAAAACCTTTTTTATTGTATATAGCTAATTGAATACGACTTTTTATACATATAAAAATGAATGATTATAATATCAAATAAAAAAAACAAGTTTTATATACAACAACAATAACAACACAACAACACAACCAAATATTTTTTATATACAATATTTATACTTTTATACAGGAATATCATTTTCTTTCATCAATTCATTTTCATCATTACAGTTTATATGTTCCTCGTCCAAAAAATCAATCATATCATATATTTTCTTATTTAGTTGTTTTCTAGAACGTCGTGACATATCTTGAGGAAAACGGGAAAACATCACCGACAACAGATTGGTATATGTAATTCCCTTTTCTTTGAAATAAGATTCCACTCGTTCTATACTACATTCATATTCATCTTCATCATCAGCATTTTCTTGTTGGTTGGTAGAAGAATTTCCATTTTCGTTTTCATTTTCATCGTCTTCGTCGTCGTCTTCGTCATCGTCGTCTGTTAAAGTTTCATAGTCATCATCATATTCTTCTTCGTCATCATCATCACGTATGGGTTTATCATTTATCAAGGCACGACAATATGGACACATATTTGAATTATTCAATGATTTTACCATACAATTAAAACAGAATGCATGACCACATGGAGTCAAACAACTATTTTTATTAAGAGTTATTTCATCAAAACAAATAGGACAATTTGAAATATCTGTTTTCTCCACTATGACTTGATTCATCTCCATTTCTTCTTTGAATTGCGACATGTTATTATATATTCACTTAACAATATAATACATAAGAATATTATAAAAAGTTCATTCAATTTTATAGATTTGTAATAATATAATAAAACAATTGTGAATATTTTGAAGATTCAAAATTTTTATAACTATATAATCACAACAATATAAAGTATAATTCATATTACACTTTATTAATCCAATTGAAAAAGTGATACTATATACAAATGGTAAAAAATATTGTAGGTGGTGGGAAAAGCAAAAAAATAGCTCGTAAATTAACAACATCATTTACAACGAAAGAGTCAACACGTTTTTCATCAAATGAATTAGAACAATACGCTTTAGTAACAAAAATATATGGAAATGGACGATGTCAAGTAAAAACACACGATGAATTAGATATACAATGTGTAATACGAAATAAATTCAAAGGACGTTCAAAACGTGGTAATATAATTACTATAGGTTCATATATTCTGGTTGGGTTAAGAGAATGGGAGACTAGTTCTGGATACAAAACGTGTGATTTATTAGAAATATATGATAAAGATGATATAACTATTTTACAAAATTATTCTTTATTTAAAAAATTAATATTAATAACTAGTGATAAAGATAAACAAGATGATTTATTTTCATCAGTTGAAATTATTGAACCAAGTTTAACTGATTCAACAACTATAGATGATTCTAAAAAAATATCATTTGAAGATGACTTCTTTGATGATATATAATGATGATATATAAAATAATCATTCAAAGAAAAAAAACATAAACAAATTACTATATTATTTCATAATCAATAACTAACCAATGTCTTGTTTATATAATTGTCTTTATTGTATGTATGAAACAAAATACAAATCAAATTATACAAAACATTTGAAGACAAAAAAACACATAAAATTATCTAGTAGAGTAACAGACGATTTTATAAAAATTAATAATCCAGTAGATATAAATGAGTTAATAAATGGATTTTATAAAATTAAAAAACATAATAATATTTCATATAAAGAAAAAACAGATGAAATCATTAGTAGATATAATTATATATACAAGTCTATATATGATGATTTAACTCTACATACTTAATGATTACGATAACAATCATTATTTTACATTTTTACACAAAATATTAACTGTTTATTATTAACTATTTATTATTATATAGTTAATATAATTGTATAAAATCAAAAAATTGATTTACTTTTTTTTATTTTGAATATGTGACACGATTACCTTATTGATATTATAACAATTATTCAAATGGCTGATATTATTGAAAATGTCGCAAATGTCGCAAATGTTGGAGAAGTGAACACAAAAGAAAAAAAACCAAAGACTCCAGTATTACAACCCAAATTTCTACGTTACAAAGTATTTGGTTATTGGTTGATAAATCAACTTAAAGACAATGAGTTAATAAACCAAGAAGCTGTAAATAAAATATACGATATTATTGAGTTTTATTCATCAGTTGAAACACAAGACGAATTTTACAACCAATTTGATAAAGAATTTTTCAAAGAGTCAAAAAAAACAATGAACAAGGAAATTTCATCAAAAAATAAACCATCAACTAAAAACACCGCAAAAAAGAACAAAACAGAAGATGGTGAAACCAAACCAAAAACTGAACGCAAAAAGAAAACACAACAGGTAGAAGTAGTTGTGCCTACAGCACAAGAAGATTTGTATAACCAGTTAATAGCATCTGTAAATTCTACAGTCGTAACAGAACCAGTGAAAGAACCAGTCACAGAATCAGTGACAGAATCAGTCACCGTCACAAAGACTAAAAAAACGAGACAACCAAAAAAATCAAAAGAACCAGTCACAGAACCAGTCACAGAACCAGTCACAGAACCAGTCACAGAACCAGTCACAGAACCAGTCACAGAACCAGTCACAGAACCAGTCACAGAACCAGTCACAGAACCAGTCAAAGAACCAGTCACAGAGACTAAAAAGAAACAACCGAAAGAACCCAAACAACCGAAAGAACCCAAACAACCGAAAGAACCCAAACAACCAAAAGAACCCAAACAACCAAAAGAACCCAAACAACCGAAAGAACCAAAAGAACCGAAGCAACCGAAAGAACCGAAAGAATCGAAGAGACCAAAAATAACAAATAAAGAATCAAAAGAAAAAGATGAACAAAAAGAAGAAACCAAACGTCCAACAACACCGATTTTAGAAGAAGAGTCATTCAATATTCAACCCAACATTGACGAAGAAATCAAACAACCATCTACTCTAACACTAAACGAAGAATCAACCAAAGAAATCAAACGACCTTCAACACCAATACTATATGAAAAGTCATCAAATGACGAAGAAAACGAAGAAGATGAAGAAGACGAAGAAGAAGAACAAATAGAATTGGATACTGCTATCGTTGATGGAAATATGATATATTATGACAACCAGTTCAACGCATACAATGAAGAATATGAAATCATAGGTAAATACAACAAAGACAAGAACGAATTAGTATTAGAATAATAGAATAGTTATTGTTGACATGTTTATTGCTTATGATAGTATTTATTGAATATCTTTTGTAATATTATTAACTAATAATCAATTCTTTTTTTTATAAAATTTACATATAATAAAATCAAAAAAATAATGTTTACTATAATTTATTGAATATATAATAACTCGAGTTATAAAAATATAAAGATATTTTTTTATAACTTAAAAAGAAGACATCAACTATGTTACTCAGAACTATCATATTGATGTTATATATCTCACCGAGTAACCAACTTATTAACTATTTATATAAGTCACTTTATCGTGTTAACGTTATTTTAAAAGCAAATCGTATTTCAACATACTCATCAAATAATGAAATAATGAAAACGAAATACGAAGCAAAAACACAAACTCAAAAAGAATATATCGAAGCATTAACAAATACGAAAACAAAATTAGTTATAGCTACTGGACCGGCAGGAACTGGAAAATCTCTTTTTGCTTGTAGTACAGCAATTCAAAATTTAAAAAAGAAACATATTGATAAAATAGTATTAACACGTCCATTAGTGTCAGTAGCAGAAGAAGAAATCGGATTTCTTCCAGGAAATCTTAATAATAAAATGGCTATTTGGGTTCAACCTATGATGGACATATTCAAAGAATATATTTCAAAGAAAGATATAGATAATTTAATACAATCAAATGTTATAGAAATAACTCCACTGTTATACATGCGTGGTAGAACATTCAAAAATACTATAATCATTGCGGATGAAATACAAAATACTACTCCACAACAGTTATTAATGCTATTGACTAGATGCGGAGATAACTCCAAAATGTTTATTACAGGAGATATTAATCAAAGTGATTTGAAAGAAAAAAATGGATTAGAAGATTTCATCGAAAAATACAAAAGTTCATCAAAAAATATGAGCACAAATGATATAATCAAAATAATACAATTCGAAAGAAGTGATATTCAAAGAAGTGAATTAGTAAAGGTTATATTAAATATATATAATCAGTCACCTCCATCTTCATCTTCTTCATCTTCATCTTCTTCATCTTCTTCATCTTCTTCACCTCCATCTTCATCTTCTTCACCTCCATCTTCGTCACCTCCATCTTCGTCACCTCCATCTTCGTCACCTCCATCTTCGTCATCTTCGTCACCTCTATCTTCATCTTCGTCACCTCCATTTTCGTCACCTCCATTTTCGTCACCTCCATCTTCGTCAATAATACCAATAAGAAATAAAAATAATGATTGTGCGTTAATACCTATAGAAGACGTGAACCGTCTTGGAAAAATAGCAAACGAAATATTTTACAAATAAAACACGAAAAAATCAACTAATTTACATATTATAAAATACTAATTATCTCATATTTATTTTAGTTACCCGGAAGGGGACCACGTCTATAACCAAGAGACTTATTCTCAGGTGAATTATTATCTATATTTTTAACACAAGATGACGACAAATTATCTACATATATGCTTTCAATCAAAACATTTGTGTCGGTTGTTTTTGTAACACCACATAACATCTTGTTTGTAAATATATTATCATATTGTGGAGTCAAATATTTTGAGTTCAATGTAGCACATTTTTTTATTTTAACTTGTTTTTTAATTGATTCATATTTAGACAATGAGCATTTTGCTACATGTGTTATATGATCATCTTGTGTTCCTCCATTATTTTTAACAATATTGAAACCCTTCCCTTTTTGAGAACAACGAAACCGTCTCAAACATTTATTTCGTATTTCTATCATTTCAAGTGAATTTATAACAGAAGGTTTAATAATTTTATTATTATTGAAATCAACTAAACCAGAAGTAATACTATGTCCTCTCATAGTATTATAAGAACCATAAAGTCCTCCCGAACCACGTATAGCATTACCGCGTGCGAGTGTTCTCGGTAATGAACGTGAAAGCATTGTTTGACCAACCCAACCTTGAGAACGATGTGTTCCATTCAATGAAAAATTTTTATATCCAACACTCTGACTGTTATATAAATAACCCGTCTTTTTCTTTAACGTAGCAATAGACATATAGTATATACTTATAAATTATTATTATATCTCCCAAATAAAACAAACGCATATATGAATTGTTATATGTTGTTTTATTATATTATTCTCTTTTTGGTCGATGTAATATCATCGAGTAGTTACTATAATGCGTAAAACCTAATATTTTGATTATAAAATATAAAATATACAATGGATGAACTCGATATATCTTGGGTTAATGAACTAGAAATATCACACAAAACAAAATTATCACCACCGCAATACATCAATATACATTTTATTTATATAAACATCAATTATGAGTTGATACACACATATAAAATGATATATGATTTAAAATCATATACTAAAGATGAATCAATAATTAATAAAGAAGAATTATTGAAAATAATACAATTGAATAAATCCGGTGAAACATCAAATAATACAAAATATAGATTAAGTGAAATACTAGAATATGTAGTCGATATCCATAATGAATCGAAAACCATCGAAACAATTAATAAAGAACTAGAATCAACTAGTATTAAAAAAATAAATTATATAGACGATATCAAGTTCAAACCATCTATAACAAATTTTCATACAATCAATACATTATACTTAATTTATATTGAAAAACACGACCATCAACAACCACCAAAACCAACTATAAAAATATTACAAACAGAATCACAAAATAAAACTCAACCTTCTTTTTTAATAAAAAAGAAAACAAAAAAAGTCAGGTTTGATAATTTAGAAAAAAATCTCAATAGTTTCAACCATACTAAAAAGAAAACGTAATATATGATATATTGATTTTAAATATATTTTTGATGATGAGTATTACAAATAAATATAAAATAACTACAGATATAATAAAAATATTATATAATTTTTTTTATAAAGAAAAAACGGAAAATATTATAAATATAAAAAATTCTATATCTTCACCAAAAAAACAAGTTAAATTTTCAGAAAATGTAGAAATACGATTTATTCAAACAATCGATGAGTTCAAAGAATTTTTACCCGACATGTATTGGAATTATGATAATAAAGATGATACTTTTTTACCATTAAAACATATGAAATTTGTATATGAATTAGAATTAAAAAACGATAAAAAAAATAATAATTATAATATTTTAATACCAATAAATATAAACAAGTCACCAACGATGAGTGTTTCTTTTCCTTCTTTTTTTGACGAATTTGTTTTCAATTATGAAAACCAATACGTCTTATGTGAAATACCCGAAATGTTATCGGGTATAAAGTATTATGATTCAAAAATAATTGAAAATAAAAAATGTTCAGTATTGTAAACTGAATAAGAATGATTCTGAAAGTGTCTCTATAAATTCTATTAATTTTGATGGTAATTCAAAATCAGGATTAAAAAATCCTAAAGAATTCAAATAATTTAAATAACAAACTGATATAGAATATTTATCCCAATATTTATATCTTTCAACTAATTTTATGATAAAGTTTTTCCATTCTTTTTCTTTGAATTCTGTTTCTATATATGAACAATAATTGTTTATTTTTTTACTGATAATATTATTTTCCTTTTTTAATTCATTTATACTACCAGTTTCACCTGTACTACCAGTTTCATCTGTACTACCAGTTTCACCTGTACTACCAGTTTCATTTATACTACCAGTTTCACCTGTACTACCAGTTTCATTTATACTACCAGTTTCACCTGTACTACCAGTTTCACCTGTACTACCAGTTTCATTTATACTACCAGTTTCACCTGTACTACCAGTTTCATCATCTTTTATTAATGATAAAAATTTTTTATTTAATGAAATTGAATTATGTTTATAAAAAATACGACATTTATTTTGTATTTTTTTAATATCATCATCCGTAATTATATCTTTGTAACTTTTTTCTTTTCCATCTTGATTTTCAACTGAAAAAATCTTATTGAAAATATATGAGAGTAAATATATATCTAAACACCAAGGATTATATATAGTTTCATAATGATAAAATATTTCTTTTAATTCGGCAGGTTCTCTTAACTCTTTTGAATCCTCATCTTTGAATAATCCTTTATTATCAAATGAAAGACCAAAATCAATAATAATTGGTATTTTTTTATTTATATCATAAATAATATTATCGTTTTTCAAATCATTATGAATAATGATAGGTTTCAATTCAGTGCTCGTTTGTAATAAATCTATTGAACGAATCAAATAGTCATATGTTTTTATAATTCTTTCAAGACAATTATTAAATAGTTGTATATTTTTTGTCGAATCTTTGGATTCGTGTAAAACTTCTTTGAAATAATCAAGTAAGCTTATACCATCTACTAACTGCATATTAGTATTAATAATAAATTCTTCTTCTTGTGAATCCGTTTTAATTATTGAACATTTTGACATTTCTTCTGGAGTCAATAATTTTATATCGAATTTACAATAATTCAATAATGGAGAAAAATACAAATAATAATTAGGTATTTTTTTAATAATTTTTCCAAAATACAACTCTCTCAAAAAACCAGTTTGAATATCAGAAAATTTGATAAAATCGTGAGAATCACCCGAATCGTGAGAATCACCCGAATCATGAGAATCACCCGAATCATGAGAATCACCCGAATCATGAGAATCACCCGAATCATGAGAATCACCCGAATCATGAGAATCACCCGAATCATGAGAATCATGAGAATCGTCAAAATACTGTTTTAGTATTTTTTGTTCACTACTCGTTAAAATTTGAATTTTACTAATATATTTCACACTACTCTCTAAAACTTGAAGTGAAGATTCTCTACATTTGATTTCCGGTTTATAAACACACCCAAATCCTCCCATACCAATCAACTTACTTACTGATGATTTTTTTGTGTCATCATTTGAATCCATATATTATAATCTATATTTATATAACATATTTGCTTTTATAAATATTATTCGATAATTTTATGATGCTGATTTTTATAATAGTTATCATAAAATTGATTTATTAATAAAATTCCTATTACCAGTTTATAAATTCATAAACTCATATAAATGACAACAGATAAAAACAAATTATCTAAATATATCGCTACTACCAGATTCAATGACCAAACATGGAAAGAAAA
>Ga0209084_1003024_pt1 | contig 12548 bp, 26 predicted proteins | sample C_130820_MF_Meta_FD_187309 | JGI IMG/M metagenome (GOLD analysis project Ga0209084, IMG submission 187309) | Freshwater microbial communities from Lake Croche, Canada to study carbon cycling - C_130820_MF_MetaG (SPAdes) (version 2) | ecosystem: Environmental > Aquatic > Freshwater > Lake... | reverse complement strand
GTATTAAAACATTATTTTGTTCCACAAACTCAAAAAGGAGTTGGTATTACAGCACAGACTGTATTTCCTATTAACCAAGTGGATGCAAGTTTTGATACTACTTATCCAGTAGAACCAAATATTGTAATTAACGGAGCTGCTAACTATCAAATCAATTTGAATTTACCTGCTGCTCCTACTACTTTGGATTCTAACACTTATGTAGCTGCGATTTTTAGGGGCGTACTTTTACAAAACACTTCGTCTATAAAATAATTTATTTATATGTTCTTCGTTCACCTTTATTGAGTGAATAACTTTAGCGGGTGTAGGTCAACATCCGCATTTTTTAAAACATTAAATTATAAATTATGAAAGTAACAAGATTTGAAAGTGTGGAAGTTCAGGTCAGTTCTGGCTCAGTTTTAACTAGGTTTAACCTCCCAGATCTTCCAAATTTGCGTAATGCCCTCATAGATCGCATTGTTTTTTATACTCCTGGAACAATTACAGCCACTCCCTTGACTGGAAGTACTCCTGTTACTATTGCGGATATGAAAAAAAGTTTTTTAACCCTTTATGAGGGTGATTTACAGTTAATCTATCAAATTCCGATTTTGGAATTTAATAATATTGTTAATAGTGCTACAGATCCTTATCAAAATGATCCTTTAGATATTAACGGTATTACTATTAGCTGGACTAAAAGTTATATTAGTTTACCATCAGCTTTAAGTACTACTAACGTAGCTTATAGTATTGGTATTTTTTACCATTTTTAAATTTTTGACAAATGGCTATCTCTAGAGCAGAGCTATCAAGTATAGATCAATTACTACATTTTTACGAAAGTGCAGAAGGTGAGAATTATAAAATTTATGCAAAGTTCAACCCTAAAGAAGAATTTGTCAGATATTCATTTAATGGTAGTAAAGAAGAAGGTATTGCTCAGTTAGCAAATGACTTGATGCAGATTAACAAGCCAGATAATTATATGGAATACCTTTTATCAGTTACTGGTAATGTTACAAGAAAAGGACAAAAACCCGATATGTGTAACATTACCTTTCAACTGAATAAAGCTCAGTATTTAGGAGCTGTTAATAACTACCAACAAAATAATCCATCTAGGACAGAAATGTTATTAGAAAAACTAGTAGAACAAAATCAAATGCTAGTTAGTAGAGTTTCAGCATTGGAAGCAGATGAAGATTTAGATGAAGAAGAACCTGAAGAGGGTTTGGAAGGTATTTTAAAAAATCCAGAAGTTCAATCTATGTTAATAGGTGCTATAGGTAAATTTATATCAGGTAATCAAGCAGCTCCAGCAGCTATAGCAGGTATACCAGAAGAACGCCATCACTTTGAATGTATGCAAATAGTAGAGAGCTTGATGGAAAAAGGAGTTACTATAGAACATTTAAGAGCTTTAGATAAAATGAGTACTACTAAATTAAAGAACCTATTATTGATGCTATAATGGATAAGAAACAGCAGGAGAATATAATAAAGTATGGAATAGGAGCTGCTATAGCTTATTTTTTAGTAGCTAAACCTATTTTGCAAAAGTTTGGTATTATTAAAACAGATGAAGAAGTAATAATTGAAAAAGAATTAATCAAAAATGAATCTCCATTTGATCCTAAACTTTGGAAAGCAAAAACAGGTAGTATTATAATTACTAAAGCTGTTACAGATGATATGATTAATAAAATAGAAAATGCTTTTACTTTAATTTCGGATAATTACGAATCTATCTTAGCTCAATTTAAAAGATTAAGTTATAAAACACAGGTTAGTTATTTAGCGGATAAATGGAGAGAGAAAAAAGGATCAGATTTATTATATTTTTTAGATAATGGTGGCGGTTTGTTTCCCTGGGATGGTTTAACAAAAGAAAATTTAAATAATCTTATTACATACGCTAATAATTTAAAATAATGGCAAAAAAAAATCAATCTACATATATTTATTTAGGTATTGGTGCTGCTGTATTGTTTCTTCTTTCCACATTTAAAAAGAAAGGACAAACGGAAACACAAGTAATAAATAATTATTTAGTAGCTCAGAAAGATCCACCATCAGGAACGTATCAAGTTTTTTCTAAATTGGGTACAAAGATTTATGATAGAGATGGTAATTTAATTTTTACTTTTCAAAATCCAAACATAGGTATGACTGTAACAGATACTAATCAAAACGGTACTTTATCAATAGTTTTCGGTTATTCATTTGATACTGGTTTACCTGGATTTGTATTACCTAACGAAGTAATAAGACCATAACATGAAAAAAAAAGATTTAAATATTGTTTATATAGCTTTAGCAGGTTTGGGAATTTATTATATATATAATTATTACCAAAAGAAAAAAAGTACAATAGTACAAAATAGTACTCCTGTTATTTTGAATCAATCTACTTTATTAAGTCCAGCAGAGCAGGTTGCATTTAAATCTGTTCCAGATGATCAAAAGCCTGTTTATAACATTAAATTTGTAATACCACAAACTTTATAAAATGGCAAACATTGCATTTGAAATATTAAGATTTGCTACAGACTTTTATACTGTAGATCTTTCACAGTATGTAAATAGTGACTGTAATACTATTACTTTTATAAATTACGGTTTACCTGTAGTAACTATTGAAAATGTTCCATTGCAACAAAATCAAAGTTTGACTATTACAGGTAATGCAGGAGAACTAACTAATCAAAAATTCTTTGTCAATTTCGGAACTAGCACAACTGGAAACAATTGTGTAGTAATTAGAAAAAGATATTTAAATATTGAATAATGGCAGGCATAGAAGTTAAATATGAAGTTTTAAATCAAAGAACTACTCCAGCCTTTTACGCTAGTAGTCTAGCAACTAGACCTACTTTTGGTTTTCCAGGTAGAATATTTATAGATTCAGATTCACCATCTACAGGAATATACAGAGATACAGGTTCTGCATGGGTACAAGTTGCAGATCAGGGAGCAGGTACTACAGGAACGTTACAAACTGTTACCACAAATGGTAATACAAGCAATACAGGTATATCTGTAACAGCTAATGGAATAGGAATAGGTACTACTATACCATCTTCAAATAGATTAGATATTCATTCAGCTTCTGGTATTCAAGCTACTTTTAATGGTACAGGAGTAACTAATGCAGCTTTACAGTTACAAAGTGCAGGAGTAGGTAAATGGAATGTTAGAAATAATTATAACGCTGGATCTAATGATTTTGAAATATTTGATGTATTAAATGGGGTAAGTAGATTAAAAATTTTAAATAACGGTAGGGTTGATGCTCTTGCATTTGTTGCAAGTGGAGATATTACAAGCGGTTTAAGTGTAACTGGTCAAAGATTGAATATACTTGCAGATGGAGCAGGAGTTGTTTTACAAGGATATGTTGACAACTTTTTAAGATTAGCAGTTAGAGGAAGCGGATACAATGATGGAGGAAGGGCTGGTTTGTTATGTTCTACTGGTGATTTTTCTGGTGCAATATCAATAACTAATCCAGTAACAGCAGGTATAGCTGTAGCTTCTACGCATAAAGTACAAATATCTATTGGAGGTGTTACATATTATTTACTAGCTTCAAACATATAAAAAAATGAAAGTCATAAACCCACCCCAAAGAATTTGGGTAAACGGAAAAGAAATATTTGCTACTATTTTTAAATTACAATGTGATTTTGATAATTTAATAGATAAAGCATCATTTATTTACACATTGTATAGTGATGATTTTACTTTATTAGTTCAAGGATATCTAAATATGAATGAACCAGATTATACTACAGATTGGTTTAGCAATGATGCTGCATATAATTGGGCAGCTAAAGAATTAGGTTTAATTATTACAGGTAACTATCAAGACTAAAATAATGGAAACTAAACAAGCTCTACAAATTATAAAAGAAATATTAGACGCAGCTTCTAAAGCAGGATTATTTCAAAATCTTGAAAGCTCTATGGTTGCAGCTAATGCTTACAAAGTAATTGAATCTAGTATTAATCAAGATTAATGGAAAACGATAAAGATAATTTTAACTTATTAATATTATCGTGGATAAGTGCTGGTATATCTATAATACAGATCCAACAGGTAATTAGTTTATTATCTGGATTAGTAGCTATAGGATCAGGATTAAGTGCCATTAGATATTATTATATAAAATCTAAAATAAAGTAAAATGAAAAACTGGAAAACTAGTTTGGCAGGTTTTGGTGCTATTATTACTGGAATAGCTTTGATATTTAAAGGAGATACTACAGGCGGAGTAACTGGAATTATATCTGGTATTGGTCTAATATTTGCCAAAGATGCTAGTAATGGCTTAAACCATTAAAATGAAAAAGCAAACTAAAACCTATTTAGTAATAGGAGCAATAGCATTATTTTTAATATTACTTCCAATGACAAGTTCAGCAGCAGAAAATTTAATTAAAGGTTTTGAGGGTAAGTATTTAAATGCTTATGATGATGGTACAGGTAAATGGACTATAGGATATGGATCTATTTATAACTATGATGAAAAAAGACCTGTCAAAAAAGGAGATGTTATTACAGAAGCAAAGGCTATAGAATGGTTAAGAAAGGAAATGTCATCAGTAGTATTAGATATTAAAAAAGTAGTAAAAGTTCCTATTAATCAAAATCAGCTTGACAGTTTAACAAGCTTTACCTATAATCTAGGCATAGGTAACTTAAAATCTAGTACTTTACTTAAATTGTTAAATGCTGGAGCAGATAAAAAAATAGTAGCTAATCAATTTCAGTACTGGAATAAAGCAAAAATTAATGGAATATTGACTGTTATGGCTGGATTAACTAAACGTAGAGCAGCGGAAGCAGAATTATTTGTTAAGTAGGTTAGTTTTGATGTATATGGTAATTACCCACTAATTAATTTTAGTGGGTTTTTTTATGTGTATATAAAAATAAATTTGGTAATTAAAAAATACTGTATAGATTTACTTTCTAAACCCCTTTAAACATGAATCAAAATCAAGATGCCCAAATATTGGGCAAAATTCAAGCACTACAAGCACAAAAAAAGCGATTGTATGATATTTTCGCTTTAGCTCCCTTTAAAAATCCTACTTTTTTCTTTTACGGCAAAGAAGGAACTTTTGTATCATTAGATCAGTCAATGATAAATTTAAATTTATCGTATGAAATTGTATTATTGTTGGAAGCAGCGGTAAATGATTTAGAATTTCAGATTAATGAACAATTAATACTTCTAAAGTGAAAAAAGAAACTATACAGGCTATTATAGCTTTATTAATTGCTGGTTATTTATGTGGATTGCTTCAAAATATGTAAATGGAAGAAACTATAAACCCCTTAGATGTTCTTTTAGATGCAAGAAAATACAATTCAGAATATAAACCAAGTCAAGACCAAATACTTTGGACTATTCAAAATAAAACTATTGCTACTACTCAGAACTTTCAAATACTAACAGGATTACCAAAAGCGGGTAAAAGTACTTTTTTATCCGCTTTAATATCTACTGTATTTACTCCATCGGATCTATGGGGAATGAAATTAAATTTACCCCCAGAAAGAAGAAAGATAGCATATTTTGATACTGAAAGCTCAGACTATGATTTTTATCGCCAGGTGGAAAGAATTAAAAAGTTTGCTGGTATAAATGGTATTCCTGAATGGTGTTCTTTATTTACAGTTAGAGAGGATGAACCAAAAGCTATTTTAGCTATGGTGGAGCATTATTTAATTACTAGTAATGCTCCTATAGTTATTTTGGATGGTTTATTAGATTTAATCTTTGATTATAATGATCCTATAGAAAGTAGAAAATTAATAAACTGGTTTAAACGATTAACTAAGGTTTACGATTGCTGTATAATAGGGGTATTGCATCAAGGAAAAGGACAGGCTGGAACTACTTTAGGACATCTAGGAAGCAATACAGATAGATATGCTCAAAGCACTATTGAAATTGTAAAGGATAAAGAAAAACAAACTTTTACAATGTCATCTAGATTTCTAAGATCCTCAGATGATTTTGAACCTATTACATTAATGAATAATGGCGGTGAATGGCAACAAGTTAGTATTTATGGCAAAGAAACTAAAGAAACCAAACAAAAGAAAACAGAACTATCAGAAAAAGATTTATTACATAGGGCATTATTTGCTGCTAAATCTTATAAAGAGTTAATTAATGATTTACAGGAGCTAACAGGTAAAGGAGTCTCAGCTAGTAAAAGAATAGTTAAAGAATGGATTGAGAAAAGATGGATATTTAAAGAAAACGAATTATATAAAATCAAAAACTAAACAAAATGACAACAGAAAGGTATGTAGAAATTACAGAAGAAGCACAAAGAAGAATTAATTTATGGTTAGAAAATGAAACTTTTAAAGAATTTACCATAGGTTATAATTATACAAGATTTTTAATAAATATTGGATTTAAAGGATATCATTTTAAAAAAGAAAAATGGATGAATGATAATGATTTTGAAAGCTTTGTTACTGATGATGAATTTTATAATAATCCTCATTTTCGTTGGTTATGTAAAAATTTATGGAGTAATAATTTATTAAGAAATCGTTTATGAGTCCAGATTTAATTATTACGGGTGCTATATTTTTCTGCATTGGTAGAATTTATGGCATTATAGAACAAAAAAACAATAAAAATGATAAATGTTTTTAATTTTTCAGGTGGTAGAACTAGTGCATACATGGTCTTAAAATATTATAAAAAACATGATTTAGTTATTTTTACCGATACTGGAAGAGAACATATTAATACATATAAATTTATAGACGATTTTGAAAATATTGAAAAAATACCAATTATAAAATTAAAATACAATGGTGGTTTTGAAAATTTAATAAAAAATAAAAAAATGCTTCCTAATATAATGATGCGATTTTGTACAATAGAACTAAAAATAAAAACAGCCAGAAGATATTTAAGAAGTATAAATTTAAATAGTTATAATAATATTATAGGATTTAGACATGATGAACAAAATAGAATTAATAATTATAAAGAACATTGGAAAAAAGTTAAAACATTATTCCCATTAAATGAAGAAAAAATTAGTAAAATAGATATTTTAAATTTTTGGAATAATAAAAAATATAATCTAGAAATACCATCAATTTTAAGTAATTGTGATTTATGTTTTTTAAAAGGTAAAAATAACATTATATCAATTCTAAGAGATTATCCAGAACTAGCAGATAAATGGATTAAAGATGAAAATCTAATTAATGCAACTTATATAAAAAATTATAGCTATTCAAAAATGCTATATTTATCAAAATTGCCATATACTAAACAATTAGATCTATTTAATTTAACACCATCTTTTAATTGTTCTTGTACTAATTAAAACAAAAAAAGCAGCAATAAAATTGCTGCTCCTAATCTAATAAACCCCTTTATTATAGAAGGTTCTTCTTTCACTTCAAAGATATATAAAACTTATGAATTACTACAACTGTATTATTTTTTTTTCAGAAGAAATTAACCGCAGACCAACTAAGTACCACAATATCACAAACTTAGCCAATTTTAAGGCATTTGCAGCCACTAAAGGGGCAAAGGTTATAAATGTATATGACAAAAAAACTAAAGCCTTTGTTGAGCAGCTAAAGATTGATTAAATAGATTTAGTCTAAAATGAAAAAGCCATCTAAATGATGGTTTTTTTATGTCTATACTTAAAGGTTATTCTAAAGGTGAAAAAAGAATCTTTAATTGGGTTAAAATAAAGGTTGGTATAAAAGTAAACAGGGGTATATTTAGGAGTTCTTCGGTCATCCCAAAGGTATGCCCGAAGATACCCCTTTTAACCCAGAGTTTTAAACCAATATACCCTGTTTAACAAAAAATTAACACAGATTGCAAAAAATTGAATTAAATTTGACATAATGAATAGCAAAATCATGTTAACCCTCGCAATTTTAGGATTTGCAGCCTGGTGGGCATGGAAAAAATATGTTATTCTTCAGAATATAGAAATTAAGATAGGTAGTGTAGATATTGATGGTGGTTTATTGAATCCTAATTTTAGAGTTAACCTAATAGTTAAAAATCCAACAGATCTTGAAGCATTTGTAACCGAATTGGATGGTGTAATAGTAGATAGTTCAAAAAATAAGATAGCTAAACTATCAATTAACGGAATTTATAAAATAGATCCTAATAGCTTTATTTTAATTCCTTTAGATGTTAGATTAGATAGTTTTAAAGTAATAAATAGCGTTACAGACTTTTTTTATAATAAACAACAAGAATTTAATCTATCAGGTTTTGCTACTGTAGACGGTGTTCCTATTCCTTACTCATTTAATGTTAATGTTTAATGATTAGTAAAAATATTCTTCTTCAAAAACTACCCCCATTCATGAATAATCAAAAAATTATCATGAAAAATCAAAATGTAGGAGATATTATAAACGGCATTTTAAACACGCACGAACAGTATAAAAGCCAGTATGATAAGATCTCTCCATTTTTTTTGGGTGAAAATTTAGAAGATACTTGTTATAATATTTGGGAATTTTTAAAAGAGAATGTACCATACAGGATCGAATCCGACAATTTGCAAACTTTACGCTCTCCTGCTAGTATTATAAGCGGAATACCTGCTGACTGTAAAACTTATAGTTTGTTTTCAATGGGTATAGCAGACAGTTTAAGAAGAAAAGGTTTAATAAATTGTAATTTAGCTTATAGGTTTGCAGGTTATAATCATTTTTCAGATAATTTAGAACACGTATTTACGGTTATTAATCCAAAATCACAAAATGAACTTTGGATTGATGCTGTTCTACCAAACTTTAATGAAAAAAAGCAACCAAGTATTTATAAAGATAAAAATATTAAAATGGCATTAGTATCACTTTCAGGAATTGGAGCAGACTTATCAGATAGTTCATCAAGTACAGGTTCTGGAGATGGCACTTCCTCAGATAGTTCCAAGGTAGATGCAAAGACTATCGCAGAAATGATAAAAGTTATTTCTAGTTTGTTTTCTTCTAAACCAAATGCAAACGATTGGCAAGGATGGGATGAGCAGGATAGAGCAAATGGTCAGTGGGATGGATCTAGTGTTAGAGGTTATGTTTTAAATGATGGAGATAGTGTTCAAAATGAAGCTCTAAATATTGTTTCTTATATAAAATCTAAAGGAATAGAAAAATTAGTAAAATCAGGTCATCCAGTAACCGTTCAAAATTTAGGATGGAGAGATGTTACTATTGATGAAATTGCAAATAAATTGTCTAGGGGTGGATATGGTCAGGAAGCTGTAGATATTAAGAATGCATATTTAGCATATAGTACAGCTGGAAAACCTTTTATTTTACCAACTCCCCCAAATAAATTACCTACAGGTGGTGGATTGAAACTTTCAGATTTAGATAATAAAAAAGATTTAGCTTCTGCAACGGCAGGAATGAATATTTGGGTTATTTTAGCTTTAGGTGCTGCTGCTTTGTATGCTATAACTAATAAAAAGAAATAATGTATAATTATTCTATAGGTGAAATATTAGATCAGGAGCAAAAGGATAAAGCCTTACAACTAGCAGCAGCAGCAAGTTTATGTGCTGCTTCTGGTGGAGTTAATGTAATAGCTTGTGGATCAGCTTTATTTAAACAAGTTGAATTTATAACTAGTTTATTTAAAAATAAACCTAATCCAAACGATTGGCAAGGATGGGATGAGCAGGATAGAAATAATGGTCAGTGGGATGGTTCAAGTGTTAGAGGTTATGTATTAAATGATGGTGATTCTGTAGAAAATGAAGCTCTAAATATTGTTTCTTACATAAAATCTAAAGGAATAGAAAAATTAGTTAAATCAGGTCATCCAGTGACCGTTCAAGGTACTGGTTGGAGAGATGTTACTATAGATGAGATAGTTAATAAAATAGAAAGAGGTGGATTTAAAGAGGAAGCTGAATATATAAAGAATGCTTATAAAGATTTTGCTTATGTAGTTCCTCAAACTGTAACAGTTCCCGTAGTTCCTAATATTATAGCTCCTGCAGAAGTTTTAGATATACAAACTAAAGAACCTGCAAAAGCAAGTACTAATATATTATTCACTGTAGCAATTATAGGAGCAGCTTTATTTGCTTTAAGTAAAATTAAAAAATAATGGAAAGTTTAGCACAAAAAAAAGCTAGAGCTAATTTTAAAAAAGCTATAGCATATAGAAAAAAAACTGGATGTAGTTTAAAGGAAGCTTTTGCTCATGTAAGTGGTAAAAAAGTAGTAGCTAAAAAAACTGTAGTAAAAAAACGTTCTTCTTCACCATTAAAGAAAAAGAAAGTAGCAGGATATGTCAAAACTATTAGAAAAGGTAATGCTACAAATGTTTTATATAGCAAAATATTAAAAAGTAAAAAAACAGCTAAACCTGTTCAAAAAACTTTATTTGGTGTAAAAAAGAAAGCAGCTAAAAAACCTAGTGAAAAAAGTATATTAAACAAAATTCACCTGGTTAAAAAAGATGTTGACAAATTAGATGAGGCACAACATAAGCACATGAGCATGGGAAGTGTTAAAAATGATTTACTAAAAAAAATCAAATTTAACATTGATGATGTTACACAATATGAAAACAGAATAAAATCTTTACAAAAAAAGATTCCTAGTTTAGATAAAAATCAAAAAATAATAGCTAGACATTTTATAAAACAATTCAAACTAATAATTTCAGAAATTAAAACAAATACAAAAGAATTAAAAAAACATATTTAATGTATTTCATTCTACCATATACTAAAAAAAAAGCTAAATCATTAAATTTAATAATCAAGCCTAGTATAAAAAAGAATAAAAAAATAGATGTGTTTGATAAAAAAGGTAATTATATAACAAGCATAGGACAGTTAGGATATTTAGATTATGCTTATTATTTATTATGGAAAGGAAAAGAAGAAGCAGATTACAGAAGAAAATTATATAAGTTAAGACACGCAAAAGATAGAATAGTAAAAGGTTCACCTGGTTATTATGCGGACAAAATTTTATGGTAATTTTAAATAAGTAAAATTATAAAAAATGAAATACCCCATCATTTATTATTGCGGATTTAGTATAGAAAGGAAAAAGTTTACAAATGGGATTGATACAAAATATTTTTTTTGTGTTGATCTAATTGAACAAAAATTTAACACAATTCAACAAGCTAAAGATTATATTGATTATTTAGCAAAATAAAAAAAAAAAAAAAAAAATAAATTGAAAATAAAAAAAAAAAAAAAAAAAAAAAATAAAATGGCACGTAGAAAATCACGCATGAAAAAAAGGGTTACCCGCCGCCGTAGACACTCTATGGGTGCAGCTAAAGGTGGGATTATGTCAGCTGTTGGCGTAATTGCTGGAGCTGTAGCAGCTCAGTTTGTAAGTAAAGCAATTAATAAGGCATTACCTGCAACTTATGAAGACAAAACAAAAAAACTAATTGATGGAGCAGCTCCATTAGTAGTGGGTTATTTTTTACCTAAGTTTATTAAATCAGATCTAGGTAAAAATCTAGGAACTGGTATGATAGCTGTAGGTGGTTTAAAATTAGTTCAATCTCAAGCTGGTTCTTCTTTGGCTGGTATGATGGGAATGAATTATTATGCTAACAAGCCAGTAGCTAAAATTGCAGGATATCAAACAGGATCAGGTAATTTTATGGCAGGATACCAAACCCCCCAGGGTAATTATATAGCAGGTATTGCAGCTATGGAAGAAATGGAAAAATGTTAAAAAAAAATATTAATAAAACAATAAACTTATAATTATGTCAAGTGCATCTCAGATGGGTTTGAGGCTTGTTTACGAGAACTCTAAAACCTTAGTTAATCAATTAGGTTATGATACTAGTCATGCCGTAGCTACTCAATCTTATTTACGTTCTGAAGTTCTTTTAACAACTTCAGCAGCTACTTATAGTTTACCTATTTTAGTAAATCAAAATAGTTCTAACACTAACGTAAGATTAAAACTTTTAAATCTTCAGGATTTATTTGTTGTTAGTGAAATTTCATTATTCTTGGTTAGTGGTGCAGCTTCTTCAGGTTCAGCTCAATTTTATGAATACCCAGATCCAACAGTTTTTACAACTGGAGCAGCTCAATTAATGAACGTTTATAATGGTAATATTTCTATCATTGCAAATAATCAGCAGATTCTTCCAGCATGGGATTGTTTAAAGCATTATTTTGTTCCACAAACTCAGAAAGGTGTTGGTATTACAGCACAGACTGTATTCCCTATTAACCAAGTGGATGCAAGTTTTGATACTACTTATCCAGTAGAACCAAATATTGTAATTAATGGAGCTGCTAACTATCAAATTAATTTGAATCTACCTGCTGCTCCAACTACTTTAGATTCTAACACATATGTAGCTGCAATTTTTAGGGGCGTACTTTTACAAAACTGCTCGTCTATAAAATAATTTATTTATATGTTCTTCGTTCACCTTTATTGAGTGAATAACTTTAGCGGGTGTAGGTCAACATCCGCATTTTTTAAAACATTAAATTATAAATTATGAAAGTAACAAGAT
>Ga0209084_1003021_pt1 | contig 12550 bp, 15 predicted proteins | sample C_130820_MF_Meta_FD_187309 | JGI IMG/M metagenome (GOLD analysis project Ga0209084, IMG submission 187309) | Freshwater microbial communities from Lake Croche, Canada to study carbon cycling - C_130820_MF_MetaG (SPAdes) (version 2) | ecosystem: Environmental > Aquatic > Freshwater > Lake... | reverse complement strand
AGTCTTGTGTCTTGTGTCTTGCCGTCTTGCCGTCTTGCCGTCTTGCCGTCTTGCCGTCTTGTGTCTTCAAGTCTTGCAGTCTCGCATTAACGTATCACCGGCTTGTCCTTTGCTCTGGGCTGTCGGCGCTCCTTGAATAGTTCTTCCTTGGCCTGCGGGCTCAGGCCATCATAGACTACGCCGACCAACTCGCGCAATCGACCCGCAAGCCGGGACTTCGGATTCCAAGAATAGACCAAGGTGCGTCCTTGTCGCTTACAGACCAGGGTGCCAGCGCGTTCGAAACGATCCAGTTGGCGCTGGACAGAATCAAGCGACACTGCAAAATTCCTAGATGCGGCCCGACCGTAAGTTTCGCCGTAGTGAAATACATGCAAAAGCACGGCTTGCGCCGCTCTTCCGCCGAACAAATCCTCCAATGCCGTCGAGATCATGAACCGATTGTCGGGTCAAATGACCGATTAATCAAGTCAATTTTCCCCAACCGTGAATTTTACGCCGATGACGCCACCAGACTGGAAGCGATGCAACGAAGAGGAACTCTGGCACTACGTGGCTTGGGCACTTGGAGGGGCCGGCATCAGGTCAGTCTTGGTGGGAGGAGCTGTGGTGGCGATCTACACCGGCGGACTTTACCGATCTGGCGATCTCGATCTGGTGCCGGACGACCTTGACCGGGGAAAACTTGCAAAAATTCTGCTGGAAATCGGCTTCGAGCCGAGCAAGTCCCGATATTTCAAGCACCCGCTGTGCCCACATCTTTTCCTTGAGTTTCCGAGAGGTCCGGTCGAGATCGGCGAAGAATTTCCAGTGGTTCCAGATGAAATCGAAGTGGAAGGTCGGTGGCTTCGCCTGCTCTCACCAACCGATTGTGTGAAGGATCGCCTGGCAGGATACATCCATTGGAACTGCCGCGCCAATTTTGATCAGGCGGCGCTCATCTGCCGACAGCAGGCTGAGCGAGTCGATCTCCAACAGGTCGAGCAGTGGTGTAAGAAGGAAGGGGGACTCGCCGCCTTCAAGGAACTTGAAAGCAATCTTCAGGAAAACGTCTAATTTGGCCAACCCGGCCATCAGTGGCGACTTAGCCACCCCCGCCAACGACGGGGTCAGCAACCTGATGAAATACGCGATGGCGCTATCTCCCACGGCCAGCGCCACGGGCAACCTGCCCACCACCGCGCGCCAAAGCGGCTACCTCACACTGACGTACCGGAAAAGCAAGACCGCCAGCGATGTGACGTACACCGTGCAGGCCGCCGATTCGCTAACAAGCAATGCATGGGCCCCGGCGGCGACTGTCCTATCGCAAACCGATCCAACTCCGGGTGGCGGCAGCTATTGGCTGGTGACGGTGCGCGACAACATGCCGTACGCCACTCATCCGCAGCGCTTCATGCGGCTGCAGGTGATGAAATAAAGACGCAAGACCGCTGCGCTCAAAGACGCCGCAACGCCGACGCCTGCTCACCGTCGGCTCTCGCCCGCATGCTCGCGCCGCTGTGAGGAGCGACGACCTTACTGTCGTCGTGCGGAGCGACGACCTTACTGTCGTCGTGCGGAAGGATCGACCATGAACCGAGCCTTCAGCATGTACTCAAGGACCGCCCTTCCGCCACCACCACACGAATGTGGCGGCTCCTTAGCCCACGCGACTCCCGGAGCCACACCCGCCCGGCAGCATGCTGATTCCGCGCTTGGAACGGGTGGCATGGCATGGCAAGCTCCGGCCATGGCAACTGTTGCAACAATTTTTGGTGGGCAGCGACTGGTCATCGAGGAAACCGGCGTGCCTGTGGAAAAACTCCGGCTGCAGGCGTTCAGCCCGCCGCCGCCGGGTGCCGGCCAGGTGCTGGTTCGGATGCTCGCCGCACCCATCAATCCGGCGGATCTCAATTTCATCGAAGGCACGTACGGTGTGAAGCCGCAACTGCCGGCGACCCCGGGCGTGGAAGGCTGCGGCGTGGTGGAAACCAGCGCTGCGGCGGACTACCAACCGGGCGACAAGGTGATTTTCCTGCGTCGTGCCGCCACTTGGGCGACCCACACGCTGGTGCCGGCGGAGGCGTTGTTCAAGCTGCCGGCGGCGATCGACCCGCTGCAAGCGGCGATGCTCAAGGTCAACCCGGCCACCGCCTGGCGCTTGTTGCATGGCTTCGGCAAGCCGGAGGCCAGCGGCTGGATCGTCCAGAATGCCGGCAACTCGGCGGTCGGCCGCTGCGTGATCCAACTCGCCAAGAGCCTCGGCATCCGCACGCTGTCGCTGGTGCGTCGGCCGGAATTGATCGATGAACTCACCCGCCTCGGCGGCGACGTCGTCACCTTGGATGACGAGGCCGGGCTGACCGCAGCCAAAGCGGCGCTAGGTGGCGCCACCGCGGCGCTGGCATTCAATGCGGTGGGAGGCGACAGCGCGCTGCGTCTGATGAATTTGCTGCGCGAAGGCGGCACCCACATCACGTTTGGCGCGATGGCCAAGCGTCCCCTGACGGTTCCCAACGGTCTGCTAATTTTCCGCGACCTGCAACTGCGCGGGTTGTGGGTAACGCGCTGGATCGAACACGCCCCGGATGCTGAAGTGCGTGGCGTGTATGCCGACCTAGCAGCGCGGGTGACCGCTGGCAGGCTGGTGCAGCCGGTGGATTCCACTCATTCTCTCGCGGACTTCCCCGCAGCGCTCGCCCGGCTCAGCGCCGCCGACCGGGCTGGCAAGGTGTTGTTTGCCCAGATCTAATAAACGAAAAAAGCGATGAAATTGTTATCCTGGAATGTGAACGGCCTGCGGGCGGTGTTAGGCAAAGGCTTTGGTGAGTTCGTGACGGCTGAGCAGCCGGACATCCTGTGCTTGCAGGAAACCAAGGCGCGGGCGGAGCAGGTGCCGCTGCCATTGGAGTTGGGCGGCTATCATGGATATTGGAATTCCGCCACCAAGCCGGGTTACTCGGGGGTGGCGGTGTTCAGCCGCGAAAAACCCTTGAAGGTGACCTTGGGCATGGGCATCGACGAGCACGACACCGAAGGCCGGGTGCTGACCTTGGAATATCCGGAGTTTTATCTGGTGAATGTTTACACGCCCAACGCCCAGGACGGCTTGCGGCGCCTGCCCTACCGACTCACCTGGGATGAGGCATTCCGCCTGCACCTGGAAAATCTGGCCACGGGCAAGCCGGTGGTATTTTGCGGCGACCTCAACGTCGCCCACCAGGAAATCGACATCGCCCGCCCCCGCGAAAACCGTTTTAGCCCGGGATTTTCCGACGAGGAACGCGCCAGCTTTTCCAGTTTGCTAGCGGCCGGGTTTGTGGACACCTTCCGGCATTTCAATCCAGACCTAGCGGATGCTTACTCGTGGTGGTCGTATCGGGCCGGGGCGCGGCCGCGCAACATCGGTTGGCGCATCGATTACTTCGGGGTCTCCACGCCGTTCATCGGGCGGGTGGTTTCCGCCGCCATTCTCCCGCATGTCCACGGCTCCGACCATTGCCCGGTGGAAATTGTCTTGAGCTAGCGAGGCTAAGCCTCAGGCCCAAGACGCCAAGCTTGAAGATAGCTCGGCTAAGGAGCCACCACATTCCTGTGGTGGTAGCTAAGGAACCACCACATTCCTGTGGTGGTAGCTAGGGAGCCACCACATTCCTGTGGTGGTAGCGGAAAAGTGGCCCATGAGCAAGTCCCTAAGACTCGCTTCATGGGCGTTTCTTCCTCACGACGACAGTAAGGTCGTCGCTCCCTAAGTCCGCAGCCGGGCCAAGTGAGTCGCAACTCATGTCGCGGCCGTGAATTTGCTCCAGCGCCCAGGCGGCGTGTTCGGCGATGAGCGGATCCGGGTCCAGCGCGGCAAGCCGCAAGGCCGGCACATCCTCGCTGCTACCCATATTGCCCAGCGCCACGCACACGTTGCGCAAAAACCGCGGACGCTTGAGCCGCGCGATCGGCGAACCGGCGAAAAGTTGCCGGAAGCCAGCAGCATCCAAGGCCAGAAAATCGCGCAACTGGTGGTCAAAAATGGCGGCGCGCGCGTGGAATGTTAGGTCGGCGCTTACTTGAGCGAAGCGGTTCCACGGGCAGGCGTCGAGGCAATCGTCGCAGCCGTAGATGCGCCCGCCCATGGCGCGGCGAAATTCTTCGGGAATGGCCCCCTTGTGCTCGATGCTCAGATAGGCGAGGCAGCGGCGGGCATCCACATGATGGGGCGAGGTGATCGCTTGGGTCGGGCAGGCGGTGATGCAGCGGGTGCAATTGCCACAGTGATCGGCGAGGGGCGGGTCGGCCGGCAACTCGAGAGTGGTCAATATTTCAGCTAGAAAGAACCAGGTACCCAGCCGGCGGTGAATTTGCAGGGTGGATTTGCCATTCCAGCCGAGGCCCGCAGCACTGGCGAAATCGCGCTCAAGCACCGGCCCGGTGTCCACATAACCCCGCTGCACCCCGCCGCGCGCCTGCAGCGCCACATCAAACTCAGCCAGCTTTTGTTCGATTACATGATGGTAATCGTTGTTCCAAGCATAGCGGGCGATGCGGTAGCCGCCGGTGGCACCAGCCGGAAACGGGCTACTACCCGGATAGTAATTCAAGGCGAGGCAGATGATCGAGCGGCAGCCTGGCAGCACTTCGCGCGGATCGCAGCGGCGCTCCGGGTCGCGGGCCATCCAGGCCATATCGCCGTGACTGCCATCGGCGAGCCACTGCTGAAAGGTATCGGCGTGGGCGGCGCGGGCGGCGCGGGCGATGCGGCAGTCGTCGAAGCCGAGGTCTGCGGCGAGGGCTTTCAGGGCTTCCGGCATGGGGATGAGTGGTGGCCGGTGAAGAAATAGCGGGCGCTTTCAAGGATACCGGTGGCTATTTCGCGGCTGCTCAGCCCGGCGGTATCGACGCTGAGATGGGCACATTGGCGATACCATGGTTCGCGTTGAGTGAGCAACTGGCTGATCCGCGTGAGTGGATCTTCAGCGTGAAGCAAGGGCCGCTCGTGGCTGTTGCGGGTGCGATTGAAAATCACCTCCGGCGGCGCACACAACCACACGACGTAGCCAATATGCTCCAAGACGGCGCGGTTTTCCGGCCGGATGACCACCCCGCCGCCGGTGGCGATGATTTGCGCGGGTTGCTCCGCCGCCGCCAACTCGCCCAGCAAGCCGCTTTCCATGTCGCGAAACACCCTCTCGCCATCCTCCTCGAAAATCCGGGCAATCGGCTTGCCGGCTCGCTGCTCGATGATGGCGTCCATATCGACCAGTGGATAGCCCAGCAAGCGGCGCAGTTCGCGGCTGATGGTGGATTTCCCGCAACCCATGAATCCGATGAGGACGATATTGTTGGGGATAGGTGCGGGCTGCTGCATGGCGCGAGCATAACCCTAGAAAGCCAAATGGAAACCACGGATGACACGGATTTTTCATGGATTAAAAGCTGGGCCGACCCCAGCTTCAGAACTCCCTCTTCAAGCTCAAAACCGCCACGCGGCGAGCTCGTCCAACTCCCCACAATCCCGGATGGCCGACACCTCTGACGCTACAAAACAAAAAAATTGCCGACAACTTTGGAGTCGCCCGGTGTTCATTTCCGTGCCAGGCTCACCCCGCACCCAGCCTTCATCACCTCCATGAGACTCCCCCTTCCACGCCGCAAGACCCGCCGCAACGCCGGTTTCACCCTTCTTGAAATGGTCATCGTCCTTGGCATCATCGCGATGCTTTTGGGCGGGGCCATCTACTCGAGTCTCGGTATTTTGGGCTCCTCCAAAATGGGCCGGGCTGACTCGGACTTTCAAACGATCAGCTCGAATTTAATGCAGTACAAAACCGCCAATGGGTTTTATCCGACGACCCAGCAGGGACTTCGATCCCTTGTGGAGAGGCCTTCAACCAACCCGGTGCCATCACGCTGGTCGGCCATCATGAAGAAGGTGCCGCTTGATCCATGGGACAACGAATACCTCTACCGCTTCCCCGGCCGGCGCAATGCCACGGAACCCGAAATCATCAGCAAAGGGCCCGACGGCATGGAAAACACCGCAGATGACCTCAGCAGTCAAGACACGAAGTAGATCCCCGCAGGGCTTTACCCTGATTGAGATCGTCATGGTTCTCGCGATTGCGGCGGTGCTGCTTGGGGGCGCGGTGACGATCATGGTTTTTGCCACCGACGAACGCGATCTGCGCAAGGCATCCGGGCAGGTCGAGTTATTGGCTAAGCGGGCCCGCACCATCTCGATTCTCCAGCAAATCCCTTACGCCCTAGAGTTCCGACCGGGGGGGGTGCGCCTGTTGCCCTTCGCCGAGGCCGGCCAGGATGATAAAAAAACCCTCGGCGGTCACTCCATCGGCGGCGAGCGCGTCATCATCCCCAGTGCCGGTGCCGCCAGCCCGGTGCATGATCAACTCAGCTTCGACGCGAAAATGGCCAGTTTCGTGCGCCGCTGGAATACTGTGGAATGGCTCCCCATGAGTGATCACTTCCCCCACATCTGGCGCTTCGATCCCGACGGCCTGTGCGAACCGGTCAGCGTCCGCCTCACCATTGGCAGCAACTACATCGAGGACACCTATCATCCGCTCACCGCCAGCATTTGCGACACCGCCATGGAAGTCAAATGATCCTCCCGCTCCATTCCGGCCGCAAGGGCCAGCGCGGCTTCCTCTTGCTGGAGGTGGTCTTGGCGCTGGCCGTGTTCAGTGCCGCCGCCACCGGCTTTGCCGTCGCCATGAATGCGATGGCCAAAGCCGCCTTGTTTGCACAAAGCGAATTGCGCATCACCCGGGTGCTGGACAGCGCGCTGGACGAGGCCCTCTCGCAGCCAGTGCTCGAAGAGGGCAGCACCAGCAACCCAGTTGGCAAAAGCGGCATTGAGATGACCACCGCCATCACCCTCCTCAACAGCCTTGAAAGCCAAGACGGGGTGCAACTGCAGGAAATGTACCTCATCACCGTGACCGCCCGCTGGTACGAATCCGGCGCTTGGCAAGAACGCGCCGCAGAAACCTGGCGCTACGGCCGCATGTACCAGCCATGACTTACCGAACCGACAATTCGAAGCGAGCTGGCTTCACGCTGCTTGAGGTGGTGATGGCGATGTTTTTGATGGCCCTGCTCATTGGGATGGTGTTTGGGATTGCCCGCTCGTCGCTCACCTTGGGCAACATGCTGGTCAAATCCCAGAATGAGGAAATGCTGCATCAGGCGTTTTTCGAGTTACTGGGCAAGCGGTTCTCGGCCTTGCCGGGCAATACCCGCTTCGACCTGCAGGTGCAGAAAACCAGCGGCCAATACCTCTCCGACCTGACCCTCCAAAATGTGCCTCTCAGTTTTACCTGGGGTGGCCAACCGCGCATCGCCAAGGCCGTCCAACTCTCGACCCTGCGCCGCCGCAGCGGCTTCCTGGCCATCGTCCTGCGCTATTACGAAAATGAAATCCTCGAAGGTTCGGCCTCCCTCGATGGGGGCAAGAGCAATCTCGACAACAAGCCGTTTGCCGAAGTGGAGCTCCTCAAGGATGTCGCTTTCTTCGAGTGGCGCGTCCTGGATGGCAGCTCCATGGAGTGGCAATACGATTGGGACGTCCAGGGCCGCCTGCCGCTCCAACTCGAACTCACCGTCGCCTTCGGTGACAAGGGCGAGGAAATGCGCCATATCTTCTGGATCCCCACCAAACAAAACCCCGAAGTCGCCTTGCGCCAAATCATGCAAGGCGGTGGCGCCACTGCCGCTCCCGCTCCCATCGCTCCTGGCACCACCACGCCTGGCACCATTACCCTTCCAACCGGCAACCTACCCGCTCCCGGCACCATTAAAAAATAGTGACGACTCTCCACCGACCAGACTCCCATAGCTCCCAAGGTTTCGCCTTGGTCGCCGTGCTGTGGCTCATCGCGGTGCTCGGCATGGCCACCATGGTCGCCCTGCGCGTCATCGCCTTCGATATGGAGCTCACTGCCGCCAAAGTCCACGGCGCCCGCGCCCGCAATATCGCCGAAATCGGCATCGCCGTCGGCTCCAACCCCGTCGTCAAACGCGACGACCCCCTCCTCCACCATTTCGATGAGGCTGCCGGCGGCGGCTACGACGTGAACATCCTCTCCGAAGGCGGCCGCTTCAATATCAATACCATTCTCCTGCGCAACGATACCGCCCTGCTGCGCGACCTGTTCATCTCTTGGGGCCTGGAGCTCGACACCGCTCAGGCCATCACCGCCTGTCTAGCCGACTGGATCGACGCCGATGACAACGTTTCGCTCAACGGTGCCGAAAAAGATTGGTACGAAAGCCAGCGACGCATCAACCAGCCCTTCAACCGGCCATTTTACAATATTGATGAAATGCGCTTGGTGCGCGGCATGGATCTCGTCGAAGCCGTCCGCCCGGATTGGCGCAACTGGTTCACCGTCTGGAGCAGCGGCGGCCTCGACCTCAACGACGCCTCCGCCGAACTCATCGCCGCCGCTACCGGCGCCTCCGTCGAAGTGGCCGCCTTCATCCCCCGGGCCGTGTGCGGCGCTGACGGCGTCCGCGGCACCGAGGACGACGTTCCGTTCAAATCGCCAAAGGACGCGCTTGATCTTTTGGCCATCGACGTGAATAGTCGCCCGGACTTAGCCCAGCGCTTCACTGTGAACGATACCACCACCCGCATCGAGAGCACCGGTACCGCCGGTTCAGCCAAGCGCCGCATCACGGTTGTCGTGCGCAACCGCACCGGCCAACCCGCGCTTCTTGATCGCTTCGAAGAAATCATCCCGTGAGCAAGCCCACCGATCAAATCCTCCTCATCCCCGGCGCCACCGGTTGGGAAATCTGGACCAGCCAAGCCGAGGCTGAGTTCACCCTTCATTCCGCCTCGCCCAGTTCGCGAGCCAGCGAGTTAATCGGGGTTCCCAGCGGCGATATCCTGATGTTTTTCCCGGTCAAGGCGATCACCGCCATTCCGATGAAGGTCACCAGCGAGGACGACTCGTTGTTTCCCGAGCTCGCGGTGATGCACGCCGAAGGCCTCGGGATGCGCCCCGACCCGATGGCCGGCCAACTCACCGACACCTTCGTCATTGCCCGCCAAGGCAGCACCACGGCCCTGCTCTCGGTCCACCTGCGGGCACCCGTCGATGGCGAGTTGCCGTTGCGTGGGCCCAAAGAATTCGACATCTCGGCCCGTGCCTATCCGATGCCTGGCGATTGTCTGGCGGTGTGGAAAGAATTTGGCCGCTGGGTATTTTGCCTCTCCCATCAGGGGAAACCGGTCTATTGCCAGGCCACTTCCACCTCTGCCGCCACCCCCGATGACTCCCTGGTCCGCGAAATCCGCCTCGCCATCATCCAGTTGTCGCTGCAAGACATCGACTTGGCGCCCGCCCGCGTGCTGCTCTGGACCCACGCCGAACTCACGTCGCCAGGAGCCTTGGCCGGCGCCTTCCATGTGCCGGTGGACGTCTCGCCGCGGCCCGCCCCGGTCCTGCCCAGCCCCCGCAGCAAACTCCTGCCCGCTGACGTGCGCGCCGCCCGCCGCAGCGCCCGCCGCCGCCGCAATGTCATCCTCTCCATCGCCGCCGTCGCCCTCGCCTATCTCGCCCTCATCGGCTTTTCCAGCTACCAACTCTGGAAAACCCACACCGACACCACCCTGCTGCGCAAGCAAGCCCGGGCCGCAGCTCCCGATGCCATCGCCTTCACCACCCATCTCGCCAAGTGGGACGAACTTCACCACGCCGTGGATCTGAGCCAAGCCCCCGTCGATATCCTCTACCGCATTTCCCGCTGCATCCCTCCCAACAGCAGCCTCCGCCTCAAAACCGCCGAAGTCTCCGCCAACGAAATCTCCCTCACCGGCGAGGCCCAGCAACAAGCCGCTGTCGGCCAGTTCAGCCTCGCCCTGCGCAAGAGCAATGACCTCGTCGGCCTCATCTGGCAAACCCCCGAAGCCTCGAAAAGCATCCGTGGCTGGGAATTCGTCTACACCGCCGCCCCACCCAAAAATTAACCCAGCCTTTGCCGGTCCCCACCGACAAATCCTGGCACCTACGGCATTACCACTCCAGCCCCCCGCCATTCCTCCCCCCCCTGCCTCTCTCCGCCTGTGTCCCCTCGTGAAAAAAAACTCCTCACCTTCTTCGCCATCGGTGGCTTCGCTATCCTTAATTTGTTAGGCTTCAACTACTTCGTCAAGCTGCGAGCCGATATCGCCGGCAAGCACTTCAAAGCCGTCAGCGACCTGCAACAGGCGGAAGCGATCCGCGCCAGTCGCGAGGAGGTCGAAAGCCAAATGGAATGGCTCGACCAGCACGAACCCAAACCCAGTGAGAGCCAACCGGTCCTCACCGCCTTGCTGGAACTCGCCGAAAAAGACGTGCCCGTCGTCGGCCTCACTTTTAAAACCGAAAAACTTCTCCCCACCGACCAGTCCGGCCACTATTACCACCGCGTCAAAGTCAGTCTCACCGTCGTCGGTCCCGAACGCTCGCTTTACACTTGGTTCGACCATCTCAATTCACCTGACAACCTCCGCTGCGTTACCTACATACGCCTCTCGCCCAACAAAGAGGACGACACCCTCATCGACTGCACTGCCACGGTCGAGCAATGGTTTGTCCCCGCGCCATCCGCCTGACATGTACCCGCTCATCCGCCCCAGCCTGCTGCTGCTGCTCGCCCTCACTGGCTTGCATGCTGCGGATTTGCCGAAGAAGGCCCCGCTCTCGCGCTACAGTGAGTTATGGACCAAATCTCCGTTCACGGCGCCGCCCAAGCCGGTGGATGACGCACCGGTGGCCAACCCATTTGATGATCTGGCGCTCAAAGGCATCGCCCCCATCGCCGGCGGCTATCTCATCACCCTCATCAATAAGAAAAACCCGACCGAAGTGGTGCCGCCCATCGATACCGACCAGCCCTCCGAGTACCAGGTGCTGCGCATTGAGCGCGACCCCGACAAGCCGCTGGGCACCGTCGTCTATCTCTCCAAGGGGACCATCACCGGCAGCGTCACCTTCGACGAAAAACTCAGCGTTCCCAAACCCCCCGTCGCCAAGGTCGCCCTCAAAAAACCCGGCCAGCCCGGCCAGCCGGTGCCGCCGGTGCCGCCGGTGGCGCCGCTGGTCCCCGCCCCGACTAATGTCATTCGCCAGCCGCGGCCACGCGTCGTCCCTCCTCCCAGCACCGGCACCCAGCCCGCCCAACCCGCCGGCCGCAGCAGCGGTCGCGCCTCCGGCCGCTAACCCTCAAAATGCCAACAGGAACTACAGATTACACAGATACTAAAAGAGTTATGAATTATTTGGCCGACACCTTTAGGGTGCTCCGAGAAGTAGATAGATTGAGGTCATCTTTTCCGTCTAAGCCTCTTCAATCCGTGTAATCCGTGGTTAAAAACCCGCTGCAACCCATTTCATTTCCCCACTCCCAATTCCTCCTCCCCCATGCTTGTCCTCCGCGCTTTCGCACTCCTGGTTTTGAGCCTCTCTTTGACCGCCGCCCAGGCCCCCCAACCTCCCCCGCTCCCGGCTCCCAGTCCGACCAGTCCGACCAGTCCGACCAGTCCGACCGGTCCGAATGCTCCCGCCGTGCCTGCGGCACCCGGCATGCCCGGCGCGCCCACCAAACCCGGCGCCGCAGGTGCCGCCGCCAAGACCCCGCTGGGCGGGCCGGCCAAGGCACCTGGCGCGCTACCAGCCGCGCCCGTCGGCCCGCTGGTGCCGTCGCGCAAGCCTGTGCGCGACCCCAATGTGCCGCTGGGCGAAACCAAAATCGTTGAGCCCATTGAACAAGCCTCCCTCAAGGGTTCGGAGTTGGCGGCTCTTTACCGCAAATACACCGGTCGCCGCGTCATCGTCTCCGCCGCTGCCGCTGCCGCCGAGTTTGCCTTCGTCCAGGATGCCAGCGCCGAGGACCCCCTCACGTATGCCCAGGCCGCCGAACTCCTCAAAAAAGCCGCCGGCATCGAAAACTTTGTCTTCATGCCCGATGATAAGGACGCCAATCTGGATTTCCTGACCGTGGCAGCGAGGTTGCCCGGCATCGGCTATGATGTATTGAACGAAAATGACCCGCTGCCCGAGGGTGAGGGCGTGGTTTCCTACGTAATGACCTTCAAGCACATCAAGCCCGAGACCGCTGCCCAGGCATTTACCCAGATTATCGGCACCTTTGGCACTTACGGGTCCATCGCCCCCCTCAATGGCTCGGTGGTCATCACCGAAAATACCTCCCTCATCCGCAGGCTCATCAAACTCAAGGAGGAAATCGACAAACCCGCCGACGTCACCAGCACCCGCTTCATTTCCGTCAAATATGCCGACGTCACCGAGCTTGCCGGCACCCTCAACGATTTGCTCAATACCCAGCAACAAGCGCAAAAAACCACCGCAGTCCAGCGCGCAGGCGCCCCCGCAGCCCCCGCCGTGCCCGGTGCGCCGCCACAAAATACTCCAGCCATGGGCGGCGCTGCTGCCACCAGCACCGACACGCCCGTGCAAATCATCCCGGAACCGCGCACCAACCGGATCTTCGCCATGGGCCGACCGGTCGATCTGCTCTTTGTTGAAGGCCTCATCCGCGAGTTCGACAT
>Ga0209084_1003019_pt1 | contig 12553 bp, 7 predicted proteins | sample C_130820_MF_Meta_FD_187309 | JGI IMG/M metagenome (GOLD analysis project Ga0209084, IMG submission 187309) | Freshwater microbial communities from Lake Croche, Canada to study carbon cycling - C_130820_MF_MetaG (SPAdes) (version 2) | ecosystem: Environmental > Aquatic > Freshwater > Lake | place... | reverse complement strand
TCGCCACCAAAACGCGCGCACCCATTCCGTTCGGCCAGACCAATACGGCAGCGATTGGCGACAACGGCACCATGCGCCTGAACAAGCGCATGGCCGAACTGGGCATGGCTTCACGCCGCGAGGCGGACGACTGGATTAGTAAAGGCTGGGTCAAGGTGGACGGCCGGGTGGCTGAGATGGGCATGCAGGTGGCGCCCGACGTGAAGATCGAGATCGACAAACTGGCCAAAGGCCAGCAAGCCAACTTGGTCACCATTCTGATCAACAAGCCGCTAGGCCTGGTCAGCGGCCAGGCCGAAGACGGCCACGAACCGGCCATCACTCTGGTGCAGCCGCACAACCGCTGGGCCGAGGACAACGCGCGCTTTTTCTTCCATGGCAGCCAGCTCAAAAGCCTAGTGCCCGCCGGGCGGCTGGACATTGATTCCACCGGCCTCTTGGTGCTCACCCAAGACGGCCGGGTGGCACGCCAGCTCATTGGCGAAGACGCGGTAATGGAAAAAGAGTACCTGGTGCGCGTGGTCTACACCGGCGTGCTCAATACCGCAGCCGCCACTTCGGCGGCGGCTACCTACGGCGGCAAGATTCAGCAGCTCAGCCGCATTGACGACGACGACCCCATCAGCGCCGACGTGCAATCGGTGTTCCCGCCCGAGAAGCTGCAACTGCTGCGCCACGGCCTCTCGCTGGACGGCCAGGCGCTCAAGCACGCCAAGGTGGAATGGCAAAACCCCGAGCAACTGCGCTTTGTGCTGCACGAGGGCAAAAAGCGCCAGATTCGGCGCATGTGCGAGCAAGTTGGCCTGAAAGTGGTGGGCCTCAAGCGCGTGCGCATCGGTAATGTGATGCTGGGCAATTTGCCGGTGGGCCAGTGGCGCTACCTGGCGCCACACGAGCGCTTTTAGCCCTCATGTCGTGGGCGCCTGCTTGACGGGTGCGCCCCGCAACCTTGAAAACCTGGCCCCTATCCCCACCTCCAGGCACGCCCTTGCGGCGCGCCCTGTTTGACTTCTTTCCTCGTTAATCTGAACTGCTATGACCAAACAAACCCTTAATTTCCAGGCCGAAGTGGCGCAATTGCTGCACCTCGTCACCCATTCGCTGTATTCCAACAAAGAAATTTTCCTGCGCGAGTTGATCTCTAACGCCTCAGACGCCTGCGACAAGCTGCGTTTTGAAGCCATCAACGCGCCCGAGCTGTTTGAAGGCGACTCCGAACTCAAGATCCGCGTCACCTTTGACAAAGACGCTAAGACGCTCACCATCACCGACAACGGCATTGGCCTAAGCCAACAAGAGGCCATCGACAATCTGGGCACCATCGCCAAAAGCGGCACCAAAGACTTTGTTTCCAAACTCAGCGGCGACCAAAAGGCCGACTCGCAGCTGATTGGCCAGTTTGGCGTGGGCTTTTATTCCGGTTTTATCGTGGCCGACAAGATCACGGTCGAATCCCGCCGCGCCGGTTTGCACGCGGCAGAAGGCGTGCGCTGGGTGAGCGACGGCGGCGCCAGCGGTGGCGGCGCGTTTGAGGTGGAAACCATTAACCGCGAGCACCGTGGCACCAGCGTCACCCTGCACCTGCGCGACGACGCCCAAGACTACGCCCAGGCCTGGAAGGTCAAGGGCATCATCAGCAAATACTCCGACCACATCAGCCTGCCCATCCAGATGGAAAAGGAAGAGTGGAAAGACGGCGAGCTGATTGACCCGAACGACGAAAAAGGCGGCCGCCAGCCCGGAGGCATGGTCAAGACCGGCGAGTGGGAAACCGTCAACAAGGCCAACGCCATCTGGGCGCGCGCCAAAAAGGACATCAGCCAAGAGCAATACGACGACTTCTACAAACAAATCAGCCACGACTTTGAAGCGCCCCTGGCCCACACGCACAACCGCGTAGAAGGCAGCACCGAATACACCCAGCTGCTCTACATCCCCGGCAAAGCGCCCATGGACTTGTACAACCGCGAAAAAACCGCGGGCATCAAGCTGTATGTGAAGCGCGTATTCATCATGGACGACGCCGAGGCGCTCATGCCCAACTACCTGCGCTTTGTCAAAGGCGTGGTCGATTCGGCCGATCTGCCCCTGAACGTGAGCCGTGAACTGCTGCAAGAAAGCCGCGACGTCAAAGCCATCCGCGAAGGCTGCACCAAGCGCGTGCTGGGCATGCTAGGAGACCTGGCCAAGCACGACAAAGCGCCCGAAGCCAGCGCTGACGGCGTCACCGACGTGGTGTCTGAAGAAGACAAGGCCCAGGTGGGCAAATACAGCAAGTTCTACGCAGAATTTGGCGCCGTGCTCAAAGAAGGCATGGGCGAGGACTACGCCAACAAAGACCGCCTGGCCAAGCTGCTGCGCTTTGCTTCCACCACCACGGACACCGTGAGCGTGTCGCTGGCCGACTACAAAGCGCGCATGAAAGAGGGCCAAGAGGCCATCTACTTCATCACCGCCGACAACCTGGCCGCCGCCAAAAACAGCCCGCAGCTCGAAGTGTTCAAGAAAAAAGGCATCGAAGTCTTGCTCATGACCGACCGCGTGGACGAGTGGGCACTCAACTACCTGACCGACTTTGACGACACGCCCCTACAAAGCGTGGCCAAAGGCGCCGTTGACCTGGGCAAGCTGCAAGACGAAGCCGAGAAAAAAGCCGCCGAAGAAGCTTCTGAAGCCATCAAGCCCCTGCTGGCCAAGCTGAAAGAGGCCCTGAAAGACCAGGCCGAAGACGTGCGCGTAACCACCCGCCTAGTCGACAGCCCCGCCTGCCTAGTGGTGCAAGACCACGGCATGAGCACCCAGCTCGCCCGCATGCTCAAGCAAGCCGGCCAGGCGGCGCCCGAAGTGAAACCCGTGCTAGAGATCAATGCCGACCACTCGCTAGTGAAAAAGCTGGACGGCTCGGTGCACTTCAACGACTTGGCGCACATCTTGTTTGACCAGGCTTTGCTGGCCGAGGGCGGCATGCCGGCGGATCCGGCGGCTTATGTGAAAAGGGTGAATGCGTTGCTGGTGTAACGACTCCTAGCTCCAAATCAAAAGCCCCGCCAGGCTCACAACCTGGCGGGGCTTTTTTGTTGGGGTTTCGGGTAGCCAATCAACCGACGCAAGTGCGTGAATGTGTAGGTCCCACTGCCGCCACTCGGACCGTCGGATAACTACCGACGCTCATGAAACGAATCCCAGTTTTTCGAACATCATTTTGATTCGCAGCCCTTCAACAGAACTTCTTCAAGCCTGACGCGGCTTGTCTCGCGCAATCGTTGTAGGCCCAGCTCGCGTGCCATAGCTATCAAGGCTTCTTGCCCAGAGTGTCCTCGCTGCAGCACCCACCTAGCAAGCGACAGCAGTTCGGCTTCGCAGATTTCTTCAACGCCTCGCGCGCTGTCATCGTTCGTCGGCCATCGGAATGCCAACTCGCTACAAGGCTCCATCTCGCGAGGCCAGTAGAACGTGCCACCTGCCTCCTCTGTGGTCTTAAAGTGTCGCCGCGCGATCTGCTCCACTCGCTCCTGAATCCGGCTTCCCGTGCGTTGGAAGCCATGTACCCGTGCAATGCGCCGCGCCAGTAGGGCATCCAGCACCGGTCCCTCACATTGCACGACCCACTCCACCATTGGCTGCAACACCGCGTCGTAGCTGGGTTCATAGAACAGGTCGGCAGAGATGGCACCGGACGGCACCGCGTCGGTGGGCTGCGATGCCTGGAAGCGGCGATCCCTTTGAGTGTCGGAGGTTCCAAGAATAGGCATCGAAGGCGTGGATGGCGACCGGGCGCTGACCGCTTCGGCTGGCACTTCCGTTTCTTTATGGATATCGTTGGCCGACGGGGGTAGTCCTGCTGCCGCACGCTTGATGGCCGCATCGACCTCGTTGATCACCTGGAGGCTGGGCGTTGGTTCGTCGTCGTTCGGGGCGGAGACCGCGTCTTCGGGCGCAGCCTCAGCTAGGGCGGCTTGGCGTTCCCGGTCTTTTTCGAGCAACTCGGTCAGCGCGGCATGCACGCGTTCCAGCGTACCGCCCGGATTTACCCACCAGTCGGTGGACCAGATGCGCACGATCTCCCAGCCCAGGCCGCGCAGCACTTGCTCGCGCAGCTTGTCCCGGTCGCGCGCGGTGGCGGAGCGGTGGTAAGTGGCACCGTCGCATTCCACCCCCGCGAGATACCTGCCCGCGAAGTCGGGGTGCACCACGCCCAGGTCCAGGCGGAATGAGGACGCGCCAATCTGGGTGTGTACACGCCAGCCCTTGCGGCCCAGTGCTGCGGCCACGCCGGCTTCGAAAGGGCTCTCGAAGTCGCCCTGAGTGCCGTGGTGCGCTTCTGCCAGTGCGCGCGGCCCGAATTCTGCAAACTCTAGGAAGTGTTTCAGATCGCGCACGCCGTTCGCTTTGGTGCGAGACAGGTCCATCTGCTCGCCGCGCAGGCTGGAGAACACGCGCAGTTCATGCCGGGCGCGCGTCACAGCCACGTTCAGGCGCCGCTCGCCGCCGTCGCGGTTCAACGGGCCGAAGTTCATCGACACGGCACCGGCCATGTCCGGTCCGTAGGTGATGGAGAAATACATGATGTCGCGCTCGTCACCCTGCACACTCTCCAGGTTCTTCACGAACACCGGTTCGAGCTCCATTTCCGAGAAATAGGGTTCCAGGCCAGGATCTTTACGGCGCGCATCATCAAGCAAGTCTTCGATTAGACCCTGCTGTTCTGAGTTGAATGTCACAACACCAATGGTCAGGCCGGACTCCCGGAAGCCCGGACGCCTGAGTCGGCTTACCAGATCGGCCACCAAAGCCTGGGCCTCTGGTTGATTGATGCGTGCGCCACCTTTTTCGTAGCGCCCCTTCACCAGGTGAAAGCTGACGGCGCGGTCGTCGGTGACTGGAGACGGGAAGGTGACGAGGCCACCCCCGTAATAGCGGTGGTTGCTGAAGGCAATGAGGCTTTCGTGGCGTGAGCGGTAGTGCCACGACAGGTTGCGCGTGGGCAGGCTGGCACCCAGGCATTCGTCGAGGATGCTCTCCAGGTCGCCTTCCACGACATCATCATCCGCGTCGGTGCTGTCGCTACGGCCGAAGAAGTTGGTGGGTGGCAGTTGTTTCGGGTCGCCCACCATTACCACCTGCTTGCCACGGGCCATTGCGCCGATGGCATCCCACACCGGGATTTGCGAGGCCTCGTCGAACACAACCAGGTCGAAATTGCTGACCTCAGCCGAGAGGTACTGCGCGATCGACAGCGGGCTCATCAGCAGGCAAGGGGTCAGCCGCAGCACGACCGATGGGATCTCTTGCAGCAGTTGGCGCAGTGGCTTGTGCTGCTTCTTCTTGTTGATCTCGTGGCGCAGGATGCCCCACTCGCTGTTGCGCTGGATGCTGTCGGTCGCCGGAAGGCCGGCGCATAGCTTGGCTCGGATCCACTCGCGGGAGACTTTTGTGAACTCGTCGTCCAGGGCGCGGAACTCCTGAATGCGAAGCTCGTGCTCAGCTGAGACAAACCGCTTGAGCACCTCGTCCTCGTCCACCGCTTCGGCCAGCCACCAGCGGGCATAGTTCACCTCGAATGCGATGGGCACCTGCGCCGGTGTCAGGTCACCCACCTCAATGGCACTTACCAGCGCGGGAAGGCCTGCATTGCGTGCATCGGTCTGTGCGTGGCGCCAAGCGCACCACGCGTGCAGGCCGTGGTGACCGCCCTCCAAGCGCGCAGCCGCGTCAGTCAACTCGGCTGGCGCAAGATCGGCGAATGCGCGGCGCACGTTTTCTGGTTGAGCGGCGGTGCTGCAAAAATGGTCCGTCGCCGCGTTGATCTCTGCCAACTGCGCCAGCAACTGGTGACAGGCTTGGCCGATCAAGGCCGTGTCGCTCAGTTCTGCACGACGGGTCCCTAGCACCTGGTACAGATTTCGTCGCGCCTGCGCAAGAGAAGTGGGGGCCAGCCCGAGACCCGACAGGCCTGCCTTCAAAGACGCATGGAAATTGAGCGCGCGTTCGATGCCATCGCGGTCGGTATCTAGTGCCCTCCATACACCTGGGCATTCGGCGGCTAGGCCGCTCATGGCCAGCAGGCGGGTTTCGACCGTGCCGCGGGTCTGAAGGAGCGCGTGCTGCTCCTGCAAGGCGGGTCCGCAACGACCTTCAGCCACATCCGGGTGCGGCGTTTGCAGCGAGCCCCTCTGCTGCAGGCTCAGGCGTTCGCGTTCGAACGCAAGCGCGGCCCGGAGCATTGCGCTGTCGGTGTCGTGACCGTTCCACAGTCCTTGGCTGGGTTCTGACAACGGCGCGCAATCGGCTAGGCGGCGATCCAGTTCCAGCAAGGCTTTCAGGCCTTGGGTCTCGCGGGTCCAGCTTTCGCCGCAATAGCCTTCGTTGGCTGCTTCCAGACCGTCCAGGGAAAAGGGTTTGTGCATGCGCGCGGCATGCAGCGCGGCGTTGGCCTTCAAAGCGCTGCGGGCGTGATCGGTTCGGGTTTTGACCCCTGCCCACAATCCTTCAGCGGGGGCGCCGGGGTTCAGTTGCTCGACCTCTTCGCGCAGGCTCTTGATACGCACGAGCACGGCCAGATCGTCGGCGACGCGTGGTTCCCCGGTGCTTTCGATGACCGCCTCCAGCGCACTACGCACCTTGCGCTTACCCAACCATGACATGGGCCAGAACGCCTTGTCGGCCTTTGCCCAATCGCGCTGCAGTTGCGCCACATTGAGCTTCCCCACGCCAGCGCTGTATTTGACGGAGAGGCCCTCGCGCAGTTGGCTCATCTCTTCGATCCATTGCACCCCGCGCGCGATCTCATCGCTGAGGGCAGGGGGCCATGGCGTTCCTAGTCCTGCGTGCTGGCGACGGCGCTTGTCAAGCAGAGTGAGCGCCTGGGCCAGGCGAGTCTGCAGCTCGGGCGGCCACGGGGTAGTCAACTTCGAAGTGAGCACGCCGTGTTGGCCGAGCAGGTCGCTGCCGGCCTTCAGTGCCGCACACACGGTGTCGCTGTCCGCCAACGCGCAGAAGCTCCAGTCATGAGCCGATGCCTGCGGTAAGGCCTTGGCGAGCACGCCGATGGCGGACCGGTTCTGCCGGTGCAGCGCAGGCCATTCCATGCCGAGCAGTTGCCCCAAGCTGTGCGCAGCGTTCAGGAAGCCATGGCCGGTAGTTCTTAGTCCTTGCGCGGACCGGACCATTTCCTGCTGCCACTTCGCGGACCAATCGGTGACGTGCACTGGCACCAGGCTGCCAGTCAACAGTTGGTCACGACCGACCGCCGCCGCATTGGCTTGCAACCGGCCCGCGAGATCGCGTAGCGCGGTCAGGGCAGCCTCATCGTGCGCACCGGGAGAGGCCCAGCTGAATCGCAGGTCGGGCAGCATATTGCCGCCGACGACGCACCCGATGGCTTTGAAGATCGTCCAGCCGTTGCTATGGCGTTTATGAAGGCGCTCAACGTAGGTCGACAGTTGTTCGCGCACTTGACCCAGTTGCCTGGCCTTGGACTCCCAAATGACAGCGTCCACTTCACCCTTGGATTCCCAAGACTTCTGGAGCTGGCTTAACACGTCGAGCTTGCGGCTCTTGCTGGAGTGCAGTTCGAGGCAGAACTCGCCCAGGCCCACCTCGCGCAGGCGGCGGAAGACGACATCCAGCGCTGCAATCTTCTCAGCCACAAAAAGCACACGTTTGCCTTCGGCCAGACACTGCGCAATCAGATTTGCAATGGTCTGGCTCTTGCCCGTGCCCGGCGGGCCAATCAACACAAAGTCTTTGCCTCTGGCTGCAGCCATGACGGCAGAAAGCTGGGACGAGTCTGCGGGGAGTGGGCTGAACACCTGCTGCGGCGGGTAATCTGAGTCCAGCCTGCGGGTCTCGGGGAACTGCGCCGTGGATGGATAGGGCTCGCGCGGCGTATCGATCAGGTGCGCCACCACTGGGGACTTACGCAAGTCGTCGGTGCGATCAGACAAGTCCTTCCACATCAGGTACTTGGCAAAGGAGAACATCGACAACACAACGTCTTCGCTGACCTCCCAGCCCCGAATGTCTTTGATGGCGGTGCGAACACGTTTCCAGATGCCTTTGATGTCAAGGCCGGACTCATCGCGCGGCAGGTCGCCAGCGGCAATGCCCAACTCCAGTTGGAAGTCCTGCCGAAGCATTTCTACGAGCGTCGGATTGAACAGCGCCTCATCTTCATGCTCTTGAAGCGTGAACCCTGAGCGAGCGCTTTTGCGGTTCAGTGTGATGGGCAGAAGGATCAACGGCGCTTTGACGCGGGAATCCGGTTTGTCAGGGCGGTTCCAGACCAGGAAGCCGAGTGCGACGAAGAGCGTGTTGGCGCCGCCCTCCTGCATCGCGTTGCGTGCACTGCGGAACAACTCGACCAAGCGCACTTCCAGTTCCTGTTGCTCCAGCCGAATAAACACCTCGCGGCGGAATAGCGCATCGGCTGCATGGGCCTTGCGAAGGTCTTCAAGGTTTCTGGATTCGTGCAGTTGTTGGCTCCGAGGGTCCTGGCCCTGCATCAGTTCTGGGGTGGGAAGAAGTTTGATCGTTTGCCCCTCTGCGAGCGCATCTTCAAAAGTCGGGGCGGCTACATCTAGGATCAATGCCTTTTTTCCATACTTGAAATTCAGCAGCGCGTTTCGCAGCGAGAGATCGAGCAGTTTTCGCTGCCAACGAGCCAGTCGGTCCTTTGGGTCTAGCTCAGCGGTTGGCGTATCGATCACTACCTCGTCGGGCAGATCAGGCGCTTCTTCGATGGTGATCGTTATTTCCGGGTCCGATGTGAGAGAAACCACGTCCGCAACCGCTTGAGCCTGGGCTAGCGGTTTGATGCGGGACATGCGGGCACGCTTCACGTCAACGACCAGCTCGAACTTATCCTCCTCCTCTTCTGCGAGTTGGCGGTTCGCGTTGTCAATGGCCTGGCTGAAAGTGACAGTTTGACCTTGCGTTGCAAGGGTTGTTTCGAAAACAACCAGCTCCTGCAGTTTGAGGCGCTTGCGCAGCGCCGTGATGTCGTCTATGACGGCCGTCGAGAATTCCTCGCTGCGCAACCAAAAACCTGCAAAGGAATGGCCCTTGGTGAAGACGAGCAGGGGGTTCAGGTTGGCTTGTTCCAGGCAGGCAGCAAACAGCAGCGTGGAGTCGAAACATGTGGCAATGCCGGAGTCCAGAATATGACTGGGACTACGGACCTTTTGCCCGGTGTGTTCGAAACTGGCGGGTGGCAGCGAGTAGTTGAGCTTGCGTTGGAGCACTGCAGCCCAGATCGCCGAAGCCAGTTCCCAAGCCCGCTTGGGGCCATGGGTGTAGCCGTCAATCGATCCCGGCTTGCCGACCGCCTGCAAAGACAAGGCTGCACCCTTTAGCAGACGATCTACGGCGGGATCATTCGGCTGCACAAAGGCTGCAACCATTTCTGGCAGTTTGCCGATTCCTCCCCATTGATTGCGAGCCAGCAGTTCGACATTAGATTCGTGCGCGGCCAACAAAAGGTCTGGTTGTTTGGTACTTCGGAGCTCAAACCGGAGTACCGCTGGTTCAGCTTCGGTCAAACGCGAGAACAATGCACCATCCAACCGGACATCTAGATCAGACAGGTGATACCGTTCCCCGGGGCCAACCGCATCGAGGTTCCACGTCCGTGGTTTCACGAAAGCGGGTTGCGAAGTCAGATGAATCGTCAACTCGGTAAGCTGGGATTCGGTTTCGTTGACCACGGCCAGTTCAAGCAACGCGGGTACTGCGTTCTGAAAGGCTGCGAGGTTCAGTTTTTCCGCTGCGCTTATCTGCAACCGAACTATTGGCGGCGGCACCTCAGAAACAGCAGAATTGTCAGGCGTACTAACCTCTGTCGATTGACTTGGCTCCCTTGTCATACACGTTCTCCTTTTGGGCTCCATTGTGGCGTGCGAAAAAAGGTGCGACAGGTTTCGGTGATGTTGTGAGGTCCACCGACACCACAACATCGGAAATTACGGCGCTACCCCTTAGACAGCAATATCTCGTTCAGCGCAACATTGTTGTAGTAGTTGCTGCGCCCTACTTTTTGCTTACGTACAAAGCCGCCCTGCACCAACGATTCCAGATATTTGGCAGCGGTGAGCCGGGACACTTGAAGGTCACGCTGAATGAAATCGATCTTGGTGTAGGGGTGCAAAAACAGGCTATTGATCAAATCTTGGCTATAGAACTTGTAGCCGTCGCGTATGCGGTGCTTGGGTAATCCCCCCAATTACCACTGAACCTAAAAGTAGAACGGCTATGCGGCCCTGGCCAAATGCTGCGTCTCCAAGCCGCACCCAAGGTAGTTTCGTTCCACCCGTTAGGGGGCATCTCGCCCACCTTTTTTGGTCAACTGCTTTTCAGCCTGCTCAAGCTCTTTCATATCTGCGCTATCCGCTTCTATGGCTTCAGCTTTGCGCCGCTTTTCGTCGAACTCTTCATAGCGCCCGTGCACGATCTTCAGCATCTGCATTGAGGTAGTTCTTGGCAACGATGACATCCGTCTTGCGTACGCGGCCAGCCTTCCAAGCCGTGAGAGCCATATTGGGTTGCGTAGAGTCAGCGCGCTTAACGATAATTTCTGCGGCGGTTTGCTGGGTGACGGCGTACAGCATCTTGTTTTGCACTTCGGCAAAGAATTGGCCCACCGTGTCGGCGCTGTCCTTGTAGTCCACCGACAAGGCGAAAAGGTCGCGCACTTTTTGGTAGAACCGCTTCTCTGATGTCCGTATCTCACGGATGCGCTGGAGCAGTTCATCAAAGTAGTCCCAGCCAACCGGGTCTTTCATGCGTTCGTCGTCCATGACGAAGCCTTTGACCAGGTATTCACGCAAGTGAGTGCTTGCCCACTGGCGAAACTGCGTGCCACGGGGAGATTTGACCCGGTAGCCCACGGCCAGAATCATGCCCAGGTTGTAGAGTTTGACTGGGCGCTTGACCTGCCGCTTACCCTCCCATCGAACTATTAAGTCTTCTTTAATAGTTGCTTCAGGTTGCAGTTCACCTTCTTCCAGCACATTTTTGATGTGAATGTTGACGTTGGGTATCGAGGTTTGGAACAGTTCTGCCAGTTCCATCTGAGTCAGCCAAACCGTTCCGTCTTGCGCCCGAAGGAAGAAGGTGGCGCTGCCGTCTTCAGACGCGTACAAGACCAGCTCTCCCTGGCCCGTGGTTTGCCCGGTCGGCTCGGTGGTGTCACTCATAGCCTAGCTCCTTCAAGTACACGGACATTTGTGCTTCCAAGCCTGTCCTTGGCCTCTTGCAAGCCCAAGGTGTTGATCAAAATCGCCTGATTGGGTATGGAGGCCGCCAAGCCTTTCAGTTCTGCCAAACGCCGGCTGCTGCTGGCCAGGCGCTTGAGAATAGGCGCTGTGTCAAACCGGGCGGGGTCTAAGCTTTCGAGCGGCTTCATGGCAGGGGGGTGGTGGAGATGCAGTGAATCGGCTGCTTGTTCAGCAATTCAAATTTGCTTTGCATGTTAGCCCTGATGTGTAGAAAAAATCGGATTTTCTATACGCATTAAGCGGGTCGTAGATAGACGACCCCCCGTTCTAAGCATCTCAAAGTCCAGCGCAATGGGTACTCGTACTCGTCCACCTTGGCGCGGCTGAAATCTCTGACGCCGTTCACGGTAATTGCCCTCACGCCTGCCAAACCCCAAACCCCGCCGCGCGCAAGCCAATGCCCAGTTCAATTTCCATATCCACGGCGGCTTGGTAGGGCATGGGGTTGTAGGCCTCGTACAAATCGGGCAGCAGGCGCAGGCCGAAGCGCTCCACATAGGCGTTGGCTTGTATGCCGGCTTTGTGTTTGTCAAAGCGAATGTCGGGGTCCAGCCCGGTCATGCCCACATAGACACAGGGCTTGCCGTGGACATAGCCAGGGTTGCAGCGCATAAATTTGGCATCGAGCAGCACGTCTTTCGATAGCTCGATGACATACACATGGTGGTGGCCGGAGGGTTTGGCGGGTTTGGCGCGTTGGGGCATGGGCCACACATTAGCCGATGGGCGGTGCGGTTTGCCTGGCCGAGTTTGCAGGAATACCGGTCTTGGACAGTCAGCGCACATTCAGGGATACGCGGCTATCGGTTCAATCCAATAATTCGCGATATTCCCTCTTCGATCTTTCCCATATCGGTCTCTGATATGGAACCCATTTTGTCCGCAAGCCGGGTTTTGTCGATGGAGCGGACGTGTTCGCACCGGGCGACCGATCCACCTTTCAAGCCGACATTTAAATACTCGATGGCTGGTGCTGAGGTTGAGAGGGGGACTACGACTACTGTTTTTCGCGCCTTGTTGAGCGGGTTGATCGAGAGGACGACCACCGGGCGGGTTTTTTGAATTTCAGAGCCGACAGTTGGGTCCAGTCGCGCCCAAAACACGTCGCCCCGCGCAATGGCCGGCGCTATTTTTGGCATAGCGCGGAAAGCTTGGCGGTGTCAAAAGTCTCGTTGGGGTCAAGCCCGTCCATGAGGGTTGATTCCAGTTCGTTCGTTTCTTCGGGGTTGGCACTGTCAAACGCCTGCGCCTGGAGGGCGAGCTCGTGCATGTGCTCATCC
>Ga0209084_1003018_pt1 | contig 12555 bp, 14 predicted proteins | sample C_130820_MF_Meta_FD_187309 | JGI IMG/M metagenome (GOLD analysis project Ga0209084, IMG submission 187309) | Freshwater microbial communities from Lake Croche, Canada to study carbon cycling - C_130820_MF_MetaG (SPAdes) (version 2) | ecosystem: Environmental > Aquatic > Freshwater > Lake... | reverse complement strand
CCCACAGTCAGGCGATGTTCTCATCGTGGCTGGCTTGCCATTGACAGGCACAGGTGCGGCAGCAACAACGACATATGCCTTCGCTGCAACTGCATCGGTCATTACGATTTCAGGTTATGTAAACAGGATTTCCTAATGGCTAATCCAAATCGCAGAGGTCAAGCAAGCGCATCAGTAAGAACTGGTATGACTGGTTCAAATGTTACGCCTTGGACTAATACACATTTTGTTCTTCCGTACGGCTTGCAACTACAACAAACTAAAAATGCTGGCGATACATCAGTCACAATTCCCGCTGGAATCAACTTTGTTTATGCTATTGCAGTTGGTGGTGGCGGTGGTGGTATTATTGCTGGTTCAGGTGGAGCAGGTGGCGTTGCTTGGGGTTGGACTTTAGCAACATCTTCTTGTGTAGTTGGTGCAGGTGGTACCAATGCTCAAGGTGGCTATACACGATACGGCAATGTGATTGCTGGTGGCGGTGGTGTCGGAAATCAAGCAGGAATAATTGGCGGTGCTGGTGGCGGCGGTAGCACTGGTGTAGCAGGTGCTGGTTCAACAAATTATTGGGGAATTCCTGGCGGTGCTGGTTTAGCAGGCAGTGTTGGAACTAAAGGTATTTCAGGCGGCGGTGCTGGTGGCGGCGGTGGAACAAGCACAAATGCTACAGCAGGTGCGGGTGGAGATGGTATTTCGGGCGGCGGTGGCGGTAGATGTGAAACAACTGGAAGCGGAACAAATACTGGCGGTAATGGTGGCAACGGTTTAGTAGGCGGTGGCGGTGGAAATGCAACTGTATCAACAGGCACTCGTATTGGTGGCACAGGCGGCAACGGAATAAACATTCTTACTGGCGCACAAACAACTGGCGGTGCAGGAACAACTGGCACAAATACAAACGGCGGTGGCGGTGGTGGCGCAGGTATTGCAGGTAATGGAACTGCTGCATCAGGTTTGAATGGCGGTGCAGGTGGACTTGGTGGCGGTGGCGGCGGTCAAGGAGCAACTGCAAGCAATCAAACAGGTGGCGCAGGAATACTTTACCTTTTCTACTAGGGAGCAACTATGAGCGCAACAATTTATAGCAATTCACAATTTACCGATACACCTTATGGACTCAAACTGCAACGCACAATTACTGCAACAGGAACAACATCAATCACAGATATTCCTGCTGGTATTCAAAGAGTTTATGCAATCGTAATTGGTGGTGGCGGTTCAGGCGCTTCTTATACAACTGGTGGCGGTGGCGGTGGTGGAGCAGGCGGTTACTCCGCTGGTTGGACTTATGTTTCAAACACAGTAACAGTTGGCGCAGGTGGTACTGGTGTTGCAACAAATGCTACAAGCGCCAACGGCGGTTCATCTATTTATGGAATGGTTATGGCAGGCGGTGGTGCAGGTTGCGACCTTGCAAATCAAGGTCGCGGTGGCGGTGCAGGTGGTGCAACAACAGGTTCTGGTTTTATATCTGGAGTTTCTTACACAGGCACTCCTGCTGCTTCTACTGGCAACATTTCTTACGCAAGTGGCGGCGGTGCTTCAGGTAGTGCTGGTGGTGCTGGTGTTTCAACTGGTGGCGGTGGTGGAAATGCTACTGTAACTGGAACATTGACAGGCGGTGCAGGTGGTCGTGGACTTATTTGTGGCGGCGGTGGTGCAGTAGGAACAGTAGGTGTTGGCACAGGCGGTGCTGGTGGTACTGGTGATTTATACGCTGGCGGAACTGCAACTGGTGGAACTGGAACAACCTATGGCGGCGGCGGTGGCGGTGCAGGTTACACATCTGCTGGTTTTGCTAATGGTTATCCAGCAGGAATATCAACTGGTGTTCTAAATGATGGTGGCAAAGGCGGCTCAGGTGGTGGCGGTGGAGGCGGTGCTGGAACTGGTGGTACTGCTGGCTCAGGCGGTAACGGCGTTGTTTATCTTTACTACTAAGGAGTTCTAATGGCTATCAAATACGAATACAACTCACCTTGCTGCGGTCATTTCTACATTGAGACTCGCAACGCTGAGGATGCTCAGGTTATGACAAAGTGCAATCTTTGCGGGCAGGGCGAGTATGTGCTGACGGCGCAGACTGATTTAACTGATACTATTACGCAAGCCTGATTTACAAGGGGCGCTAACAGGGAGATACAAATGGGTCTACGCGACCGTATCGCAAAAGCAATAGCCGGAACTGACGTCGAAAAAGCAGCACCGAATTTACCAGCTGGCTCGGTAGTAATGAACGAACAGCAAATGCGTAACGCAGCACCGGGAGCAATCGGCCAAAATTACGGAACAGTAAACGCTCTCCCACGTAACCCACTATTGGCCGGAGTGCCTTTCGGTCCGGGTATTCCAATTACACCGGGAGCAATCAACCCGGTAAACCCAATTACCGGAAGACCGGAACCGCGACGCTACGAATACCAAGTCGCACAAAACATCAACATTACAGAAACACGCCTAGTACCGTTTAAGACATTACGCGCAGCGGCAGACCAGATTGACATACTCCGTCGTTGCGTAGAAGTAATTAAAGGCAAAACGGCCGGACTAGAATGGGATATTGTCCTCGGAAATGACGCTAGCGAAAAGATAGTTAGCGAAAGCGGGGGCGACCATGTACGCGCAATGGTAAAAGCGCGCGAAGATTTTAATGATGAGATTGACCGTATTCGTTCGTTCTGGGAAAACCCGGACAAAGCAAACGGCCTTACATTTACTGATTGGCTTAACATCGCGCTAGAGGAAATCCTCGTAATTGACGCATTAGCAATTTGGCCGCAAAAGACAGTAGGCGGAGACCTATACGGCCTACAGATTTTAGACGGCGCAACTATTAAACCGATGCTAGATGACAGAGGAATGCGACCTATGCCGCCGCAAGCTGCATACCAGCAAATCCTTTACGGATTCCCACGTGCAGAATTCAGCGCTAATAACGATGACCCAAAAGCTGATGGCGAATTTACATCAGATGACCTTGCGTACCTCGTTAAAAACCGACGCACTACAAGCGTGTATGGATACTCACCGGTAGAGCGCTCATTACCTCTAGCAGATATTTACCTACGCAGACAGCAATGGATTCGCGCCGAATACACAGACGGAGTATTGCCGGAACTCATGTTCTCAACAGATGCTACATGGGGAACTAACCCTGACCTATTGCGCGCGTGGGAAGATATCCTTAACGACGACTTGGCCGGACAAACAGAGCAGCGCAAGCGCGCACGTCTATTGCCTACAGGAATTACACCTATTGTAAATGACGCATACGGAGAAAAATTTAAGGATACGCTTGACGAATTTCTTATTGCTTCCATCTGCGGACACTTCGGGGTACAGCCTACAGAGATTGGCTATAACCCTAAAGGCGGATTAGGGGGCAAGGGATTCGAAGAAGGAAAGGCCGGCAACGCTGAGGCGCTAGGAGTACAGCCTCTCGTAAACTGGCTTAACAAAATGATTACTAACCTTTCATACGCGTACCTCGGAATGCCAAGAGAATTAGAATTCCGACTCATGGCAAGTAAGCGCCAAGACGACGAAGCGAGCGCACGTAAGTCACAGATTGAAGTTACCAGCGCCGGTAAAACAGTAAACGAGCGACGCAGCGAATTAGGATTACCGCTATTGGATACTCCGCAAGCGGACATGCCAATGCTGGTAAGCGGAAGCAGCGTGTACCTATTCTCACCTGACGGCTTAATTAACCCGGCGGCCGAAAGCGCTCCACAGCTAGAAAGCGATGGAACTACGGAAGTACCCGGAAGCGCAGCTGCACCAAAAGAGGAGATACCGGAAGGTAAAGACACCTCTAACGAAGTAGCGGCCGAAGTCAAAGCGTTTATGAAATGGGCTAACAAAGGCGCACGTAAAAGAGATTTCGAATTTAAGATGATTGACCCGATAGTTGGCGAAGCGTTAAACCGTTGCGCAGTAGAAGGCGACCTCGATACGGCTAGGTCATTGGCAAAGGCCTACCTAGCATGACGTGGGGCGCACATAAGGCCGATGTGCGCATAGCGGCAAAGAATTCAGTAACGATGCGAGCTGCACTCCGGGCAAGTATTAACGCGCGTGCAATCTATGAGGCGTATCAGGATACTCACCCGTTTGTCACAGATAACATTACGCAAGACCGTACCCGCGCTCGCGCGTGGGCTATGCTGCATGTAAAAATTGATATAGAGCCGATTGCCGGGGCGCTAAAAAAGATTTATACAGATGGATTCCTACTCGGATTAGACGCGAGCGCAGAGGCTATAAGCCAAGCAAAGACTGAATACAACAAAGCTGCAATTACAAAGGCCAAGAAGAAGGAAGAAAGCCCGGATTACGTAGACTGGAATAATTGGAAACCGGGAAACCGCGCGGCCGCACTCCTATACAGACCTACCGGAGCGTTTGAAAAACTACTCAACGACGCTGGAATTACAAGTAAGAAGATTGCCGCTAACGGATTTGACCGGATTGGAACTGCGCTTGCTGACTCGATTGCGGCCGGATTCAGCCCGGCGAGAGCTGCAAAAGTAATTACAGAGAAGATAGGCGACCCGGCGCGAGCGCTAACGATTGCAATTACCGAACAAAACAGAGCAATGAGCCTAGCGGCGATGGAGAATTACAAAAATGGCGGAGTAGAGAAGGTGGAGTGGAGCGGGGCTAACCCTTGCGACATTTGCGCACCGAACGAAGGTCAAGTAGTAAATACCGGAGACGCGTTCGCAAGCGGAGATACAGAGCCGCCGGTACACCCGAACTGCCGCTGCGCAGTATTACCGGTAATTGACGATGCTTATTACGCGGAACCTAATACCAGCGGGGTAGATAACATTATGCCTACCGAAGAAGCTGCACCGGCCGCGCAGCAAGAGGCAAGAGTATTAAGCGACAGCGAATACCGCGCATTAACTACTACGCAAGCAACTGCAATCAAACCTACGCTAACGGAAGCCGAGCGTACAGCGGTTCACGCATACAAAGGCGAAGATTATTTCATAATTAACCGATACTTGCGTGAAGGTAACATCGCATTTGGAAGAGGAGTAAGGTTAGAAAGGCAAGAGCAAAGAATTGCCGAAATAAAACCTTTTATTGAAAACCTCAAACCGGTAATTGACCGCACAAAACCGCTAACCGAACCGATTATTGTATTCAGAGGCGTAAACACTCAATACGGTAATGAATTATGGGGAGCGGGAGTAGGAAGCGAATACCAAGATAAAGGATTCGTATCTACCACGTTTGAACACTCTAAATCGTATTCATTCGGGTCTACGCGATTAGAGATTACAGTACCGGCCGGAAACAAAGGCCTAGCAATAGACGGCCTATACCAGCGCCAAGAATCAGAATTCCTACTACAAGCTGGCACAAAATTTAGGATTACGGGATACGATGAGAACCCGGCTAACGCTAATTCAATTTACGACCGAGTAATTAAGGTGGAGGTAATTAAGTGAGTGAAAAGCGCAATAGATTTATAGACAATGGCGTAGGAATAGTCTGGCTAAAAAAGACTAACGGCGACGCAACGCCGCACGAAAAACCGGACACTCAGGGTACAATTACCGAACATTCAGAGGAGAAATAAATGGCATTAGTACACTTAAATAACACCGTACAGACAACTGCAACGCTTATTGCTTCATTACCGCCAAGCATGGGTCAAGGTCAAGCAATACAAATTTACAATGGACACTCTGCGGCTATTTTCGTAGGAGATGCAAGTATTGCAACATCAGGTGCAACTATTGGCCGCACGATTGCAGCAAGCGGCACATTTCAATTATGGCTTAACGGCGGAGATAAAGTGTATGCAATCTCAGCTGCACAAACAGCGGCCGGTGCAGTCGTAGTAACTTATTCAGCGTAATTAACTAAGGAGCAACTGGTGCAAGATTTAACTACAGCGTTTTTCGAGATTGTAAAGTCAGACCGCAACGCAGACGGAACAATGATGGTCTACGGTAAGGCTACAGACGATTCACTCGACATAGACCAGCAAATCTGTGACCCGGCTTGGTTAGACCGCGCAATGCCTGATTGGTTTAAGACTGGCGGAAACATCAGAGAGCAGCACTCAAACATCGCTGCCGGTGTTGCAAAAGAATACGAAAAGAAGCAAGACGGCCATTACATTCATGCGCTAGTAGTAGACCCTATTTCAGTAAAAAAGGTAGAGACCGGCGTACTCAAAGGATTCAGTATTGGAATTAAGGCTCCAAGAATTGTGCGCGACGAGAAAGCAGCAAACGGCCGAATTATTGACGGCCAAATCGTAGAAGTTTCAATCGTAGACCGACCTGCCAACCCTAATTGCCAGCTAGTACTCGCCAAGAGCGTAGCCGGCGAAAGCGGCATTTGGAAGGTAGAAGAGCTGATTGAAAAAGAAGAAAATGTAACGGAAAAAGCCCTAGACTTAGACCGTAACTTAAAAGAAAGCGGAAAAGTGAAGACAGCCTCAGCACTCGTTGATACTGCTAAATCGCTCGCAGCCGGAGACGTCAAGAAGTTCGACCAAAAGTTGTACGACGACGCTCGCCGCGCATTGGCTCAACTTATTGTGGTTGAAGCTGGCGAGATGAGCGAAGGTAGCAACGAAGAAATGTCTATTGCTCATCTTCTCTCCGCAGTACATCATCTATTCGCTTGGTATGAGGGCGAAGAAGAAGAGGGAGAAGTCATGGAAAATATTGAAATGTCTGCAAAGAAAGACGTAGACGGAATGGACTTATGCGCTAATTGCGACAAGTCGGAAAAAGAATGCAAATGCGCCGGGGGATACAAAGCAATGGAAAAGAAAGAAAAAAGCGTCGAAGGCCATAAGTGCCTCGAATGCGGTTGCGAAGTTCCGCAAGACTCACATGGGCGCAGCGATGTAACTACTGCGGAAATGGTTTCGCCTGACGAAACACCTAAGAGCGCAGACGCAGACGAAGAAGTAAAAGAATTAGAAGAGCAGGAATTGCCGGCAGTAGAAGAAGCTGCGGCAACTGAAGAAGCAGCACCGGCAGAAACCGAAGAAGCTGCAAAAGAAGATTCCACTACTGAGACAGTAGAGGAAGAAGTAAAAGCCATAGTAGAGGAAGCAGTAAAGAGCGCGACAAAGTCACTTTCGGTAGAGATTGCAAATCTGTTATCTGCAAATAAGGCAGCGACAGATAAAGCGGTAAGCCTAGAGACAGAGTTAGCGACTGCAAAGTCACTCGCGGCTTCTGGTGGTCCTAAGCGGACTATCAAGCCAATAGACCACGCGTCAAATGACCTGTTGGTAAAAGCCGCTACATACAAGGCAAAAGCAGACGCATCAACCGACCCGGATTTGGCTAAGGGATACAAAGCGCTATACCAAGAATTTCTCGGTAAGCATGCTGCCCTAACTGAATCCAACTAACCGAAAGGAAATACCGTCATGGCCGAAATGCCACGCGCTAAAGACCTGTTCGGCGACGCAGCACCAATCGAAGCAGCAAACCGCATGGAGGAATACACCGAAGTTCTCGGTAAAGCTCTTTCACATGGTTCATCTGTTCCGGGTATGGCACCTGTCGCTGACCCAGTCGCAGCAATCGAGTCACTCGTTGCTAATAAGTCACTAACAGGAGACGCACTAGCTGGTCTTAACTCTGCTCTCGCTTCACAGCGTACAGCGATGCAAGATATTCAGAAAGACATCTCCCTTACTTCACCTCTCTCAACATCTTTCGCAGCGTTCGACCTCGAAGCGCCTGCAAAGTTGCTTACTCCACGTCCAACACCTCTACGTAACCGTATTCCACGCAAGAAGGGCGTTGGCACATCACACCGTGTTAAGCGCATTCTCGGATACACAGGTACAGGTACAGGCGGAGTAGGAAATACATGGCCGGGAATCACCGAATCTACTACAACAGCATTTGGTTCAATCAACTACGAGCGTGGTCCAAAGATTGCGTACGCAGCTGATGATTTGATTCTTCCTTACAACTCATACTCACTATCTGACTCAGTATCATTCGATGCTAATTTTTCAGGCATGGGTTACCAAGACCTCCGTCAGTTGTCTTCAACATCTACTCTCTACGCAACTATGTTGATGGAAGAGCGCATGATGCTTATGGCACGCGGTACAGCAAGTGGATACGCGGGCGCACTTTCAGCACCTACATTCACAAAGGGTGCAGCAACAGCCGCAACAGGTCAGACTGCAATCGCAGCAACTACCTATTACATCAACGTAACAGCTGACGCGGGTATCTCAGGTTCAGGATTCGGTGAGTCAATCATCGGAACTGAAACATCTCAGACAACTACATCAGGTCAGGTTCTTACAGTTACAGTTTCTACTCCTGTCGCTGGCGCACTTGGTTACAACATCTACGTTGGTACAACTACTGGTAACGCAAACCTCAAGTATCAGGGAACTCTCAAGGGAACCGGTACATTCACAATTCAGGGTGCAGCGTCAATCCAGCGCACCGGAAACACAGCGCCATTGACAACAACTGGCGCAGCTGCTTCACGTGCGGCCGCTGACACATCTGCATACGCAACAGGTTACGACGGAATTCTTCCTACAGTACTTGGCGCTAACTCAGGTTACAACAATGCGATTAACACTACGTTCTCAACATCAAATCCTGGTGCTGAGTATCAGACTGTATTCGCAAGCCTCTACGACGCAGTAAAGGCTGACCCAGACCTCGTTCTACTTAACGGTAATGACCGTAAGCAACTCTCTGACGCAATCAAGAGCGGCTCAACAGCAAACTACCGTTTGAACATCACTAACCCGGGCGAAAACGGTGGAAACACTTACGGCTCAATCGTTACTGGTCTTCAAAACGAAGTTACAGGTAAAGCAGTAGACCTAGAAGTACACCCATGGCTACCACAGGGCGTATCTCCAGTTCTCTCATTTACACTTCCAATCCCTGACACAGAGGTTAGCGATGTATGGGCTAACTTTATGGTTCAGGATTACATGGGTATTCAGTGGCCTGTTACACAGTTCGCGTACGAATTCTCAACTTATTTCCGTGGAACATTCTTCTGTACCGCTCCTGCATGGAACGGCGCAGTCTCAGGTATCGTTTCTGCATAATAAGTAAGGCAGGAAAGGGAGCGTTAGCAATAGCGCTCCCTTTCTTCTTAACATCTAGGAGGCAGCATGGCAAAAAGAATGGTCGCGCCGGATAAAGGCGTAAGAGAAACAACGATTGGCAATAGAAGTTACACGCCAAGTAAGCAAGGTATTTACACAGTAAGCAATCAAGACGCAAAGGCAATGAAGGCCGAAGGATTTATTGAAGCCTCACTCATGGGGGCTACGACTAATAGCGATAATCTCGGATACACTTGCGTAGAGTGCGGATTTGGCAGCTGGTTCAAAACATGCGGCCGATGCGGTCACGATAACGGCTCAGGAATTAAAACAGACGGAGATTAGATATGGCGACCGGAGTAACTACGCAGCACCCGTTCAACGAAAACCCGTACATTACGGTTGCTGAATATAAAAACGCTCCAACATCTATTGACTACGATAACCTCGTAGTAGGCGGAAACGCAGCTGCGCAAGACGCAGAGCTGGCTAACGTAATCTTACGCGCTTCTTCATTTATGGATGAGTACCTAAATCAAAACCTCAACGCGTCTACTCAGGTCGAAAATCAACGCACCCGAATGACCTCTAGTGGATTCCTTGCGATACACCCGAACAATAACCCGGTTATTTCATTACAAAGCCTGTCATACGGAACTGACCCTAACAGCCTAGTGTCAATGAGCGACCCATCTAAAGCGTGGTTCGAAGACCAGCAAATCATTGTGCCGCTATCACAGTTGGCAACTACTTATTCCTCACAGGGCGCGCTCTCGTTCGGCGTAGGCGCAGCGCCACGTCAGCAAATCTTTGTCACCTATAATTACACATCGGGTTACGTTAATAATTTGATTGCAAGCGCAACGGCCGGAGCAACTAGCATGACGGTACAGACTGCCAACGGAATTGTGGCCGGAATGCAACTACGAATTTACGACGGAGCAAACAGCGAGCGCGTAACGGTGGCAAGTAATTACACATACGGCTCTACAACGGTGCCATTAGCCTCTGCGTTGGCGTATACGCACGCAAGCGGGGTGGCGTTCGGTAATCTACCGCAAACGATTAAAGAGGCCTGTATCCTCGTTACAACGGCGTTTTTAAAGATACGTGGAGATAACTCCCTAACAATGAACGTGACAACTCAGCCTACGGGCAACGTAAGCGGAGCAACTATGTTCGGCGGAGAGATTGCTATTGCCACAAAAATGCTTGACCTGTACCGACGGATTCGATAATGGCAGGGCGCACCGGCGTACGCGCTACGTTATACAACTGGTTAAGCACCGGAAACATTTACGGCCTTAATCAAGTATTTACATCGTTTCCAAAACGTATTGACTATCAAGTTAATTCACAGCCCGGACAATTAAGCAGAGCTGCGGCAGTAATTTTTATTCAGAGCGAGCGCGAAACTCGATTGGCAATAGGAGGAGCGACTAACGGCTGGAAAAGGGTTGATTACTCAATCATTGTGCAGGTCTACCAGCACTCATTAGAACGCAACGCCGAAGAAGCAATGGTTAGTTTTGATAATCTGATTGACGCTATAAAAACACGTCTGCGCGCAGACCACAATTTCGGAGATACAACGGGAAACCTAGTATGGCAAGGCGCGGAACCGGTGATTAGCGCTACCTATGGGGAGCCGGCTACAAATAACGGCGGAGCGACGGAGACGTTTGCTGAGATACAATTTGACGTAACAGAGATGCTACAAGCATAGGAGAAATATGAAAATCACAAACAATACAGAGGGCGCACGCGACTATCCTACGTTTGGCGTCACTTTGGCAGCCGGTGAATCTTTTGACGATTCAAAGAATACAAAAGTAAGCGCACCAATCGTTCCAACAACATCGTCAGACAATACTGACTCGACCGTAGAAGAGGTGAAGTAATAAATGGCAAACGTCCAAGCAACTAACCGGAGTTACCTCGGTATCGCTAAAGAAGTAACACGCGGTACGGCTGTAACTCCAACAAACTTTATTCCCGTAATTGGTTCAAGCCTAAAGCCGGTAGATGTTATTGACCCGCTATATGACGAAGGCCTACGCGGTTCGAACGTAAAGAGCTACAACTACCTACAAGGTCGTACACGCTCAACTTACGATTACAGCGGAGCAGCATTCGCAGATACCATCGGGTACGCAATAGCCGGAGTATTAGGCGATGTAACTACTACAGGAGCAAGCGCACCATACACACATGCTATTGCACTTGAAAACAGCGCAACAGCGGCGGCAGATGCTCAGCCTACATCTTATACAATTACAGATTTCTACGCAGCTGCAGTACGCGCGTATCCGGGCTGCATGTTCAGCGATTTCACACTCAAGTTCAACGCTGACGGAATGCTCGAATACGACGCAAAAATGACCGGTTGGGCTAGCGCGTCAGCGGCTACACCTACACCATCATTTTCTACAATCTTGCCTACTCAGGTATGGCAGGGTGCGGTAACTGTCGGCGGAACTACATTGTCTACAGCGATGACCGGCGAAATCAGCATGAAGCGACCAGTAACACCGGTCTACGGAATTGCAACTACCCAAAACCCTTACCAAATCTTTCTCGGTCCATTAGAAGTAATGGGGAAGATTAAGTTTGTTATGGAAGATAACGCAGAATTAACACGTTACCTTACAAACACTCAACCATCAATCGTGTTCAACTGGTCTTACGGAACAGGTGCAGCATTGGTACAGATTCAGGCAACACTCACAAAGGGTGCATACGTCGCAGCTGCGATTGACCGCGGAGCAGACTTAGTAGAAATCAGCATTGACCTAGTCGGACTAGGCAATACAACCGACGCGGGTACTACAGGTGGGTATTCACCTATTAAGTGGACACTCAAAAACGCACTACCAAGCGGTACATACATCTAATCTCCAAGAGCAGGGGTAAGGTAGAGACTCGAACGCCTTCCCGGGTCTCCCTCCCCTGCTCCCATGATTTACAGTAGGATAAACGGAAGGCAAACAAACAGGAGGCAAGAATGTCTGCAAAAGAAATCACGCTCCCATCAGGGGCAAAGGTAAAACTCAAAGACCCATCATTGTTGCGAGTACGTGACAGAAAAAATGTCATGCGCGCGGGAGATAAAGAAACCGGCGACCTTGCAAAAGCGCTCGCACTAGGAGACGCAGTAGTTGCAATGTTGGTAGAGGAATGGTCGTTTGATTTAATTATTCCGTCAATCAAAACTGAATCGCTAGACGAACTCGAAATCAAAGACTACGACGCACTCGTAGAAGCAACGCAAGATGCGCAGAAAGCATTATTCCCGTCGCTGACAAAGAATGAGGCTAACGAAGAAGACCCAAAAGCGGATACCGGCAGCTCGAAAGATTAAAATGGATACTCAATGGGGGAATGCGAAATGAAAATTTCGATTACCCCGATGAGCATTGGTATTATTACCAAATGGCTGACCGGTTCGGTTGGACTCCTGAGCAAGTAGA
>Ga0209084_1003015_pt1 | contig 12563 bp, 14 predicted proteins | sample C_130820_MF_Meta_FD_187309 | JGI IMG/M metagenome (GOLD analysis project Ga0209084, IMG submission 187309) | Freshwater microbial communities from Lake Croche, Canada to study carbon cycling - C_130820_MF_MetaG (SPAdes) (version 2) | ecosystem: Environmental > Aquatic > Freshwater > Lake... | reverse complement strand
TAGCGGCTGCTCTGAAAATAGCCGATCATAGCATGTATATCATTTGGTATCTCTGCATAATGAAAGTGCGGCTCACGGTATAATGCTACATTCATTCCGGTTGGGACTCCAATAAATGGCACGCACTTATGGAGGAATGTCGTATAGTAACTGGGGCGACCCGCTCCATTATCAACATGATTCGACAACCGTAACTGATCCCCTTCTGTTCTGAGTGAATAAGCATAGGCTGCCGCAATTTGGAATAGCTGATTGCCGAGACCGCCGAGTAACTGCACATAGGGCATCTAGGTATCCTTTCTTCCTAAGGCTTTATGTCACAGTAATCTTCGTGTAATACTCTTCGCTTCCCGTGTTGAACCGTGCCGATTGATAGAAGGAGGGCTGTTTGTTGGCGAGCACGAAAAACTGCGGATGGAGACGTGACATAAGCACATCTGTATGATATCGCTGGCCTACATGCTCTTGAAAGCTCCGAATGACAGCCTGCTTGTAGGCGGCGGTCACATACAGAATGGCATGCCCCCCTAACATATTCTGAAGCCGCACCTGTGACTCTGAATAGGGCGCATGTCGTGCGGACCCATCCGCATGATTCTGTATTGCATGACCTCCGGCAATGCTGAGACCAAAATAGATCGCATCCACCCCTTCGACCCAGTCAAACTCATCGACCCCCGTGAACTCCACATCATCCTCCAGAATAAGCACGGGCTCCTCTCTATACTTGGTTAGAATCTCTACAATCGCCTTGGCGAGGCAATCGGGATAGTCCTCTGTGGAGGACTTACAATGTTCAACATGGCGGATGCCTATGCTAGCCAGAAGCGCATCCATATGCGCTTTCCGTGTTCTATACTTGTCATTATGATCTGGACAAATATAGACCACCTTCAAGTCTTGGAGTTTCATTGTATAACAAACTGCGTTTCGCTTTATATCTATTCTGTATAACTACTATAGATGTCCACCGCTGTTGTATTTGTTAGCAATAAAGCATATTTTCATAAATTTATAACTACGTGCACTCAGCTCCTGACAACTGGTTGTTATAATGGCCCCATTTGTTTAGTGATTGGCGATGACTTGAAGAATGATCCTTTATTACAGCATGAACTGATTGTAAAAAATAATATTATTATAAAATATTTTCCAGATATTCAGTTTCCAGAAGTGTTTCTTACTATACAGCGGAATCTGCCAAGAGATGCCTTTTGGTTCAAAAAAATATTCCAATACCATAAACTACATTTATTCAACACATTTTTTAAGCAATGGAACTATATATTCTACATTGATTGTGGCGTGTCTATTCTGGCAGAGATTGCGCCAATGATACACTGTGCTGCCCCTGGAAAACTGATTGCAAACTCTGATGCACAACCGACCTATGTGTGGAAACTAGCAATTCAGTTTGAACAAACACATCCATTATTTACGACTCTTTCATCAACCTATGATTTAAATATTGATTATTTTCAAACAACAATCATGTTGTATGATACCAGTATTATTAACGATACTACATATGACGATTTATATAACCTAACACTCAAATATCCTATTAGTAGAACAAATGATCAAGGAATCATTGCATTATATTTTACCGCTATAAATCCGGTATTCGAACAGATTAAAACACATGATTCCGATACAAAGTATTATACCTATATTACTCATCGCCACGAGGGCCCGTTCATTATGGTAAAGACATTAGTATAATACGCGATTCCATCCTGGGATAGAAAACATATCGCCATACCATTGAACTCCTTTATGATCTGGATAGTATACAGTCGAGTAAAACGCTAGCCATCCAATCACTGCTGAAAAACTACCATGTGATAATACAATATGCTTTGCAGTGCTGGCAAACTGTATTGTTTCGACTTCTGTATAGGGTAGAATCGAGGCGGATGGATAGATTGATACTACCTCTTTTATGAGTGTATGATCGGGGCTATCGGTGCAGATGTGTAGTTTATCAAATGAGAGTGCAGCAAGAGCCTTTTTATAATATTCAACTCCCGGATTCCATTGCGTCGCATCCCCCAGACGGATATGCACAACACACTCATGATTGTTGTTATAGCGTTCTCGAAACGGATTGGCATCGATGATCGTCTGTTTGCACTCATGAAGATACCTCCATAAATACTGACTTATTTCCTTTGTTTGAAAAAAAGAGTGCCATGTCATAACATTCGCATGCAGCGGTGCGCCTCCTAGAACTGCAAAGAAGTTAGTATCCGTGAGGTCTATCGTGTGTTCATATGTATGGTGGCCGCTAAATAGCGATATACCGAGTCTCTGGATTATGTCGTGACTACTGTATGTTACATACAAACTGTGCTTCTCTGCCACCATGCTCACACAGAGATTGCGGATAATTTGGTTACAGAGGCGACCTCGTTGATCCCCATAGACGGTTGTAGACATTTAGTATGAGATTACATTTCATTCTCGCTATATAAACATGCTGACTGTAGTTATTAACTATAATGATCACAGGGGAGCGTATTCAGGAGCTATGTGATATCTATCTTGGTCTGCCAGAGGATTTTGCGTTTAATCCACGGATACGCACTCAGAAAAGTAAACAGACGAATCTGGATGCACTTACTGATTCATGGGATAATCCCCGGACTCTTTTTTGTTATGGGCATCGACTGTCTCTCCTTATTGAAAAACTCCCATTCCTTACACATCCATTTGTCTTAGTCTCCCATAATTCGGATGAGCAGATAACGGATAACTATTCCTGCATAGCAAATCATCCACTCCTGATCGCGTGGTATGCTCAGAATGTATTGTTTGAACATCCGAAGCTACACTGGATCCCTATAGGGATCGCAAACAGTATGTGGGAGCATGGAGCCTTATCGGTGGTCGAAAGGCCGCTGCCGGCTACAAAATCGAAAGATATCTACTTTTACTTTAATGTGAATACGAATCGTGTGGAACGTGACGCCTGCTACCACGCGATTCACCAAAAAGGGCTATCGTTTGGCTCCCCTCTGCCATTTCAGGCCTATATAAAAGAGCTTGCAGACCATAAATATGCCATTTGCCCACCAGGGAATGGAGTAGATTGCCATCGATTCTGGGAATGTATTTATCTTGGGGTCATTCCTATTCTGAAACGATCCTACTTTACAGAACAAGTCGCAAAACAGTTTCAGTGTATTCTTCTGGAACACTGGGCAGATCTTTCTGTTGAAGCTCTACGGAGAGAGTATCGATCACCGTCGCCCTACTCCCGACTAACAATAGATCATCTGAAAGAATCATTCAGTAAGAACAGTCAGATAATGTTTTCTTAGGAGCGTTTATTGGTTGGACTTGAAACGAAGCAAAGCGATTACCCCTTGGTGCTTGCTAGACCCGGCTACCCGCCTACCCATCCAGTGGGCACATTTATAATGCGCATGGGTCTAACTATATCAGGGCTAATCCTTATCCGATGTATGTTGATTCATTTTCTTTCGAAGTGGATAACAGTTTGCTATATACTGATCATATTTACTAACATCATACACTTCATGAAATACTCTATCACTAACGATCTTAGTATATTTATCTGCTGGCGAGACTATGATAATCTTATAGATACAGTCTGGATTTGCTGTATATAGGATATCCTTAAACTTATTAACCTCATCCGCTGTTATATTTCCAAATATATCATCACGGATAAATAAAATAGGAGTATCGCTGCGAACTTGTTCTAAGAAGCGTGCAGCCCTTCTATCAAACATTTTCCTATAGTTCTGCTTCTGATAATGACCTGTTACAATGGTTGTCCCGTCGATATAATCATTACCGTTGTTACGCGTAATTGTAATAGGCTCTTTGTTGACTAGTTTCTCTATTATAAAGTTAATCTCCGTCATTGTATCCGTCCAATGCCATTCAAAGAGTGAACTCTGTTGTTTGTAGCCCAACTTTATCATATCAAACGATATTCTGCAACACCTCCCCATTAATAACAGTGTAACCATATCTGATATAGTTAGACTTTTAATTTAGTTATGCTGTTATAGCGCAGAAGCATTCACATATAATGCATCAAACTCAGAGAATCCTTTCAAAGATATATCTGGAAAGTTATCTCCAAATTTATTGCTCGATCTATATGTAAATCCATAACTAGATAGATAAGCATTTATTTCATCAAATGTTGCACCCCTGCTGTATGTGCTCTGTATAGATGTTTCTGCAATGATATATTTTACATTACGTATATTTTCGCCAAGAGACTTTAGCGCATTTAGTTCATACCCCTGCAGATCAATACACAGTAAATCTATGTGTGATATACTATTATCTTTCAAAAAGGTATCTAAACGAACTCCTTTCACTTTTACTTCTTTCTGAGGATTTTCACGATTATAATCAGGATCAGAGGTATTTCTCTTCGAAAAATCAATCTTTAACATAGAAGATGCCCCCATATTGTTATATTTAGTTAAATCAAATGCAAAAAATGATATGTCATTATTATCAACAACTGATACTGCCTTATCAACTAGTGTAACACAGTCTTTTGCTGTTTGATCCAAAAGGTGTAACTGTTTATTGCATTCTACTATACAATCAGGGTTGCATTCAAATGCATAAACCTTACACTTATAATAATTGTAGAGTGCGACTGCATCGATTAAATCGCGCGAGCCTAATTCAAAAATAACCTTAATATCATCCCTTTTAATTTTGTCATTAAAGGCATGATAGGACATATACTGTCATAGTATACATTTTTTATAAAGTTCTAACCCTGCTTTTATGCAAGAAATTTATCGGATGATGAGAAAAAAGGTCTATTAAAATGATCTGGGCGAAAATTGTATCGGCTATTTTCTGTGTGCCTATCTTTATCCAATCGAACTAATTCCGCTTCATCATTCATATTTGCAAATAATGCAGACTTATCATCTGAAGAATAAATTAAATCATTTCTGACAAAAATAGCATCTGACATACATGTTGCAACAAGCGTGTAACCCTTTTTATTCCCCAGTTTCTTTAAGGCAGTTACACTTGCACCGGAAATTTCATTCCCAGGCCATATCCATTTATCATTTAATGGCATTACTAGATCCTTGCCAGCATCAATGTGATAATTCATTTCGATTGAAACAACACGTGGGCTATACCCTTCTAATCTATTCCATACATGAAAATCCTGCCCGTCAATGTCAATCGATAAAAAATCAAATTCTGTTGGCACACTGTATTTCTTAAATAAGTCATTTATATTAGATGCAGATATGAACTCTATTTTAACTTCATATCGCCTATCAGTTACATCTTGGCTGTAAGGTCTTGCAGATCCATCCATCAAGAGACCATCGAACCCTCGTCGCCTTAGATATGCGGTATTCCCCATTCCGCTATCGTTGCCGCTACTACCAAATTCTACAAAATATTTATTTGTTGTTCCGATTGTATCAAAAATTTTCTCAAGCACTCCATCCTGTCCCCATTGAGAAAGAATACGTTTCTGATAAATATTCAGGTCCATTATATAATAAATATATTTATTGCTTTAGATAGAAGTCCATCGTGCCAGATCTTTTGAATGGATATGAAGATTCACAAGGGGCATGCCGTTGAGCACTGGTTTCTTATTAACAACTACAACTGTCATCTTATTACATTTAATGACCGATGTTTCATTGATGAAGCCAACTGTGTTCCCCGCCGCATTTTGTGGATCCACGCCTCCTATATACTGCCCTACACAGGCTCCGTCAAAGAGGTAGCCAAAGGTTGCCGCGTGCTCATAATAGAGCGGATCGATCGCATCCACATAAGCGGTCACGATCGGGAGTGCACCCACAAGCTCTTTATTGCTATTATAAAAGACTGCTAGACTTTCCATATCGTTTAGTCGGAGGGCGGAACACTCAATCATGGTCATCAGTAACTGTTCAAGGATAGCAGGCCCCTTCCAGAATAGAAATGAGGGAATACAGCGATTCGGTGCATCCATGATACACCACATCTCCTTTGACCGAAAGGGATCGATCGCCTGAAACACATCATAGTAGATCAGATTGTCATATTCAATGTGGAAGATATCGGTGAGTCCAGACATCTTGACGTAGTTATATAAATAGAAAAACCGCAGACTAGCAAACTGCCAAAAGCCGCCACGGAAGACAGTATCTAACCGCGAGTGCGCCTCGAAGCGACGCTGGAGATCATCCTTCACGATCAGTTCTAGAGGGACTACAACCGATGCCCCCTTCACCTTCTCTTTATGGCACTCATTCACGAGAACATGAATCCGTATAGCTGATACAGAGGCCACCTGTGCGATGCATGTATTCAAATACGCAGGAAATGAGTCTCCAATATGGACTAAGATAAGTTCGGGCATTTACTAGTCTATCCGGACTTATTCTAGGAAATACATCGCACTATTGTCTAGTATACCAGTGATAGGATATGTAGTCACAGTGACTGGTTACCTCTAGTTGATAGGTGTTTTTCCATGACAGTGCTCGGATAGTAATCTGATCCGGATGCTGTTGCACCATATAGTTAAAATATATCTCATACTCGGAAGCACCCGAATCAGATAGTTCTGTTACAGCAGAAAGGAATACCTTGTAAAAAGCATCCTTGTGATTCGCTTCCACTCTATCCATAATTTCCTTCACATACTTTGTTTCAAACATCATGTGGTGACAGATCCCTGATTTATCGGCAAACTGTTTCTTAAATCGTCCATCTAAGCGTGCCATATGCTCAAAATAAGGAGGCCAGTGTTCAGTTCCATAGTTATATAAACATTTTCCATCTTTGATAAACTCGGTCGGTTTTAGAAAAAAGGTATCACTATCAATCACCAGATATCGGTCAAGTATATCGGGGATAACAAGACCTGCATATAGTTTCAAGAGCTGCTGAAGATACCACCCATTTCGTTCCAGTTTGCCGTGAATATGTGCAACTGTTTCCTTTGAAAATGGGAATATTGTTTCTGGAATCATTATACAACCTTCCACCGTGAGAGTGGGATCGTAGGCAATCAAATAAATAGTCCGATATCCAATCACATGTTTCTTTGTATACTCGACTTGTCGGGAAATGATGCTGCTATCATGCGGTCCAACAGGGATCACAATATCAAATAACTCCATGTTAGTATTCGGAGATACTTTTCTTTGAACGATTGAACGATTCATCTTCACAACATCCTCCAGTCTAGTTATGATCATAGCCTACTCGTGCCAGTTTTATTTCGTATATATTCGATACAGTTAAACAATGAGTGTTGATTATATAGATTATATTTCTTTGTTAATAAACTAAAAATAGATTGATCATGCCGATGTTCATTAAATACGGATATATTTGGTATAATAGACGGCGAATCGTCTATATTATGGTAGTCGGACCCTAGTTCATACCACTGATTCACAAGTGCTCGTGTAGTATCAGAAATATGAAATAAAATCGCCCCCGCTTGATGCTGTAATGATTTCATATATTTGTCGTCTACCATATCTAGTGTAACAAGTAAATCCATCTTTGTAAGTTCTTGCTCTACACAAAGCTGCGAATAAACTATCTGAGAGGATGTAACAAACTCCAAATGCTGCTCGATTTGATGTTTTTTTCTTTTATCTATTTCACATCCACAATCGAGATACAATAATGTATCGCCATTTTGTAATCGATCCATAGTTTTTTTTATTATATATGATTTCCATAACCAATAGCCGTAACCGCGTGCATTTGATTCAATAAATGTTCCATGTGTCGCCCAAAAGGAACTATCTTTTTTTAAATCTTCATCCGTATACAAATAAATAGTAGAGAATAATCCTACATCGGTTGCCTGTTGTAGTAGACGTTTCCCGGCATCATAGTAGTGTTGTGCACCTGCCGCAAAACTAATAAAATGACTTGGCATATAAGCAGTATATACTACAGAGCGTTTAGATTGTTGATACAATATAACTATAGAGTGTATAATGTATTCATTTGATGAAGAATGCCCCACCCCGCTATGCGAAATAATGGGACGGAATAAGAGTGATAAGGGGCATAGTAATATAACTACCAGCTGGCATAACTATACAACCTGTTATTATAGTCTTTTTAAAGATTTAAAATCAAATAAACTGCGTATATTTGAACTGGGGTTAGGCACAAATAATACGAGCATTGCTTCAAATATGGGGGCAGAGGGGCGTCCCGGTGCATCACTATATAGTTGGGCGGAGTTTTTTCCATCCGCATCCATTTACGGTGCTGATATTGATCGTGATTGTTTGTTTCATACAGATCGAATTAAAACTTATTATTGTGATCAGACAAACGCTGATAGTATTAACACGATGTGGTGTAATCCTGCGTTAGAACAACCGTTTGATATTATCATAGAGGATGGCCTGCATACCTTTTCTGCAAATGTATGTTTTTTTGAAAATAGTATTCATAAACTTAATAAAAATGGTTACTATATAATCGAAGATATCAATCATAGCGAGTTCCCACAGTTTATCTCTAAAATAGTTGAATGGGAAAAAAAGTATCCATCATTACTATTTTCTCTATTAAAAATTCCAAGTAGAGTAAATAATACCGACAATAACTTATTAATCATTAAATCTTGAAGAGAGGGATATCATAAATATCATGAATACATTTTACAAATCCTGATGTCCACGGATAGATACTAAATGTTAGAATACTAGATGCGGTTTGACATATAAAAAACTCGATTAGGGTCCCTTTCAGTTTATCTTTATGCTTTGCATAGCCAATATGCCCAATATCTATATCAAACATAAAAATATTACAGTTTTCTTTTGCAGCTAGTTTTAGCTCTTTTGAATCACTTATTAATACAGAAGTGTCATTCTTATGGTCATTAATATGTTTAATAAACATAGAACTATCTGACGAACCCTCCTGTATGATACCCCTGTCTCCCAATCTATAATGTAAAATAGTATAGGATATACTAGGTAGTCGTTCTTTTGCTTCTAGTATAGATCTAGCAAGCGCTGCTGTAGGTGTTAACAGTGCTCTCATGAACTCTTTGCATTCAACAGAGATAGGTTCTTTAAAATGACTATTTGTTTCAAAGAATATAACATTATCTGAGGTTGATTGAATATACTCTTCTGTATTTTCAATAAACTTTATCGAATCGCACTGTGAAAGGATGAAACTACTATATTTATGTTGGTGATATATTAAATAGTTAGATATAGGATGAAGTTGTATATCAACAATAAACTCATAACCATATTTTTTACAAAGTTGATATGTATGAATAATACCCCTAAGAATATCCCCTAGGCCCCAAAATGCATAGGTATCCGTCGTTATATAGTTACATACATGGTGCGTCCATACAAATATAATCGTTTTCATCTACTTAACCCATTTATAAAAAGTTTATATTTTTCACCGATTATTTGATGACCTCTGCTAGTATAATGCGCTAATACATCTTCTTTTATATATAACTCATCTGGCGAATAATCGCTCGTTTCAACTGTTGGATTAAAGAATGGAATAGAATGCAAACTACACAGTCTCTCAAGAAGTTGGACTAGTTCAAACCGTTTCCCGGAAGTTCGTGTGTAGATATGACCAACCACAATAAAGGGTGTTGGAGAGAGAAGGTGTTTCATCTTGAGTAAATCATCCTCTATTTCTTTATCTGTTAAATCACGAACTACAATGGTTGATCTATCTGAACAACCATACTTTGGCTCAGTAAGGATATGATGTGCATAAAAGCCGTTATACTCATAGCAAATTCTACTAGCAATTTCTACGATAAATAGATCAGTAGAACTAAATTCTGCGATAAACTGTGAGGGAGACACTGGGGCGTTTGATAGAATTCCGGAACGAAATATACGGTTAGTTATATTATGCGGAATATGTAACATATTCTTACAAAACTCAATGGCCTGTATTATTTCTTTTGTATAATGAGGAAACGTAAGATTATTGCGTATACTTGTTACTGAATAGATATCATAGAGACATTCTTGTCGACATGATCCGAAAATGGTGAGTTTCATACCTATACTATCTAACTACAATATATCTCATGCACTATAACTAGTTCGATGTAGGAAGACTTGTGGAAGACGTGTGCTATTTACCTGCCTGTAGGTTCCATATCTTGGCCTCTGCGGGCACATCCTTCGCCCTCACCTTGAATGCAGAATCAAAGAGTGGCAAAGTCAGCTGATAAGAAGGAACCGCGTTGTGTATGTCGCGTGCAATCGCGCAATACAGATCGAACTCTGGATAGCGCTCCTCTCCATTTGGGAGGCGCAATACATTACGCCCCTTGTCGTCCGTCAGCCACAGCCACAGGAGGTTCCACAGTGGCGACACGGTCTCGTGCTGGGTGAGTCCAGGTTCCTTTGTAAGGATCTTCTTTACCTTCTTTTCTGCCGGCTGCTCGGCCCACAGAGTGTCGAGGATTGCCACCGCCAGACGGCTCAGATCAAAGGAGCGATTTGGCGATACTTTGGGGAGCCCTTGCTTAAAGTAGTGACCGCAGTTATACTGCCCCTCTGCATCTGCACCCGGCGCATATGAATCGGGAATCCAGACAGCGGATTTCTTTGGCGAGGAGGAGGTCGGAGGGCGAAAGGTGGCGCGTCCAAAATCAATGAGTTTGAAGATGCGGCCATAGGTCGGCACACGATAGATGCGATCCCCGCCCGTAGATCCGTGAATCTTATAATACAGATGGGTCTCTCCTGTCCCGCACCACATCACATTATTTGTGTGTAGGTCATTATGAACAAACTCGTAGGCGCTCTGCGCAGTGGTGAGCGCCGCGACCACCTGAAACATCCAGGCAGTCCAGCGTGCTTCCTTCGTCTCGTGCATGTCAGCGTCCTCCGATGCGACTTCCTCCTCCATGAGATCGTCCATGGTGCCATCGCACCGCTCCAGCACCGTGAACTGCACAGGAAAGTTCTTAAAGACTGCACGGAACTCGAGATAATCATCACTCTCAGATCCAGAGGAGCCAGACTGTGAATGGGATCGGGAGTGAGATCCAGGTCCATCACTGAGATGAAGCCGAAGACGGGTGGGAGGGCGATTGACAATCGCCTCCCCCTCCACTTCTAGATCCACCTCTAGGACCTCACACTCCCCATCAGATGCCTCCGATCCTTCTGCGCTCGGTTCTTCTTCGTGGCGGTCGTCATGATCCTCTTCCTCCTTCTCATCAATCGATGCCACCTCCTTCACCGGCCGCACAGGTCTAGATGATGCATAAAAGGAGAATGGGGCAGATATCTCTGGGTAACACGGATCGACTACCATAATATCGAACTCACCCTTCTTCTGCCCTTCGTGAAACCACGGCTCCTGTTCAATGTCATCCATATCATCCGTGATGTTGTAGCGGTAGGATGGTGCACGACCAGAGAAGGTCCCGTAGAAACGGGCAAAATGAGGGGACACTCCTGTCTCAACCAGACGGGAGGCCATACAGGCAAACACCGCATCCGTATAGGCTTCATTATATGGATCGTTGATCTTGCGAAGGGCTCGCTGCCATCCGGCACGAAAGGCCGGCAGGGCCCCATCGAGCGGCAACACGTAATCTCCCGACATCACATCGACGGGTTCCACCAGATGCATCATGCGAACCCAGAAGGGGGTGGTTCGCCGTTCCTTCGTGAGGAGATGTTCCACCGTAGCGACGGAGCCGCTGATGTCGACCACCAGTTCGGAGGCAGCCAGAGTAGGGGAGCCCTTTGTATGTTCCGCAAGAGAGGGAAATAGAATCTCCAGGCTCGGGAAGTAGGTCTGAAGGGAGGGCAGATCGGGCACAGTGGGGGGAGCCCGCTGTAAATAGTAGAGCTGAAGCTGGGAGGATTTGGATGACATAGATGGCATGGCCTTGTGAGATCAGGGGATTTGTGATCGCGGACCAGACCGCACCGTAAAAATGCGTGTCTCCGTCAGATGTCAGCAGCTGCTCCGAAACGGCTGAACCTCCGGCTTCGAAAGTTCGACATGTCCCGTATTAAGCATGACAAGGTTGTGGTTCTCATTGGAAAGCGCGAGACGGGAAAATCCTTCTTGGTCAAGGATCTCCTCTGGCATAACCAGGGCATGCCCTGTGGCACGGTCATCTCGGGCACGGAGGGCGCCAACCAGTTCTACAGTAAGATCGTGCCGCCACTCTTCATCCACGAAGAGTATTCTCCGCTTGTGGTGGCCAATGTTCTGAAGCGACAAAAGCTCATTGCCAAGAAGATCTCCAAGGATCTGGCAGAACGGGGCACAACCGCTGTGGATCCACGAAACTTCCTGATTCTGGATGATTGTCTCTATGATCCAACCTGGGTGCGCGACAAGAATGTTCGCTATCTCTTTATGAACGGGCGACACGTTCATACCATGTTTATTCTCACGATGCAATATGCAATCGGTATTCCGCCAAATCTGCGCACGAACATCGATTTTGTCTTCCTTCTGCGGGAAAATATTGTGAGTAACCGCCGCAAGCTCTATGAGCAATATGCAGGCATGTTCCCGGACTTCGA
>Ga0209084_1003014_pt1 | contig 12565 bp, 13 predicted proteins | sample C_130820_MF_Meta_FD_187309 | JGI IMG/M metagenome (GOLD analysis project Ga0209084, IMG submission 187309) | Freshwater microbial communities from Lake Croche, Canada to study carbon cycling - C_130820_MF_MetaG (SPAdes) (version 2) | ecosystem: Environmental > Aquatic > Freshwater > Lake... | reverse complement strand
AGCCCAGAACTGAACCCAGAGCGGTCACAGGACCCGCATACGACAGCACCGACCCTGCGGACAGCTTGATTGCCGAGGAAGTCAGGAACCCAGAGTTCGCCGTCAGTTCAATCAGACCGCCGTTGCCCGAGGTTCCGCTGGGCTGAGTTCCTGCGTCTGCGAGGAGATGGATTTCCCCGCCGACTGAGTTTCTGAACCCTCCATTTGCCGTCACATTCACACGACCACGATTGCCGTTCTGAGCAGTGAGGTTCAGGTCTGCGATGGCGGACACCAGGGTCCCCTCGTCAGCCGTGGCGTTGATGTTTGTTCCATTCAAGCCGAGGAACGCAGAGGACGAGACATTGCTTACATTGTTGATGTTGAAGTTGCTGAGGTTCACATCGGTCGTCGCAGGATAGGGAGACCAGTTGGACAGCGCAGGTCCCGTGGCTCCCGTGTATCCCGTGGCTCCTGTCGATCCTGTGGCTCCTGTCGACCCTGTTGCTCCCGTCGGTGATACATTACTTCCCACACCTTCCCAGTTGGGACGGGTTTCTCTTCCGCCATACCACGACATTATACTCTAAGCAGGTTTTAATAGAAGACCGCCAGTGCGAGTTGCGTGTTGTAGTTCGGAGGCTGATAGAACGGAGCACCCGTATCGTCCAGTAGCTCCACCGTAATCTGATAAATCTCATTCGGCACCGACAGGGCAGGGGTGCGAGTGCTCGTCAGTGTGTAGGCGTTCACATTCAGCGGGGGCACATCAATCGGCACAGAACCAATCAGGTTCTTCTTGCCCAGCGAGTCCATACCACCACCGACCGCCACATCGAGATACACATTAACATTCTGAACTCCCAGCAGGATTGGGTTCGCATCAGCCTCAATCGTCGTCGCCAGAGGAACACCCGTGCTCGTCGCACAGCCCACAACCGACGAGGTAGAGCGCCAGAGAGGTTGGGCATAGTAAGACATCGCAAAGCCCAGACGAGCATTCATCGTCGTATAGTCAGCACCCGAGGGATACATGCTGTTCACAAAGAAGGGCTGGAAGGTTGCCGTCGCATAGGTGTTGGACGAGTTGTAGGCATTCATCTTGATACGGGTGGACGGAGAGGTCGTGCCGTTCAGGGCATCAATCACATTCGGGTCATCAGCAGACGCAGGGGAGATGAGCGTGGTGCCGTCAGTGGCGACAACCGAAATCTTGCGAGTGTTCGTATCATACGAGAAGGTGAGGAGGTTCGCAGTCCAGCGAGGGTTATAGGTCGCACTATCACCACCCGTAGCGGAAGCGAGGTTAAGTGCGGACACCAGGTCAGCGACATTCGTCCAATACTTATTCTTGGTGTAAGCAGTGTAGCCAGTGTAGGGAACAAAGTTGGACGGGTGAAGACGGATACACTTGAGGTTCGTTAGGTTCAGTGTCGAGCCCGTGTAAAAGAAGAAGAAGAGCTGTCCGTTGTAGTCGTTCAGCTGAAGAGAGGAGTTCACGAAGTTCGCCGTGCTGAGCTGAATGGACTTCGCACCGATGATGGCGTTCTTCATCGTATTCGTGAAACGATAGTAGGTCCCGTTCCCCGCCTTCGTCTGAAGCTGGGGGTCAGAATAAGCGTCCAGCTCAATCTTGTCGGGGTGGTTTGTCGTCGCCATTGTTTATACTTCCCGTCTATTTTATGTGAAGCCTGTCCTTGTAGGTGAGCCTGAGTGTTATGGTGACCACGCCGTTATTCGTCACGACATAGGCATTACCAAACTCGTCAAACATCGAGATACTGATAGTGTCCAGTTGAGCACCACGGATAAAGATCTCGTTGGTGATTGTAGGCTCGGAGAAGGAGACACCCAGGTTCACGCAGTTCATCGGGCAGGTCGCAAGGAGATTGGTATTGCGGTCCGTGTCCATCGTTGAGGCTGAGGCGATAGTCGTGTAGAGCGAGATGATGGAACTGAAGTTCAGGTTCGCATACCCATCCGCCGTGTAGGTCTGGGTTGTGGTCGAAGTTCTGGCGTTGGTTCCCAGCAGGGCGTTCGAGTATGCGTTGGAGTTCACAACCACATAGTCAGGAATGGGACGGAGACGATTGAACAGGTCGACATTCTGAGACTGAACAGCGAAGGAGGTTCCTACAAGAGTGGCTGTAGTTGCTGAGTTGATGGAGGCAGGGTTCATCACGCCGTTCCAGGTGAACCCCGTCAGGCTGTTCAGAGTTCGGCGCACAGGGTTCGTATAGGGCTGACCTGCGATAGAACTGGGGAACTCTTGAAAGAAAATATTGCTTCCACTATCCCCCGTGAAGATTTCCTGGAGATCGAACTGAGCACTGATAGGATTGAGAGACAGCGTCGGGGTGTCGAAGTAGACCCAGATGCGAGTAGGATAGAAGGAACTGAATGCCGTAGGGTCGTTTGATATGTTGTTCGACAGGCAGACATAGAGATTGTTGTTTTGGGTTTGGGGATCGTAAGACGAGACAACATCGTTGCTGAAGTAGTTTGTGTTCGAACTCCACGCACCCTGATAAGAAACGCTGTAGAGGAGGTTCGTCCACTGCTGTTGTGTCCAGTATGTCGAGAAGACGCTGGGTGGTTGGTTGAGAGAGTTTTGCGTCGCTATGAAGTAGAAACTATTGAACGAAACAATCTGTCCAGGCACATAGCTCGTCGTCGCTGACCAGGTGGGTTGAGCCGTGTTGATGTCGAAGGGAACATACCCGAGGTTCTGTCTCTGAGCGAGATAGGTGATGTTGCTGTAGCGCACAAGGGCACCTGCCTCGTAGAGAGCATACGGAGACCAGTTTAGTTCCTGACTGCTGTTGAAGGACGGAGAGTTCGATATTCCTGTAGGACCCTGATTAGTTAAGATGTTCGGATCGTTGAACCCTGCGGACAAGTAGCGGTAGTTGGGATTGTTCGATGAGGTCGTGTAGTTCGACCAGATGCCCGTCCCGATGTTGCTCCAGTATGCCGAGTTCGGAGGCGCACGATTGAGAACAGTCTGAAGAGCCACCCAATACTGACTTGAGTAGGTCGCCACAAACCCCGCGGGATATGAGGTCCCCGAGGTATAGGCAGTCGGAAGCCAATACGACACATTCGAGGGGGTTATGTTCGAGCTGGGATAGATGTTCGTATAGTTCGTTCCGAGATAGATTACCAGATCTCCGAAGCCGTAGCTCTTCGAAGAGAGAAACCCCGCTGGAGTGTTTGTGGTTGGAAGACCGCTTGTCTGATATAGAGCTTGATACAGAGTGGTTCCCGTTGTGTTGGTCACGATGGCTCCCTTACGATAGGCAGTATTCGAGCTGTAAGGCTGAACGATGTCTGTGTAGATTTGCTTCCAGTATGCCGTAGCAGTGAACGGGTTATGGTTTGAGTTGGCGTTGACTAAGGACTGGTAGGTGGCTGTGGTCGGATACGAAGAGCTGTTGCTGTAGTAGACGATGTCGTTCGAGGCGTAGGTGTTGCTCGAAGCCCAGCCCTTCGTAGCGAACGACGTGAAGGCGTTGGATCCCGTCATCTGAAATCGGTTGAAGCGGGAGTTGTAGGTTATGCTGATGTCTCCCGGAATGAAGTTGATTTGATACTGATTGGCTGGATAGAACTGATTGCTTACATTCTGGGAGAAGTTGTAGTAAGCCAGGTCATTCGAACACGCCAGAGCCAGTTCAGTCGCCAGGTCAGAATACGAGACGAAGGTCCGATTGAAGCCATAGTTCGAGGAGTTCAGAATACTCTCGGGCTTGTAGTAGGAGGGCAGGAGCCGAACATAGTAGAGGTTGTTCGTGTTCGGTACGACACCGCTATACTGCGAGGTCCTGTAATACCAGAAGACACACGCCGTATCAGGAACATTCGGAGAGCACTGAGGAATGTTCGCATTGAGGAGCTGAATGCTGTCGACATCAAAGATAGGGCGGGGGAGGTTCACCTGAAAAGTCGTGAAGCCGTTCGTCGTCTGGCTCAGGTTCACCGCATTCGCCGAGCTAATCGTCAGGAGGGTAGGCTGGTTGAGTATGGAACGAAAGACCTTGAAGGCAGGGATCATTCCCCTCTCCTGCTCAGCCTCCATCTCGTCAACAAGCTCATTGAGAGCTTCCATCGTTTCTTATCTTACTACAAGACAAACCTATCGCAAGATGCCTCGCAAGACTGACTTCCAGGTCGGTATGGAGGCTGTGCTCAACAACCCCAAGACCTCCTTCCTCCACTCGCCTAAGGTGTTTCACGAACTATACAACGAGTCAGGTATGACCATGTCGGCGATGATGAAGCACATCGGTCGTCGCACCAAGGCGAACAAGAATGCGAAACACGAGAAGACGGACGAGGAGAAGAGCGAGGAGCGGATAAAGAAGATGGAAGAGACGACGAAATAATCGTGCTAAGAAGTATAACCAGCTCCAATGTCGTTCCTCAACCAGTCTGGCGACCTTAATCCCTTCACCGAGGTCGTCCCCAACTCGGCGCAGTTCGGCGCTCCTGAGCGGTCGTCTATCCTCACACAGCGCCGTCGTGCTCGTGTGATTCCGCAGACGGGCACCAGCTATGGCTCCGTCTCCGCTGGAACGGGTGCGGGTGGTAGTCAGATCCAATTTCTCGTGGCGGACCAGGGTGGGCTGATTGATATGCGCTCTATCGTGGTGAACTACACGATCTTCACCTCGGGTACGGTCCTTGCTGACGATGGGCACCCGTTTATGACGGTCCAGGCTCTCGTCAATGGTCAGTTGGCGGAGCAGATCCAGAACGCCCCCAAGGTCTCCAATCTCGAAATGGCGATTGGCGGGAGCAAGACCTATTACCAGACGGCAGGATCTTTCCAAGGTTTCGAACTTCTTAACAATGATTTAGTGACGAATGTGCCCTCGTCCTCCACGACAGCGTCCATTACGGCGTGGGGCTATGCGTCGGGTAATGCGCCTTCCATCCAGGTCCGCTGTGCTCGTGCCTCGAACGCCATCTTTAACAACATCGCTGGTGAACAGCGGTCCATCCCGCTCGGTCTCATCATGGGTCTCGGACGGATGCGCCAGTATCTTCCGATTTCTCTTATCGGCGAACTCGCTTTCATCTTCATCACGGGTCAGGCTTCCGATGTGCTGTTCAACACGGCATCGACGACCACGGGTGATTACTCGCTGTCCCAGGTCTCGCTGGAGTATGATGTGGTGGTCCCGTCTCCCCAGTATCTTCAGGTGCTCCAGAAGGTCGCCATGGAGGACGGTGCGGGTCTGGTGATGCCCTACGAGTCGACGATCGTGACCACGGGCGGTGTGATTTCTGCCTCGTCGTCGTCTATTACGGAGAACTCGCTGATTGTTTCTCGTGCGACGAACCATCTTCTTCGTGCGTTTGTGGTCCAGGTTCCTCAGGCGCTCACCTCGTCCATTAACTTCCCCGCCCAGTCTTGCTTCTCTCACGCAGGGCTCTACAGCTTTCAATTTCGGGTGGGGAGCCAGGTTTATCCGCAAATCGCCAGTCAGGGCGACGCATCGATGTTCAACACCTCTCTCCTGGCGTATGGTGCGCCCGACAACGAGAACGGCTCTACGACGAACCGTGTGCTGTTCGGCAACTCGACGAACGGCGCTACGGCGGGAACCCCTGCGGTGTATGAGACGGCTGAGGCTTCGTCCTCGGGCACGACGAAGTTTGCGTATGCCGACCGCTGTGCCGTTGGATACGGCTTCCAGACGGTCAAGGGTGCCTCGGAGCCGATGATGGTCGATGGTATTTCTCTTGCGGGAGCCAGTGGTTCTCAGCTGATAGTCTCGCTTCTGTCCGCACCCGCCGTTGCCTACACGCCCTATGTTATTCTTACGGCGCTCCGTTTCATCAAGGCGAATGGCGGGGCTGTGGCGATTGTCGGCGCTTAAGACAAATGACCCCCGAGACTTACAAGAACAAGTTCAACAAGAAATACGGGTTCGATAAGGATGCCTCGCACACCGTCGCTGAGATTTCTAAGCTGACCGGATACAAGAAGTCGGGACTGGATGTGATCATCTCGAAGGGCAAGGGGGCATATTATTCCAATCCCCAATCGGTTCGACCCTCCGTCCACTCGCCTCAGCAGTGGGCACAGGCACGGCTATACTCTGCCGTCATGGGAGGCAAGGCTTCCCGTGTTGATGCTCATCAGCTATTTAAAACTAAATAATCATATACATAAACAATGGACGCACCTACACCTCAGGTGACGACGACGACAACCACCCTGACCCCAGCGGAACGGCACTACGCTCAAATGCGCCAAGCCCAAAAGAACTACTATCGTCGTCTTCATCCTAACCCTCGCCCCCGGGGTCGTCCTCCAAAGAAACCAGAAACTTCCATAGAAAACGGAAGTTCGTCCGCCCAGTCATAAAATAATATAAGTATATAGCAAAATGTCTACCCATACCCAGCATACGCATACTCTTCTTGCTTCGTGGTCAGCCGACATGTCTATCACGAAGGAGGAAATCATCGATGTTGATGCCCTCAACATTCTCGTCAAGAACGATGATGTGAGCAAGGACGACCAGGCGAAGCTCCGAGCCATCAAGCGAAAGCTCGTCTCAGGTCGATACTTGGAGAGCACCTACAAGCTGGGCAAGAGCGTCAAGGCAGGTGATACGGACCTGGGTCGGCTCTGCGTCCTCAAGGGCATCGGTCTTCAGATGCTCCCTCGTGAACTGCGCTCCGCTCTGGCGAAGAGGAACTACTGGGACATCGACATCGCCTCCGCTCAGCCCTCGCTCTGTGCTCAGCTCTGCGAGAGATACGGCATCGACACGACTTACCAGAAGGAGTTCCTCGAGGCTCGGGACAAGTATCTCGATGAGTTGGGTGAGCATCTCCAAGCCGAGAGGTCCACCGTCAAGGAGCGTATCAACGCCCTCTATTTCGGAACCGTCTCCGCCTGTAATGGTCTGCCTTCGTTCTTCAGCGAGAACCTCCAGCCTGAAATCCTTCGTGCCAGGAAGCTCATCATCGCTCATGAGGATTGGGCTGACTCCTTGAAGTTCCTCAAGAACAAGCAGAACCGGGAGGGCTCGTCCTTCGCCTATGTACTCCAGACCATCGAGCGCACCTGCCTTCTGGAGATGGACAACTCACTCAATCGGCATAAGAGGTCCCTCGATGTGTTCATTCATGATGGAGGGCTCGTCCGCAAAACCGAGGGCGAGACCCAGTTTCCCGAGGGTCTGCTTCGTGCGGTCGAGGACGAGGTTCGTAAGATGACGGGATACTCCATCAAGCTTGTTGTAAAGCCTCTCGACCATGGCTACGATTTCGATGACGACGACAACTATCAGAAGATCAAGTCCGACTTTGAGACGCATACGGCGAAGTTGATGACCCCTGCTTGTTATATCGACTTGCGAACTATGATGTTCGTTAATACGCAGGACCTCCTTCATCGCTATTCCAACAAGCATCTCGACGGACAGCTGTTCCTGAGCAAGTGGAAGGCTGACCCTCATATCCTCACCTACGACAACATCGACTTCCTGCCTGGTCTTGAGGCTCCTCCGAATGTCCTGAACCTCTGGCGTGGGTTTCCTTGCGAGGCGAAGGCGGGTGATGTGTCGGTCATTCGTGATATTCTTGGTCTGATTTGCTCTCGCAACCAGGAGCAGATGGACTATGTCGAGAACTACTTCGCTCACCTGTTCCAGAAGCCGTATGAGAAGCCTGGTGTGTGTATCGTCGTTCACAGCGAGGAGGAGGGCGTAGGCAAGGACACCTACTTCGATTTCGTCGGCAGTATCCTCGGGCGATACTTCATCAACACAGCCGAGCCTGAGAACAGCGTCTTCGGTCGGTTCAACTACCAACTCGCACAGACGCTCCTGGTCAAGATGGAGGAGGGCAACTTCGATACGAACAAGTCCAACCAGGACAACCTCAAGTCCCTTATCACTTGTAAGCTCAAGACCTACGAGGAGAAGGGTAAGCCCCTGATGACCCTCAAGTCCTTCACCCGAACCGTAATGACGACCAATAATCCCGTCCCTGTCGTGCTCAGCGATACGGCTCGTCGGTTCATGATGCTCAAGGCTTCTCCGGAGCGTCGGGGAGACAAGCAGTTCTGGACGCAGGTCCACGAGATACTTGCGAAGCCCGAGAGCATGTCCGCCTACTACGATTATCTGCTGAAGCGAGACATCAGCAAGTTCAACCCTCGGGACATTCCCGACAGCCCCTACAAGAACGAGGTCATCACCGCTCTTCGTCCTCATTCAGCCGTGTTCTTCCAGGGCATCTGCGAGAGTGTGGCTCAGCCGACGATTGAGTGGAGGGCTCGTGACCTGTTCAACGCTCTTCGTGAGGACGAGCGGACTAAGTATCCTCTCAACGAGCACCGCTTCGGTCGGGAGATGCGTAAGTATATGCCTACGATGACCAAGACAGAGAGGAACGACGGAAATCGTTATGGGTTTGTGATTGAGGACATGGTCGCCTTCCTCAAGCAGAAGAACTGGTGGGTGGAGCTTTGAGGGGGTGATAAGGAGCTTCGAAGCCCCACTTTAACTCCCAGCCATATAAAATAAAAAACCAATCCAAATGAAGTGGTTTTTTGTTGCTCAATAAAATAGGACAAAAGCTCCACTACCTCCACTATCCTCCACTGATATTTCTTTACTATACTATCCTAACCTAAATAGATAAGAGAAGTAGAGTATAGAAAGAGGAAGGACGGGTGGAGCTTATGGTGGAGCTTCCTAAAAAGGTGGAGCTTTCAGTTTTGTCCGTGTATGGTCGCCCAGGCTTGATGGCTCTTGCTGTTAAGGTGTGTGTAGTTCGAGATGCGCTTGAACACCGCACCGCACGGACAGGTCATCATATCGCTATTCTTCTCCCTGTACCGACGATTGTATTCCCGCATCTTCTCAGTATTATCCTTCGGGGGACGAGTGAAGTCCACATGGCGACCCTCGGCGTGAATGGATTCCTTACACCCACATTCGCACTTAGGCATCTTTGATATTCTTGTTCTTCTCTGGAATAAGATTATCCCAGACAAGACATAAATGAGCGAGATTGAAACTTTTGAGAATGAGCGTTCGCTGGTGGAGGAGATGCGGAAGCTCCCTGACTTTGCGTCCTTTGTCTTCCCGTCGAGCTGGTATAAGAAGTACGATATTCCACTCCCTACGGCTGTGAACCCTCGTGAGTTCATGAAGAGCAACTATCCGATGGTATGTGCCTCGGAGCCGAAGGACCTACCTCCGATTATTCGTCGTGAGCCTCTGAAGGACGCTGAGGGCAAGGTTCGGTTCGTGGAGGTGCCTGAGATTAAGCCTGGTGAGTATGAGAATGTGACGGTGGTGTCTCGTCCTCTGCCGAAGGAGGAGATTGTTGATGGACGGCTCCCTGATGTCCACCCGTCTCTGCGTGAGCCTACGACGGCTGAGCCTACGGCTGAGCCTACAGCCCATACTTCATCATAGTCATCAGTTCCGCATCACCGAGATTGTAGTCCGTCGCCTTGATGTGAATACCCGCATCGTCCGGGTGACGAGGACCAAGAGAGCGGTAGGTCTCGCCCACAGGCTCGGGAATGCGCTTCATGGTCGGAAGAAGGCGCATACCAGGACGAATGCCCCGGTCATAGTCCAGCGGGATCTCGAAGGGAACATCGACCTCCTCTGTAACATGGGAGACGAAAATCTCACGGGGCTTGTCCTCACGAATGGGAAGACGGCGCATGTACGGAACGGCAGGGGCATTGAAGACCGAGGACCCTTCAGCATGGGAGAACTCCTGGTGGCACTTCAGGGGCACATTGTTATACATACCCTCAGGACGAGAGCTGTTGACCGCCTTGTTCTGCGGACGACGAGTAAAGGAACGAAGGTGAGGGTGCTTCGGAATCCCTGCCTGAATCTGCGGTGTCGAGAAGGGCAGATCTGTATCCGAGTCTCCGAACACGGACTCCACGGTGCCCACCTGACGCTGAGGAGCAATAATCTTCTCCTTCTTGGAGTTGGGGCGATTGAGGACGAAGAACCCGAGGTCCTTGGACACGATCATTTATAATCAACGGAGGTTAAAAACCCGATTGAGTAGTTCGCTTCCCGTCACCTTCTTCTCTGTGACCCTCTCAATCACCTTCTCGATGTGAACGGGCTTCTCTACGACCTTCTCAACCACCTTCTCTTTCGGGAACGCTTCAACGATACGCTGTTGAAGAGACTCGAACTCCTCTCGTGTGATAGTGGGAGGCTTGACGGGTCCTCGCTTCTTGCCCTTATCACTGCGCCCCTTACGGACCTTGGGAGCAGGAGGCTCAACGATGGTGATGGGTTCCAGCACCTTCACCTCCTTCTTCTTTAGCTTGACGGGTTCAACGACCTCCTTCCCCTCAGCCTTATCCTTTTCCCGCTGTTCCTTCTCAGCCTGAAGTTGAAGACGCTTAGCCTTCAGCATCTCGAACCCCTTCTGAAGTCCTGCCTTCTGCTTCTCGGACAAGACCTTCTTGGGTTTGCCCGTCGTCTTAGACACATCAGGAGCGGGAGCGGGAGCCTCGGTCTTACCCTGGTCAGCGGGAACTGGTGGTGTCTCAAGGCTTATCTCTTTAGGCATCTCGGCGGTTTATCAAGGTAAAAGAATATTATTTATTGGAACTCTCCATCGGCACGGACCCTCAGACGAAAATCCTTGGTTCAGGCATATTTGATAATCGAGGGGATGGTTATATAGCGGTTGACGACATTGTAGTTAGACGGTGTGCCTCCGACTGCGGTGACGACGGTGGTGGTATTGGGAGAACGGATCGCACCATCAACATAGTTGCCGACAGCAGACGGGTTAGGCTGAAGGGAGGAGATCGTTCCTCCGCCTGTGAAGTTCGATCCGTTGGCTTGAACGCCGTGCGAGTGGGGTGGAAGCGCAGTAATATCAAGGAGATAGTTGTCTGCTCCCGCCGTGACTCCGATGTTCAGTGCCGTATAACCACCACGAACCGTGTTGTTTGTTGTGTCCGGGACATTGAAGGTTGTTGTTCCATTACCCGATCCGAAGGTCGTGCCGATCACACTGAAGAGGGCAGAGTAAGTCGTGCGAGAGACGGCAGAGCCATTACAGTTCAGAAACCCCGAAGGAGCCGTAATGGACCCATACATCAGAATAGTTCCAATCGGAAGCCCAGCCTGAGTGTCGGACGGGTTCGGGGCGACATTGTAGGTATACGCAATCGTCGACATCGTTTATAACCTCACAAGAAGTTAATAGACGATGAAGGACTTGGATTACGAGGTGTGTCCTGCTGAGAACAAGCCGAAGGATAAGCGTATGGACAAGATAGAAGCCAAGTTCTTACCCAAGCTCCCTGCGACCTTCTATATCCTGGGAAGCTGTGGTTCAGGGAAGTCGAGTATTCTGTGGACTCTGTTGACGAAGGGCTATATCTATGGTAAGAAGGGCAAGTCCATCTTTGATGAGGCTTTGATTTATCTGGGGACGCTTGATGCGAAGGAGAGCTTTGAGAAACTGCCTATCAAGAACAAGCTTATCCTGGACGAGTATGACCCTGTGAGTTTCAACGAGTATCAAGACGATCTAAAGAAGCACCAGTTCGAGAGACTGGAGAAGGGCAAGTCTGCTCTGAACAGCCTGATCGTTTTCGACGATTTCGTTGGGGCAGGTCTGATGAAGAAGCACAAACCGAATGCCCCTCCTCCTATTGAGAAACTGGCTCTCACTTCAAGACACGAGGCAAATGCGACGCTTTTCATGAATAGCCAGGTGTATAAGGGTTCAGGGTTCAGTGTGCCCTCTGTCCGTAATAACATCACGACCTTCATCGTGTCTCGTATGAGCCACCAGGAACTCGTGAAGATTGCGGAGGAGCTGTCTGAGGACTACACTCCTGATGAATGGATTGAGCACTATGAGAAGGCGATGGTGACCCCGTATAACTTCGTGGTCTTAGACCGTCGTCGTCCCTTTCCTGACCGCTGGACTATCAAGTTCAGTGAGCCCTTCCCTCCAAGCAAGAAGACCCTGCGCATGAAATCTATGTCGGAGTAATAAAACGATGCCCTACGAAGTTGTGAAGATCGGGGACAAGTATGCGGTGAAGACGACGAGCGGAGTGAACAAGGGTAAGCTTCATGGCTTCACCACTAAGCCGAAGGCGGAGGCACAGTATCGTCTCCTGGAGATGATGATGAAGGGCAAGAAGAAGTAGAGGGGTCGAAGAACTCTCGGAGAGCCCACTTCATCGAGACCTCTTCTGCCTTGAACCTCTCCTCCCACTTGCGCTCACCCTTGGTTGCGTCACTGACCCCGTCCTTCTGAATGGAGATGAAGGGAATACAGGCACGGGACTTGAGGTAGTGCGCATACCACCCATCGAACTCAGGCTTTCCCTCCTTCTCCCAGTCCTTCATGCGCTCGAGAGCCCTGTCGACCTTGAAGTAGCAGAAGTGAGCCATACACCCACGAACCACATCAAGTACCATCGTCGTCAGCCCCTCATCATCAATGCGGACGATCTTATGGACACATTCACGGATACTTAACATGCCTCCGTTAAAGATGTCCCAATCATTACGAATGTCGAGGTAGTCTCGGATATGCTTGA
>Ga0209084_1003013_pt1 | contig 12565 bp, 9 predicted proteins | sample C_130820_MF_Meta_FD_187309 | JGI IMG/M metagenome (GOLD analysis project Ga0209084, IMG submission 187309) | Freshwater microbial communities from Lake Croche, Canada to study carbon cycling - C_130820_MF_MetaG (SPAdes) (version 2) | ecosystem: Environmental > Aquatic > Freshwater > Lake | place... | reverse complement strand
TCTCCGTCCTCCGTCACTTCCCATCCGATCTCCACGACCAGATCATCGGGCTTCAGATACTCAGCCAGCCTGACACTCGGACGATCCGTGTCGCCAAGCTGGATATTACATTCATCGACCTCCCCCACCGAGGTCTGCGTATCGAGATCAAACTCCCGGATCGAGACGATTCCATCCTCGTCAAACTCGAGACGGCAAGGCATCGACTGCTGCCAGGAAAAAAGATCCAGAATCCCACCCCTCAGGGCAAATTCCCCGCGCCTCGTGACTTGGGCCGCCCTCTCGTAACCGGCATCCTCCAGAGGGAGAATCACACTTCCGGGTGATCCTTTCCACCCCTTCGGAAGGGAAAGGAGGTTGCCTGTGAGATCAGTGACCGAGGGAACCAGCTCCTCCCATTGGGAGGCATTGATGACAGGAGCCAAGACCTCGCCACCTGCCAACCGGCCAAGAAGTGATATTCTTTCCGATGCCGTTTCCGGATCGGGAAGGCCAAGGCCGGCTGCTGGCACCTCCAGGTCTGGAAAAAGGGTTGCCTGATTGATCCAGACCGAAAGCTCCGAGGTGAACTCTTCTTGGGAACGCACATCACGACAGACAAACCAAATGCGCGATCCATGAGGCATCCTGCGTGCGGCCACAGCAGCCAAAAAAGGCCAGGCCTGTTCGGAGGCATCTAGTAGCTCCATGACGCCGGAGCCTGCGCGGGCACTTACACCGGCGAGCAGTGCGTGCAGACGCGGGTGCGATCCCACGGCATCCAGCAGATCGTTATGAGTTCCGGAGTAGGCCATGATATTTCAGATAGGTGAGAGAGAGAGTCCGGGAAAGAGAGGGATCGCGGAGAGATATCCCATTCAGTGAGGCGATAGGCATCACACCAAGGCGGGAATTCGTGATAGCCATAGCGAGCGCCCTCCTCAGATCGGCAGGACGAAGATCACGCTCCATCACCGGGACTCTCTTCTTCACCCAGCCAAGCACCGATCCGGAGCGAGCACCGCGTGAAACGGGGGATGTGCACAGGACGATCCCTTGCCTTGAACGCATCCAGACCAGCAGGTTGCCCATAGCGCAAGAAAGAGCACATCCATTGGCATCAAGAACAATACCCTCGTCACCTCCATTGGCTCGGGCGTCAGCGAGCGCTTTTAGATGCGCTGCGTAGTTTCCAGACTTCTCACCCCAGGCATCGCCGAGAAAAGGCTTGGTCAAAACAGTGAGGCGGATTCCTTTCTCGATTTGTGCATCGGTCGGAAAATGTACTGGCTCCCAAGTAAGGTAGCATCCCGCAGCACTGATCGGAGCGGCAGGAGCCCCCTCACCCGCTGTCAGATAAATCCGCAGCATGCCGTCGGAAAGAGAGACGCTTTCAATAAAGCGCCGCAGAGCAGAAGAGAGGGTTCGGCCAAAGGGGAAGCAGTTTCGTTTCGCGGCATCGGTCAGAAGCGCAAGATGCTCGCTGAGCAGAAGGGCTTTATTGTTTCTGATCGCAATGCTTTCAAAGAGATGCTGCCCGTAACGGAACCCACGGTCATTCAGTGACACGCCACCCGCGTGGAGGAGGATCGATTGTCCATTCCACTGCCAGGATCGGAAATCCGGAACGGGCTTCTTCCTCATTACCGGATCACGTCAGGATCATTACTCGCCCAATGACGAGGTGCCCCGTATTCCCAGTCTCTCGAGACGCTTGCGGAGGGTCGCCCTGGTGATGCCGAGAAGTTTGGAGGACTTAACCTGATTGTTGTTACTCAACTCCATCGCCCTGCGGGTGAAATCCTCTTCAATCCAGGGAAGCAATTCTCTGTCTCCATTCTCACGGGTCAGCGCCTCGAAGAGTGAGCGGGCCGCCTCCTCGACTGTCAGTTCGGTCAGGGATGTCAGTTCGGTGAGAGATGTTCCTTGGGTTTCTGGAGCGGCAGATAGATCAATGACTTCAGAAGCACTGGTAACTTGGCCAAGGGGCAGGTCTTTCGGCAAAAGCACATCGCTTGTCGCCAGTACGCAGGCACGCTGCAGGGTGTTCTGCAACTCGCGGACATTACCTGGCCAGGGATAGGCCTGCATGACCTTGATGGCATCCCCTGAGAGTTGGAGAAGTGGGCGGTGCTGCTTCTGGGCGATGCGGGAGAGAAAATACTCAGCAAGCAAGGGGATATCCTCTGAACGGGCGCGGAGAGGAGGCAAATGGATACCGACGACATTGAGACGGTAATAGAGATCCTCGCGGAATTCCTTCTTGGCGATGGCTTCCTCCAGATTCCTATTTGTCGCGGCGACGATCCGGACGTTCGACTTGAGAGTGGTATTGCCTCCGACCCGCGAAAACTCCCCCTCCTGGAGGACGCGAAGGAGCTTGCTCTGCACGGTCAGAGGCATCTCGCCGATCTCGTCCAGGAAGAGAGTGCCGCCGTTGCCCTGCTCGAAGCGTCCTACACGCTGGGTGGCAGCGCCGGTGAAGGAACCCTTCTCATGACCGAAGAGTTCGCTTTCCAGCAGGTTCTCAGGAATGGCGGCGCAGTTAATCGCTATGAGGGGCTTCTTGTTTCTCTCGCTGTAATTGTGAATGGCGCGTGCGACGAGCTCCTTGCCGCAGCCGCTCTCGCCAGTGACCAGGACGGGAGCATCACTCATGGCAACGCGACCCACCATTTTAAAGACGGACTGCATCGCCTCTGACTGGCCGACAATATCGTCGTGGTACTGCTCAACGGTGAGCGCCGGTTTGACAGGTGCAGCCGAGCGAAGCTCCGCGGCAGCCTTCAGGGCCGTGTCGACCACGACCTTCATGGTGAAGGGGAGAGACTCCTTACGCAGGAAATCAAAGGCTCCGAGTTTCATCGACTCGATCACCGCCTGGGTCGTGCCGTAGGCACTCATGATGATCACCATGGCATTTGGGGATTCGGCCCGGATCTTGGCAAGCAGGTCCAGCCCTCCGGCTGGCCGCAGGTGCATCTCCGCGATCACCAGATCGGGCTTCTCAAGACAGAAGATCTTGAAGGCGTTTGAGGAATTCGTCTCCGTGATCACGCGGACTCCCGAAGCCTTCAGTTGCTGGCGCGCCCAGTCGAGGAAGTCCGTCTCACTGTCGACGACCAGCACTGTTTGATCGGTAGGTGCACTGCTCATCGGCTTTCAGAGGCGTTCGCTGTGTTGGCGGCGTTCTCAACCGAGGAACCGAAACGCCGTTCCCGGGAGCCATAGTCCACGATGGCAGCATGGAGATCCTCGGCTCGGAAATCGGGCCACAGCTTTCTGGTGACATGAATCTCCGTGTAGCTGAGCTGCCATAAAAGGAAATTGGAGATCCTCATTTCCCCCGAGGTCCTGATCAGAAGATCGGGATCGGGCATCGCCCGGGTGTAGAGATGACTGGAAAGTGTTTCCGTGGTGATCTGGCCCGGCTTCAGCTTGCCCTCTACCACTTCTGCGGCGATAGCGCGCACAGCATCCAGGATCTCGTCACGACCACCGTAGTTCAGAGCCAGGGTCAGGGTGAGGCGGGTATTGTGAGCCGTCTCCTCGATGGCCCGTTCCAGTCGCTTCCGGGCGGCTTCCGGCAGATCGGCTATCCTACCAATGGCGGCCAGACGCACCCCGTTCTTGTTCATCATGGCTACCTTTTCCGAAAGGAAGCGCTCCAGCAGCAGCATCAGTCCAGCCACCTCGAGGGCAGGACGCTTCCAGTTCTCCGTTGAGAAAGCATAGAGCGTCAGGTACTCCACCCCTTCGTGAATGCAGGCCTCGCAGATCGTTTCGACATTGAGGGCGCCCTGCTCATGCCCCTTGAGACGGGGCCATCCCCTTTCCTTCGCCCACCGGCCATTGCCATCCATGATGATGGCGGTGTGACGCGGCACCTTGGATGGAGAAACGATACTCACAGCAAGGAATCCGGGTCGGAGCGATTCCTTAGAGTTGGATGGTCTGTGCACGACCGGGACCGACGCTGACGATGAAAAGCTTGGCTCCGCTCAGCTTGGCTAGGGTCTCCGCATAACGGCGGGCCTTGGCTGGAAGATCCTTGTACTTACGAATGGAATCCGTGGGTGTGAGCCAGCCGGGCATGGTTATGTAGACAGGACGGCAGCGGGCAAGCTCACCCGCGTCGGTGGGCGGAGTGTCGAGCACAGGGCCCTTGTTATCAATCCGGTAGCCGGTGCAGATCAGGATTTCTGGCACATTGTCCAGGCCATCAAGGTTAGTGATCGCCAGTTGATCGACTCCATTCACCATCGTCGCATAGCGCGTAGCCACGGCATCAAACCATCCGCAGCGGCGAGCCCGTCCCGTCGTGGCACCAAACTCCCTACCCATCCCGTGGAGCATGTCACCGATGGCATCCTCTTCCGTGGGGAGCGGCCCCTCACCCACGCGTGTGGTGTAGGCTTTCACAACGCCGATCACGCTATCGATGCGGTTCGGGGCAATACCAGATCCGGTGCAGGCACCGCCGGATGTGGTGTTGGAACTGGTGACAAAGGGATAGGTGCCATGGTCGATATCCAGGAAGGTTCCCTGGGCACCCTCGAATAAGATTTCCTTCTTCGCCTCCATCGCCTTGTGGAGATAGGTGACGGTGTTCGTGATAAACGGCTTCAGGATCTTGGCAGCGGCCGTGTACTCGGCCAGTACTTTTGTGCCATTGATCGGCTTGCCACCCAAGCTCTTGATCACGGCATTGTTCTCCTTGATGCGTTGGGCAAGCTTCTCTTTGAAAACATCGGGACGGATCAGATCGGCCATGCGTAGGCCTGTGCGGGCGGCCTTGTCACCATAGGCGGGACCGATCCCCCTCTTGGTGGTGCCGATCTTATTCTTACCCTTGAGGGCTTCCCGGCGTTCGTCGATGGACCGGTGATAGGGCATCACGAGATGGGCGCTGTCACTGATGAGTAAATTCTTGCCCACCTTGATACCCCGTTCCTGAAGTCCCTTGATCTCGACCACCAGGGCGACCGGATCGATCACGACGCCATTGCCGATCACGCAGATCTTTCCCTTGCGCAGGATTCCAGAGGGAATCAGGTGGAGGACATACTTTTTGTCACCGTCGACGATCGTGTGGCCGGCGTTATTCCCTCCCTGGCTACGAACCACGATATCCATGTCGCCGGTCAGGACATCGATGATTTTTCCTTTGCCCTCATCTCCCCACTGGGAGCCTACAAGAATAGTGTTTGACATGGTATTGAAGCTAAAAAACCGGATCAGAGTCCGGGCAAGTGGTTAAAAATCGCCACACCTCTGAAGGAATGCAAGGAGAAAGCCCTTCTGAGCTCTACTGACAACAGACGATCAGCACGGAAATCGGTATTATGATGAGATTGAAAGAACTCCCCATTCCGGGTAAAAAGTCTCATGACTCGTCACTGGCTCGTCAAATCGGAACCCTCGGCTTATTCGTGGGCCGACCTCGTGCGCGACAAGAAGACTGCATGGACCGGTGTTCGCAATTTCCAAGCCCGGAATAATCTGCGCGCCATGAAGAAGGATGATCTCGTTCTCTTCTATCAGAGTGTGACAGACCCCTCGGTGATGGGGATCTCCAAAGTGGTGAAGGAGGCTTACGACGATGCCACCGCGTCGGAGGGTGATTGGAGCTGTGTCGATCTGACCGCCGTGAAGGCACTCCCCGCTCCTGTGACGCTCAAGGAGATTAAGGAGGATCCATCCCTCGCAGAGATTTCACTCATCAAGCAGTCCCGCCTCAGCGTCATGCCTGTAAAGCCTGAGGAGTATGCAAGGATCCTGCAAATGGGCGGCTTGTAGGAAGCACTTGTAGGAAACTTAAGGAATTCCTTAGAGCGGTTTTGGGGGAGCATTGGCCACAAAAAGCACAAGAGGCACAAGAGGCACACGGGAAAAGAGGGTGCTTCGCTAAATCGAGTAGGTAGCTGAAAGAGGGAGCGGATGGCTTCTCCACAAAGGAAACAGCTAGGAGCCAAAAAGAGAAATCCCGAGAGGAACTACATACTTACTCTTCCTAAAGAGATAAGAGGCAAGAGCATTGTATTGCATTTTAACCTTTTGTGATTTTTGTGCATTTTGTGGCTGCACAATTTCTGAAAATGGAAGGGGCCCCTACTCGTTCTACTCGTCGAGCACGGCGAGATCGCTTGCTGTGACCCGAAGGACCTCCTCCAGTGAGGTCAGTCCCATGGAAGCCTTGCGCCATCCATCCTTTCGCAGGGGAATCATTCCGTCTTTGACAGCCTGATCGGCAAGTTCATTGCCCGTGGCCCGTTTCTGGAGAAGTTCCTGCAATTCATGGGTCACAAGACAGATCTCCATGATGGCAAGTCGACCAGCATATCCGCTCTGCCTGCAAGACTGGCATCCCACGGGCTGGCGCAGACCTCCAGCCAGCTCCATCGGAAAACCGATGCCTTCGAGTTCCGCCGAAGATATCTCCGAGGGCTTGGAGCATTTCGGGCAGAGTTTCCGGACAAGGCGTTGGGCCAAAAATGCACGGACGGAAGAGCCCACAAGGAAGGGCTCCACTCCCATGTCGATGAGTCGGGTGATGCCGCCAACAGCATCGTTCGTATGGAGCGTGCTGAAGACCAAGTGACCGGTCTGTGCCGCACGAATAGCGATCTCGACCGTTTCGCGGTCGCGCATCTCACCGATCATCACAACATTCGGGTCACCTCGGAGAATGCTTCGCAGGGCGTTGGCAAAGGTCAGGTCGATCTCCGGCTTCACGGCGATCTGGATGACCCCGTCGATCTTGTGCTCCACGGGATCCTCGATCGTGATGATCCGGCGTTCCTTCACGTTGAGTGCGCTGAGGAACGTGTACAGTGACGTGCTCTTGCCGCAACCGGTGGGACCAGTCACCAGGACAATGCCGTTTGGCATCGAGATCAAGGAGCGGATGATCTTCTCGACGCCCGCCTCCAGACCGAGTCGCTTGAAGTCGAACTGCTCGGCACCTAGCAAACGGAGGCTGACATTCTCCCCGTGCACACAGGGAATCGTCGCGACACGTACGTCGATGGGACGGCCCTTGTGCTCGAGTGCGATACGACCATCCTGCGGCAATCGTCGCTCGGCGATGTCCAGTGAGGCCATGATTTTCAGACGTGAAGTTACGGAATCCTGAAGGACCCGAATATTCGGCGGAACGGGAGCCTCGTGTAGGACGCCGTCGATGCGGTAGCGGATACGGAGATCATGGCCGAGCGGCTCGAAGTGAATATCGGTGGCTCCCTGCTGGAGTCCCTCGCGCAGAATCTGATTCACGAACTTCATGACCGAGGCCTCGGGATCCTCGCCATCCAGGACATTGACCTCTTCTTTCTCGACAAAGGCCTCCTCATCCCGTCCTTCCAGCAACTCCTCGAAGGTCTCAGCACCCACGCCATAGGCAGCCTTCACGGCTTCGGTCAGACGGCGGTGCGTCGTCATCACAAGATGGACAACTCCCGGGTGATGGTGGGTGACTGCCTGCCAGGCGGCATGGTCGAAAGGATCCCAGATCAGGAGACTCAGTTCATCTGATGAAGATGTCGTTCCTTCCTCTAGCGGATTGTTCTCGTTGCCTTGTTCCCGGGGCTGCTCAGGCAGGATCTGGAAGCCGAGGGCAAGTCTTGCGGGAAACGAGGAACGGACATTCTCGGCCGGAGTCACCTGATCCTCTTCTCTCCACTCCATGCCGAGGAGAGAAGCCAACTCCTTCATAAAATCGTTTTCGGGGACAGTACCCGTGGCGATGACAGCAGCCACCTGGGACTGCTGCGAAAAAGCCGCGCGAGCAAGGGCCTCCCTCACAAGATCCAGATCAGTGCATCCAGCACTAACTGATGCCGAGAGCAAAAGCTCTGCCAACCCGCTCAATGCGGTAATGGAGGTAGTGGCGGTTGCAACGGGCATCTTTTGAACTATCTACCAAGGCGGCCAAGTCGCAAGCGCTCTCTGCTTGCTATGAGCCCATTTCTAACTCCAACCATAAAGCAGCAGTCCGAATGACAGACCAAACGCTCAAAAAGCGCGGAATTTATTTGGAAAGAGTCTTGGGGGATGGTGATGAACTGGGTACCGGAGCAGGCAAGGGAGCCGTTGATGCTGCAGGCGCAAGCGGAGAACCCATGAGCTCCTCGAGTTTCGGACGCACAGCCTCGATCCAGATCCTGTAGCCATCGGCGTTCGGATGGAGGAGGTCGGGCATGTTCTCTCTCGGAAGATTTCCCTGAGGGTCGAGGAACTTCGGACCAATATCCATGAAGAAAACATTCTTATCATCGGCCAATACGGGAAGCAGTTTATTCACTTCATCAACCCTTTGACGTATCACGTCCGTAGAAGTAGCCCCTCTCGGGAAAATCGCCAGAAGAAGTATCTTCGCCTGGGGTTGCTTCGCCCGAACCGTCTCGATGATCTTCTTGATACCGGCGGCCACCCACTCAGGCTTCTCACTAGGGTAAATACCAAGGTTATTCGTTCCGATCATGATCATCACTACTTTCGGATGAATCCCATCGAGTTCCCCGTTCAGGAGACGCCAGAGCACTTCATCAGTCGTCTCACCGGAGACGCCAAGATCCAGGGGCTTCCAGGGAGCAAAGCGCGAATACGAGTCATTCCCCGCTGGTGCCGGGGCACTTCGCTGCCAAAAGTCGGTGATCGAATCGCCGATCAGAACGAAATCAAAATCCCCATTCCCAGACTTGATCTGGCGCATAAAACCGGCGTGACGGCTTTTTTCTGAGGGCGTGACGGCGCTCTCGGGAGTCCTTTCGAGAGGGGATGCAGGGGATGCTTGGGATACTGGGGCTGGAAGGATAATAAGGAATGCGGCAAGCACGAAGGTTCGGGCTGCTAGGGTGAGGAGGATTTTTTTCATCGTGATGGACCAGAGGGGTTTAGGTTAAAGAGGAGAAAAGCTTAATGACACCAAAACGGATATCTAAGGAGTTATTTTAACCCAAAAAGACTCTGGCAGTCACCAGATAACAGGTGACTGTGAAGAGGTCGGCCGCCGCTAGGGTGATCGGGCCCGCCGCAATCTTGGGGTCCCATCGGACACTACGGAGCAGTACGGGTACGAGTACTCCCAGCAAGCCTGAAACGAGAACGGAGAGCACAACGCTGCCTCCGATCGAAATCGCGGCCAGAGTATCGTGCCAGCAGAGAGAGACCATCAGTGCCACGGCAACCCCGGCAAGCAGCCCGAGCAGGGCAGCCGTGACTCCTTCACGGCCGAGTTTCACACGGAGCCATTTCCATCGGACCCGGGAATGGGGTAGGGATTGAACCGTCAGGGCCAGCGACTGGGCGGCAACCGCCTCGCCGAGTCCCAGCACCAAGGCCATGAAGACAGCCAGAACAACTCTTTGCTGGAGGGTTGATGCAAAGGCCCCTGCCAGAACCGCACAGAGCACCCCGCCCGAGACGGTGGCTGCCAACCATGGGAAGCGAATACCGAAGGCCTTCCACGGGGAGGCATGCAGCACTTCCTGCACATGGATGCCGATCGACTGAAAGAGCTGGTCGTTATTGGTTCCCGTGCTGAGTTCCATCACCTCATCGGTGAAAAGCCCCACATCAATGATGCCACGAAGCCGTTTGTTTCCATCGACCACGGGAATCGCCAGGAACTTATGGAGAATGAAGCACTCGCAGGCCTCCATCAGGGTTGCATTCTCCGGAAGCGAAAGCACCCGAGTCATCATCACCTCCGAGATCAGACTGTCGAGCGGTTCGGTTAGAAGTTTCCGAGCGGGCACCACCCCAGAGAGATGCTCCTCGGCATCGACGACATAGAAGTAAAAGATTCGCTCTGCTAATCCGGTGGCGCGGATCGCATCAAGAGCCTGCTTTACGGTCTGATCGACCCTTAGAGGCGGCGGCCCCGGACTGATAAATTCTGAAATCGGGCGACCGAGATGCTCCTTGGGCGCATTCCCCGCAGGCGATGACTTGGAAGGCATTGCCCGGAAATTCGCGAAGTGCTCAGGTACTCGGGTTGCTTACTGAGAAATCCTAGCCCTTGCTCTTCCGGGTCTTGGCTGGGGCAGGGGGAGTACTGCCAGAGACTTCGGAGACCTTGAAGGCTAGCTTCTCTCCGTCACGGGTTACCTGGATCTGGTCACCCGCCTTGAAAGTTCCACGCAGGATTTCCTCGGCCATCGGGTCCTCGAGGTAGCGCTCTACGGCACGACGCATCGGACGGGCTCCGTAAGTGGGATCGTATCCCTTCTCGATCAGAAGTTCATGCGCGGCCGCATCGAGGGTGAGATGGATTTCCTTCTCCTTGATCCGGTCAACCACCTTGACCACCTCGAGATCGACAATGCTCGTCAGCATCTCCTTGGTGAGAGTGTGGAAGACAATGATGTCGTCCAGACGGTTCAGGAACTCGGGTTTGAAGACCTTCTTGGTCTCTTCCAGAATCTTGCCCTGCATCGTGTCGTAACCCTCGTCATGCTTCGGAGCACCGAAGCCTAGCGTGGTCTGCTTCTTGATCAACTCGGCGCCGACATTCGAGGTCAGAATGATGATGGTATTCCGGAAGTCGATCTTGCGCCCCAGACTGTCGGTGACGGTCCCCTCCTCCAGAATCTGGAGCAGCAGGTGCATGACGTCGGGATGGGCTTTTTCCACCTCATCAAACAAGACGACGGAATAGGGACGGCGGCGGACGGCCTCGGAGAGCTGTCCTCCCTCCTCGTGACCGACATAGCCGGGAGGGGATCCGATGAGGCGCGAGGAGGTGAATTTCTCCATGTACTCGGACATGTCAATCTGGATGAGCGCATCGGAGTCACCGAACATGAATTCTGCCAGCGAGCGGGCCAGGAAAGTTTTGCCGACACCTGTGGGGCCGAGGAAGATAAAGGAGCCGATCGGGCGGCGAGGATCCTTGAGGTCGGCACGGGAGCGACGGAGTGCCTTACTGATCGCCGTGACGGCCTCGTCCTGACCAATGACACGCTTTTTGAGTTCCTCCTCCATGGCCAAGAGCTTTGCGGTCTCTTTCTGCTCCATGCGGTTGAGCGGCACACCGGTCCACTTGGAGAGGACATGCATGATCTCCTCTTCGCCGACGACGACCTCACGCTCGTCGCGCTCTTTCCGCCAGACAGCAAGCGCCGTCTCCAGATCCTCTTTGGCTTTTTTCTCGGTATCGCGAAGTGAAGCCGCTTTCTCGAAGTCCTGAGCCTTGATGGCCGCTTCTTTTTCACCCCGGATCCGATCAATATCGGCCTCGAGATCCTTGGTGGATGGTGGGCGGGTCATAGCGCCGATCCTCGCACGGGAACCGGCCTCGTCCATGAGATCGATCGCCTTGTCGGGCAGGAAGCGCCCGGTAAGATAGCGGTCGGAGAGTTTGGCGGCAGCCTCCAGCGCGGCGTCAGTGATGACAGCCTTGTGGTGAGCCTCGTACTTGGGACGCAGACCCTTAAGAATCAGGACGGTGTCGGTAACGGAGGGAGCTTCAACCTTCACCGACTGGAAACGTCGCTCAAGCGCCGAGTCCTTCTCGATATACTTGCGGTACTCATTGAGCGTGGTGGCCCCGATGCACTGAAGCTCGCCGCGACTGAGGGCTGGCTTGATGATATTGGAGGCATCCATGGCGCCTTCAGCGGAGCCTGCCCCGACAATGGTGTGCATCTCGTCGATGAAGAGGATGACGTTCTTGTTCTTACGGATCTCGTCCATCACAGCCTTGATGCGCTCTTCGAACTGCCCACGGTATTTCGTGCCGGCCACCATGAGTGCGAGATCGAGTGTGATGACACGCTTGCCGACCAGAAGTTCCGGCACGTTGCCAGCGACAATCTCCTGGGCGAGCCCCTCGGCGATGGCTGTCTTGCCAACACCGGCCTCACCAATCAGTACTGGGTTATTCTTGCTGCGACGGCAGAGAATCTGAATCACGCGCTCGATCTCCTCGGCACGTCCGATCACAGGATCCAGCTCCCCCTTGGAAGCCATCTCGGTCAGGTCGCGTCCAAAGGCTTTCAGAGCCGGGGTCTTCCCCTCTTTTCGGGAAGAGCTTCCGGAGGCGGAGGCCATTTCCTCTTCATCACCCGAACCGTCGTGTTCCTGCCCCTCCTCGGGGTTGAAGTTCGGATCGAGCTCCTTGAGCACCTCGTTGCGGGTTCGGTCGAGGTCGACTTCCAGATTCTTCAAAACCTGGGCAGCAACCCCTTCACCTTCACGGAGCAGGCCGAGCAGGATATGCTCGGTTCCAACATACGAATGCTGGAGGGCCTTGGCCTCTTTGCCGGCCAGAGCGAGTACCTTCTTCACGCGCGGCGTGTAGGGAATGTTTCCGGCCATTTTGTTTTCCTGACCAGAACCGACCTGCTTCTCGACTTCCTGGCGAACAGTCTCCAGATCCAACCCCATCTTCTGAAGCACATTCACGGCCACACCCTGACCCAGCTTGATAAGGCCAAGCAGCAGATGCTCGGTCCCAACATAGTTGTGGTTGAAGCGATCAGCCTCCTTGCGTGAAAGCGCAAGGACCTGCTGGGCGCGCGGCGTGAAATTGTTCATCATGATTCCTCGCTAGTTTCGGGTATATTACTTGTGGTGGAGGAAC
>Ga0209084_1003010_pt1 | contig 12572 bp, 9 predicted proteins | sample C_130820_MF_Meta_FD_187309 | JGI IMG/M metagenome (GOLD analysis project Ga0209084, IMG submission 187309) | Freshwater microbial communities from Lake Croche, Canada to study carbon cycling - C_130820_MF_MetaG (SPAdes) (version 2) | ecosystem: Environmental > Aquatic > Freshwater > Lake | place... | reverse complement strand
GCGTTAAACGCAGCATAATTACCTCTGGCGCTCAATATAGTCGGGTTTACGTTCCTTGGCCATTCGCAAGCCCCGGAAACCCAAAACCCTGAGAGGTCTCCGTCGCTCCAACCCAGCATCTGGGGGTTTCACCGAGAATCTCTCGGGGTCTCAAGGCGCTAGGTTCCGTTCGATGTGCGCACCGCTGCGCTGATCACTTCCGAATCAAAACCCTCGGCCACCTTACCCGACTTGGCGTACACATAGAGCGCAGTATTGAACACGGTGTTCGCCACCGAAAATACAAGGGCGGTCAAAAGAAGCAGCAGGATTCCCACCCCAACCGCTGCCACGGCGCCAACCAAGTTTGCAGGTTCATAGAGACTGTAGGCACTGCCAGCAGTGGCCAAAATCAACAGCAGGTAGGTCAGGAACTGAACCAGTCCAAGGCCGATGCCTTTCACAAGACTTTCGCCCCAAGTCTTACCGATGACTTCCACGGAACGCTTGATGGCCGCGAACGGACCTTTGTCTTCGTAGACGAGAACCGGGATAACAAAAAGTGTCAAAACGGTCCAAGCCATTCCGAGAATCCCGGTCACCGCGTTACCAATAAACTCACCCACCTTGCCCAGTTTCTGTGTGGCCTGTTGAAGCAAGTTCAGGACCAAGCCAACCGTAGCCGACACCAGGCTCCATTGAAGGATACGAAACCACCGCGAGAAGGCAAAAGCTAGGCTTTGCATAAAAGTGGCATTTCCGCCCTCGAAACGCGTTTTGGCGGTAAACACCACACAAACGTTGAAAAAAGTGGCAATAAAGGCCAGCCCGATGTAGGTGACAAAGAGGCAGCCGAGTTGCACCAAGAGCTGGGTTTCCTCGCTCCAATGGGTATCGGTGAGGTAGGGCAGCAACGCCGGATAAACCATGGCCACGGCGAACATTGCCGAAAAAAAGAACGAGAGCAAAGCGAAGATCAGGAGTTCTTTATCTTTGTTGATGACGGTGAAAGTAAGCTTGGTCAATTTCCAACTGCGACGGAAAACGTTCATAGAAAAATAGCTTGGTGCACACCCCAACCGCTGTCAAGCCCAGTTCAGGCGGGTTAAGATTGCCCTTGCTACCAGAGGTACCACAGACTAAACTTTGACCATGCTCCCATCGCTCGAAGATCAGGTTCAGTCACTACGGCGGCAGGTGGCCCATCTCGAAGTGGAACTCAACAATTCTTACCAGCTCAAGTTTCCTTGGGCAGGAAATCTCGGACGTTGGGAGTGGGATTACTTAAGTGGCCAAGTTGTCTGCAGCGAGCTTAAAGTTCGGGCGATTGGCTTTGAACCCGCAGAGATGGGGCCCTTGGTGGACGACTGGACGGCACGCATCCACCCGGAAGACTACGAAAGCGCGATGAACGCCATGCGGCTGCACCTCGCGGGCGAACTTGACGTGTATGAGACAGAGTATCGCATCCGAACAAAAGACGGCGGCTACCGCTGGTTTTACGACCGGGGCAAAACCACGCAGACGGATCCTCAGGGAAAGCCTCTTTCGATTGCGGGGGTTGTCTTCGACGTCACCGAACGGAAACGCATCGAAGAACAACTTCGGGCCAGCGTCGAGTTCAAGGGTCACCTCATTGCCGTTCTGTCTCATGACATCCGGGGCCCCTTGGGGGCCATCCGCAGCTTGATGGAAAGCATTGATCTCTACGAGCCCCAAGAATATGAGCAGCTCTTTCGGACGGTAGGCAATGCTGCTCTCAAAGTGGAAGTCCTTCTCGGGGGCATGCTCGAGTGGGCCCGTCTCGACCAGAACCACTCTCAGGTTTCGCCCAAGCCCGAAAAGCTGGCCCCGATCATCGAAGAGCAACTGGAGTTTTTCGAACAGCAAGCGAGGGCCAAAACCATAACTTTGAGCTCAGATATCGACCCAAAACTCCTTATCGTAGCCGACCCCAGAATCGTCGAGGTCGTGGTTCGCAACCTGATCAGTAATGCCCTCAAGTTCACACCAGCCGGAGGGCAGGTAAGCCTCTATGCACACGCAGTCGCGCAGGGAATCGAGGTCAAGGTCGTCGACACGGGCGAAGGGATGATTGAGTCGGTAGCCCAGAGCCTGCGGGAGTTTTCGGGAAGCTACACAACTCGGGGAACCGATGGAGAAACTGGTTCTGGCCTTGGTCTCGTCCTTTGCCGTGAGTTTCTCCGCCTCAGTGGAGGCAGCCTAACTATCGCGAGCCAGCCCGATATAGGGAGCACCTTCAGCTTTGTCTTGCCGGGTGTGATGTCTCCTTGAAAGCTCAAAGTTGGTTTCTCGCCACAGGACTTTCTCTTCTGTTGATTCTTCAGCTCACCTTTGGTTTGCTGCTGGCAACTCCAAACGGGGTTCGTCTTGCCTCCCCAGCCGAGGGTCAGGTAGGACTTCATGTTGAACTGGCCGGCGACGCCTGGTTTGCTGGCGGACCTGAGGACCTGGCAAGCATTCACCTCGTGGCTCGGGGCCCCAAAGGGGAGAATGTTTCGTTGCCCATGGAACGCATCGAGGTGATGGACGGCCTTAAAGTGCTCTATCCGCTCGCTCGTTGGCGGGGAGCAATTGACCTCCCTTCGCCGGGTTCTTGGAACCTCACAGCGGTGGCCACTTCTACAGCACACGGGGGAACCGCCCAGTTCAGGTCGTCAACCACCCGCACTGTGATCGCCAGCGACGGAAGCCTAGGCACCTTTGAAAGGTTTGGCCCTCAGCATTTATGGCCGGTGCTGCTCGTGGTCGTGCTCTCGGTAACAGCCTTCGTCACCGTTAGGCGCCGGGGTGCTTTGGCGCCCAAACTCGCTTGGACCGTTTCCGTCCTTCTGTGGGGGAACGAACTGTTCTACCAAAGTGTGTGTTTCGCCCAAGGGGGTTGGAGCCTATACGGTTCGCTGATGCTTCAGGTGGGCGGCCTGACGACCCTCCTGATTCCCTTTGCCCTGCTCCTTCGTGAGGGGAGGGTTAGGCGGCAGGTGGTAGAACTGGTGTGGTTCTGGGGAATCGGCGGAGCCACAGTGGCCCTGCTCACAACCGACCTGGGCGCGGAGGGCTTTCCCAGCGTTCACTACTTCTGTTTCTTCCTTTCGCACGGCCTGATTCTGGTAAGTGCCTGTGCGCTCGCCGGCCAACGGCCACAGGCGATTACGGTGGGCTCGCTTGTCAGGGTGCTGATAGTTTCCAACCTGGTGCTCCTACCGCTTGTTGCTATCAATTTTGGGCTAACTATGCTTCCTCCGCACGACCCGGGCAACTACTTTGTGCTAACCTACCCGCCTCCCGAAGGTAGCCCGGTAGACCTTTTGGCCAGAGTGTTCGGCCCTTCTCCGGGTTATGTTCTGGGGTTGGAACTGCTTGCTATCGCCGTTTTTGTTGTGCTGTGGCTTCCTTTTGCCCTCAGCCGACGCCTGCCACACCGCGAACATCCATTGACCTCGGGAAGAGGCTATGAGGCAGTTCAATTTGTGTTGCTCGGGGCGGCGGCGGTGCTTCCCTTTGTGGCAGGCTCGCCTTGGGGCCCCCGCTTTACCGGCTGGGAACTGCAGGTGGGAGTCCTGCTTGGCGTGGCCTCGCTGGTTCTCACTTGGGATGCCGTCACCGTTTTAGGAAGCAACCTAAGCGCCCTTCCCCGGCCGCTGGAAACTTCCGCCCTCGTGAGGCGTGGACCCTACCGTCTCCTTCGACATCCCATTTACACCTCGCTGCTTGGTGCCCTTACTGGCTGGACCCTCGTCTGGAAGGATGTGGCACTGGTTGCCCTGGCTCTGACTCTTTTGGTGTTGTTTATATTCAAAAGCCGCCTGGAAGAACGCTGGCTCTTGCAGCGCTACCCCGAGTACGAGGCCTACCGCGCCGAGACGGGCGGGCTTTTCCCCAGGGTGTTCTAGCGTGGCATGGCTCAAGCTGGAGCAAGTTGCTATCGGCGACTGGCGCCACCGCATTCTGGAAAACCTCGACTGGAGCTGGCAAACGGGCGAAAGCTGGGTGGTCACCGGACCCAACGGTAGCGGAAAATCCGCCCTTGCGGCGCTGTGGGTGGGACGCCTCGACGCGGTGGCGGGCCACTTTGAGCGAGCGCCCGAGTTCCATGACGCCGAGGAAGCTTGGATAGGCTTTGAGCGTCAGCAGTTGCTTCTCGACGCCGAAAGAGCGTTCGACGATAGCGACTACCGGGAATCACCTGACCCCGGAACTCTCGTCGGGGAGTTTGTTGGTGGCACGGGCGCCCTTGAGCGTTTCGGGCTGAAGGACAAGAAAGCCCGTGGCCTAAAGCACCTCTCAACAGGCGAATTGCGGCGAGCCTGTTTGGCCAGAGCTTGGGTTAGGGGCCTGCCTTTCCTCATCCTCGATGAGCCCTACGAGGGACTCGATGCCCAGGGAGTCGCCCTCTTGGCTCAAGTACTCCAAACCGCCCTGGCCGAGGGTATCGACCTAGCGTTTCTCACCCAGAGCGCGGAACTCGCACCAAAGGGCATTACCCGCCTCTGGACTCTGGCACCGGCCCGGGCGGCTCAAAGGGCACCGGTTGCCTTTGGTCCCAGTCCGAAGGGGAGTCACCCGGTGCTCGAGTTCCGCAGCGTGAATGCCGGCTACGGTGATTTGGCCGTGCTCAAGAACTTTTCGTGGACGGTGCGCCAAGGCGAACGCTGGCTGGTCACCGGCCCCAACGGCAGTGGGAAAAGCACCTTGTTGTCGTTGATTTCTGGCGATCATCCGCAGGTGTTCAGCAACGACGTGCGCATTGCCGGACGCCGTCGGGGGCCGGAACTCACCCTCGATGACCTGCGGCTCGAGGTCGCTTTGGTCAGCTACGCCGCCCACCTCAGATTCCGTAATTTGTTCCGCACCACCGGCTTGGAGGTCCTCGCTTCTGGGTTTGCCGGTACCATAGGCTTGTGGCGCGACCCTACTTGGAGCGAGGTGCAGGCTTGCCGCGCCTTGGCAGCCGAATGGGGCTTGGAAGAGGCCTGTTCGCGCTTGTGGGAAGAACTCAGCTGGGGGACGCAGCGGCTTATTCTGTTGGGCCGCGCTTTAGTGGCCGGCCAGAAACTCCTGCTTCTCGACGAGCCGTGCCAGGGTTTGGACCAGCCGGCGCAGGAGCGATTTCTCAGCCGTGTGGCCATGTGGGTGAAGAACCCCCAGCATACTCTGGTGTATGTAACCCATCGCCAGAATGAGGTGGACGCTTCGTCGTTTTTCCGCCTGACGCTCGGTGACTAACCCGAGGGCTCCTGAAACATCACGTTTAACCACGCTTCCAGCTCGGGAGGTTGGACGGCGGGTGGCAGAAGGTTGTCGCTCAAAAGTCCGGCCCAACCGTGCAAGGCCGACCAGAGGAACAGCACCACAGGCGCGAGGTCCTGGCCGTGCTTCCAGCCGTTAGCCTGAGCCCTGGCAACTCCCGTCACCAGCGACTGAAAGGCCCGTTCGGCTTCGAACTGGCAGCTTTCGCTGTGGAGCGAATAACCGTAGGGCGAGAACATCAGGCGGTACAAGGCCGGGTTGGCCAGCGCAAACACCAAATAGGCCCTTGCTTGGCCTCGAAGCGCGTCGATGGCCTCGGCTAAGCCTGCGGAACCGGCCCCTTCTGCCCTTGCGGTAACGGCATCGGCAAAGCGTCGAAACCCCTCGGCGGCCAGCGCCCCCATCAGCGACCCTTTGTCGGCAAAGTGGCGGTAAGGGGCGTTAGGCGAAACTCCGGTGGCTTTCGCCAAGGCCCGCAGGCTGAGTTCACCCTCACCCGCTTGTTCGAGCTGCAGCAAACCCTCGGCGACCAGTGCAGTACGGAGGTCGCCATGATGGTAGGTTTGTCGGACATTCACAGCGCCATTTTACTGAAGTTCAGCAAGCTCAGTCAAGAATGTTGACAATGCCCACACCAGAGGTTAAGGTAATGTAAGCACTGATCACATAGGAGTTCTTATGCCCACACCACTGGCCGTTATTCTTGGCGCTGGTCCCGTCGGTCTCGCCACCGGCAAACTTTTTCTCGAGCGCCACATCGCCGTGAGGTACGTTACCCGAAGCGGGAAACCGGTAGCCGTTCCGGGCTCGGAGACCCGTCAGGCGGACGTTTCTGACCCCCTAGCCTTAGGCAAGGCTGCCGAAGGCGCTACCATCCTCATCCACGCCGTGGGCCTGCCCTACCCTGAGTGGGCCGAAAAACTGCCCGCCCTTCAAGACAGCGTTTTGAAGGTTGCCGAGCAAACCGGTGCGGTGGCGGTGTTTGTGGAAAACCTCTACAGCTACGACGCCTCGTCCATGCCCCTCACAGAAAAAACGGCCGAAAACCCGCCAACCCGAAAAGGCGCTCTGAGGCTGAAGCTCAGCCAGCAGTGGTTGGCCCTGCACCAGAGCGGCCGTATCAAGGGCGTCGCGGTGCGCGCGAGCGACTACTTTGGCCCGGGAGCCACCCTATCCGGCAATTCTCACTTCGGTTTGAGGTTCTTCCCCCCCTTCGCGGCCGGCAAAGCCGTGGCTTTCCTAGGCCACCCCGATGCCGAGCACTGCTACACCTACCTGCCCGACTACGCCCGAGCTTTGGTCGAGGTGGCGCTGGCTCCCGAATCGTGGGGCAAAGTGTGGATTTGTCCCAGTGTTGGCCCTACAACGGCGCGCAAAATGGTCGAAGATCTGGGTAAAATTGCAGGAAAGAACCCCAAAGTGGGGGCCTTGCCCAGTTTGCTCGTCAGAATGCTCGGGCTGTTTGATCCGTTGATCCGCGAGGTATACGAGATGCTTTACCAGTTTGACCGGACTTTCACCCTTGATTCTTCGGCGTTTGAGGAGCGTTTCGGTTGGAAAGCGACGCCTCAGGCCCAGGCTCTGGCCGAAACCTGGAAGGCCCACACCTCTTTGTGAAACCCGCCACGGACGAATAACTCCAAAAAGGTTGCAAGCCAGGGTCGGTGGGCAGATACTTGAGCGTATGAAAACCTCCACCCGCTCTCCGATTTCGGGCGATATCTTCGGCGGACTCACAGCAATGCTGGTGGCCCTTCCCTCGGCCATAGCCTATGCCCTCATCGTGTTTGCCCCGCTGGGATCCGAGTTCACGGGTCAGGCAGCCTTCGCCGGCATTGTGGGCACCTTTGCCTTGGGTCTGGTCGCGGGGGTTTTCGGGGGCACGCCGAGGCTGATTTCGGCGCCTTGCGCGCCCGCTGCTGCCGTTCTGTCGGTGTTTGCGGCAACTCTGGTGGCCCAAGGCAACCTCACCCCGCCCCGTATCCTATTGCTGCTTTCGCTGACTGCCGTGCTGGCAGGTCTAACTCAGCTTCTGGTGGGCAGGCTGGGCGGGGGCAAAATCATCAAGTACATCCCTTACCCTGTGGTGGCCGGCTATTTAAGCGGGGTGGGAATGATCATTATCCTTGGTCAATTGCCCAAATTGCTAGGAGCTCCCAAGGAATGGAACCTTTGGCAACTGCTTACCGGCGTCCAAGCTTGGCACTGGCAGGGTATCGTGGTCGGCTTGGTTTCAATGGCCATCATGATTTTTGCCGGCAAGCTCATCAAGGCGATTCCCGCGGCCATCATCGCCCTCATCGGAGGTACCCTCAGCTACTTCGCCATCGGCCTGTTTGACCCCAGCCTCCTGGTGCTCGAGCACAACAAAATGGTTATTGGGTCTATTCCTGTGGCCGGGCTCGGCTATTTTAGCGGTTTGGTCGATTCGTGGTCGCAGGTTTTCAACCTTGGTCCCGCCGACTTTTCTCTTCTTCTGACCCCGGTGCTCACCTTGGCCGCTCTGTTGTCCATCGACACGCTCAAAACCTGCGTTATTCTCGATGTGGTGACCCACTCCCGGCACAAATCCAACCAGGAACTGATGGGCCAGGGCATGGGCAACATCGCCGCCGGCCTGTTGGGGGGTATGCCTGGCGCCGGCACCATGGGAGCCACCATGGTCAACCTGAACTCGGGGGCCCAAACCAAGCTTTCGGCCATCCTCTCCGGCACCTTTTCACTCCTGGTTGCCCTCCTGCTACTGCCCATCATTGCTTGGCTTCCGGTGGCGGCACTGGCAGGCATTCTCATCGTGGTAGGGTTTAGGATGATCGACAGGCACAGCTTGCATCTCTTGCGCCAGCACGACACAAGGTTCGATTTCGCGGTCATTTTGGCTGTCATTGTCGCGGCGCTGAGCTTTAGCCTCATCGTGGCGAGCGGAGTGGGCATCACTCTGGCGATTGTGTTGTTTCTGCGCGACCAGCTTCGCAGTTCGGTGGTTCGGCGCAAGATCTCTGGCGACCGCATGTTCAGCCGCAAGAGCAGGCCTACCGAGCAGCACCAGCTTCTGGAAAGCTCGGGCAACCGCACCATGGTGTTTGAGATTCAAGGCCAGCTGTTTTTTGGCACTGCCGACCAGCTTTACACGGAAATGGAGGCGTACTTCCGAACTAGTCGCTACCTGATTCTCAACATGCGCAACGTCCAGTCGGTAGACTACACAGCGGCCAACATGCTTCGCCAGATTCTGGGCCAAGTGACGGGCTTTGGCGGCACCTTGGTGCTGGCTTCGGTACCCCGAAGCCTTCCTACCGGCGCCAATGCCCGGGAGTATCTGGAGGAACTGGGTTTGGTAGACGACGCCAATCACATCCGGTTTTTCCCTGATCTCGACGCGGCGCTGGAGTTTGCTGAGGATGAAACCATCCGCGAGCTGATGGAGAAACGCCCCGACGAGGGTTCCGACCTCGACCTAGGAGACTTCGAACTCTTCGCCGACTTTTTCCCCGATCACTTGGCTAAGTTCCGGGCCAAGGCAGAGGAAAAAGTGTACCAAGACGGTGAGCTAATTTTCCACCAAGGCGACACAGGGCGCGAGTTTTACCTGATACGTTCTGGGGAGGTGAAAATCGTTCTGCCGCTGGGTGCGAGTCAAGAGTTTCATTTGGCCACGTTCAACCGCGGCGGTTTCTTCGGCGATATGGCCTTTCTCGACAACGAGACCCGTTCGGCCGATGCCCGGGCACGAGGACGGGTGAGTTTGTATGTGCTTCACCGCGAGGCGTTCGACGAGGCTGCCCACGAGAATCCGCAAGCGGCGAGTTCATTTTTTGAGAAGCTGAGTTCGGTTATTTCGAAGCGACTGCGCAAGAGCCACACGGCTGTGGCGGCGCTTCAGGACAGTTGAAACGTATGAAACCTTTGAAGATACTCATGGTGAGTTCTGAGTGCGTGCCTTTCGCCAAAACCGGTGGCTTGGCTGATGTGGTGGGAGCCCTGCCCTTGGCTCTGGAGAAGCTGGGCCATCAGGCCTTGGTGGTCTTGCCTCTCTATTCGGCCATCGACCGCGAGAAGTTCCAACTGCACGAAGAGCTTTCGCCCTTTGGCGTGTGGATGGGCAACTGCCAGCAATGGTGCGCCGTTTACAAGTCGGAAGTGGCTGGCTTTGCTACCTATTTCATCGAGTTTGAAAAGTACTTCGGACGTGAGGGCTACTACCACGATGAGCTGTTGAACGACTACGTGGACAACGCCGAACGGTTTGGATTCCTCAGTCTGGCGGCACTTCAACTGTGCAAGGCCATTGGCTTTGACCCCGACATCGTTCACGGCCACGACTGGCAGGGGGCGGTGGCGGTAGCGGCCGTTCGCGACTGGTATCACAGCGACCCGGTGCTGGGGAAAGCGGCTGGCGTGTTGACCATTCACAACCTTGCCTACCAGGGGCTCTACGACAAATCAGCGGTAGACTATCTGGGCTTGGGCTGGCAGAACTTCCATTCCGACAGGTGGGAGAGCTGGGGCCAACTCAACCTGCTTAAGGGAGGTATCGTGGCGGCCCACTGGGTCAACACCGTGAGCCCGACTTATGCCGTGGAGACCAAGACTCCCGAGTTTGGTTGCGGGTTGGCACCTTACCTGAACAACCGCGGTGAAAGTTACTGGGGCATTCTCAATGGTGTCGATTACGCCCAATGGACACCCGAAACCGACAAAACCCTCGTAGCCACCTATGGTGCTAAAGACCTCAAAGGCAAGGCCCTCAATAAAAAGGCGCTTCAGGCCCGAATGAACTTGGAATCAGACCCCAGCATTCCCCTCATTGGCGTGGTAAGCCGTTTTGCGCCACAGAAAGGCCTGGATCAGCTGGCGGAGGTGATAGAACGCATCGTGACCGATATGCGGGTGCAATTTGTGGTTCTCGGCTCAGGCGACAAGGCCCTGGAAGCTTTTTACGGGGGTATTTCCCAGCGTTTTCCCGGCAAAATCGGTAGTTCCATCGGCTACGACGATTCCGTGAGCCACCTCATCGAGGCAGGTAGCGACTTTTTCATCATGCCATCGCTCTTCGAGCCCTGCGGCCTCAACCAGTTGTACTCGCTCAAGTATGGCACCCTACCCATCGTCCGGGCCACCGGCGGCTTGGAAGACTCGGTAATTCAGTACGACGAGGTAACGGGCGCCGGAACGGGCTTCAAATACTACGACGCCAACCCGACGGCCATCTATTACTGCGTTGGCTGGGCCGTAAGTACTTGGTACGACAGGCCCAAACACTACCGGAAGTTACAACAGGCTGGGATGGCTCAGGATTACTCGTGGGACCGAAGCGCGCGCCTGTACGTCGAGATGTACTCAAAGGCCCTGGGCAAGTTAGCCCTGGGCAAATAAGCCCTGAGCAAGTAAGTCAGACTCTCGATTTTTTCTCCAGGAAGGGGTGTTTCAGTGTTTGACTAACCCCCGAGATGGGTCTAATCTGAGGAACATCTTTCTGCAGTTCTTCAAGGAGGAACCCATTTTATGAAACTGACTAAACTCAGTATTTTGGCGCTAGCAGTGCTTGCACTTGCTGGTGTCACTCTGTCGGCTCAGGCAAAGGCCGCCGACAAGATCACCGTCAGGCTGCTCACCGACGCCACAGGCATCGATGACAAGTCTTTCAATGCCGCTGCTTGGCGCGGAATTGTCGGCTTTTATGGCGACACCGTGGCCAAGGCCAGCAAGAAAGGCAAGAATTACGACGTCGTTACCGCCCAGACTCAGGACATGTACATTCCCAACCTGAATCAGGCTTCCGACGAAAAGTACGACCTGATCATCGTCACTGGCTTCTCCTGGGCCGACGCGCTTACCGAAACCGCCAAGAAGTACCCCAACCAGAAGTTCCTTATTGTTGACGTGAACTGGGTGGGTCTCCCCAACGTGATGCAGGCCGTGTTCAGCGAACACGAAGGTTCCTACCTCGTGGGTGTCGCAGCTGCTCTCAAGGCCAAGGCCGACAAGATTGCCAACCCCAGCTTCGGCTTCATCGGTGGCGTTCCCGGCGCCGTGATCACGAAGTTCGAGGTCGGCTACATCCAGGGTCTGCTTTCGGTTCTGCCCAACGCTAAGGTTGTGGATTACTACGCCAACGATTGGGGCAAGCCTGAACTGGCCAAGACCCAGGCCAAGAATTGGTACGATGCGGGCATCACCACCATCTTCTCGGCAGCGGGTGGTACCGGCAACGGAACCATCGCCCAAGCCAAGGAATACCGCCTCAAAGACAAGAACGTTTGGGCCATCGGAGTCGACAGCGACCAATACGGCGACGGAATCTATGCCACCGGCAAGTCTGCCGTTCTCACCTCGATGATCAAGCGTGTGGAATCTTCCACCGCCTACGCGCTGAACGCCATCAAGGCCGGCACGTTCAAGAGCGAAGTGCGCACCTTTGATACGAAGGCCGACGGCGTTGGTTTCTCCGATGCTAACCCCGAACTCGGCAAGGACATTGTCGCCGCGGTGAACAAGGCCAAGGCCGACATCATCTCGGGCAAGATCAAGGTCTATGCCACCTACAAGGACGCCCTCGCAGCCAAGGCTGTCCCGGCCGGTCTGCAGGCGAAAGACGACTAGGCTTTTTCTCTGAACTGATGGTGCCGGCGGATCGACGTGGGTTGAACCCTGATCTGCCGGCTCTTTTTTCGTAAGGGGGTTCCATGGCCGACTACGCCATCGAGATGCTAGGTATTACGAAGGTTTTCCCGGGCATCATCGCCAACGACAACGTCACCCTCCAGGTTAAACCCAACGAAGTGCACGCCCTGCTCGGTGAAAACGGTGCAGGAAAGTCCACTCTGATGTCCATTCTCTTCGGGCTCTACGACCCCGACGGTGGCTCCATCCGGATTGACGGCCAAGATGTCACGATTACCAACCCCAATGACGCCTATGCCCACGGCATCGGCATGGTTCACCAGCATTTCAAGCTGGTGCATAACTATACCGTTACCGAGAACATCGTTTTAGGGCAGATTCCCCGGGGTTTTGGGGGGAATACCGATTTGCGGGAAGCTGAGGCAAGGGTGGCCGCCCTGTCGGAAAAGTACGGTTTGAACGTGGACCCCCGGGCCAAGATAGAGAACATCACGGTAGGCATGCAGCAGCGGGTCGAGATCCTGAAAATCCTCTACCGTAATGCCGATTTGATGATTTTTGACGAGCCGACCGCCGTGCTCACTCCTGCGGAAATTGATGAGCTCATGGTGACCTTCCAACGCCTCAAAGCCGAGGGTAAGACCATCATTCTCATCACTCACAAGCTGAAGGAAATCACCGAGGCCGCCGACCGCTGC
>Ga0209084_1003009_pt1 | contig 12572 bp, 11 predicted proteins | sample C_130820_MF_Meta_FD_187309 | JGI IMG/M metagenome (GOLD analysis project Ga0209084, IMG submission 187309) | Freshwater microbial communities from Lake Croche, Canada to study carbon cycling - C_130820_MF_MetaG (SPAdes) (version 2) | ecosystem: Environmental > Aquatic > Freshwater > Lake... | reverse complement strand
CGAGAAGACGGCAGCAGAACTTGTTGCTATGGGTTTTGATGGCATAGATATCAATATGGGTTGCCCCGACAAGACGATTGTTAAGAATGGTTGTTGCTCGGCGCTCATTAATGACCGTGATCTTGCAATTGCTATTATTGCTGCAGTAAAGAGAGGCGTTAATGGACGCGTTCCAGTAAGTGTGAAGATTCGTACTGGCTGGAATGAAGTCGATTTCTCTTGGCCTGAGCTTATTTTAGAACAGGGAATAGATATGCTAACGGTACACGGTCGCACAACAAAAGAAATGAGTAAAGTACCTGCTCGTTGGGAAGACATAGCAGCGATTGTGAAAATTCGTGACAAGGTAGCTCCTGCAACACTTATAGTGGGCAACGGAGACGTAGAAAGCAGAGAGCATGGAGAAATGCTTGCAAAGAAATATAAGCTCGACGGCATTATGATTGGCCGCGCAATTTTTACTGATCCTTACATTTTTTCTAAAAAATCTCCATGGGTCGAAACATCCGAAAAAGATCGGCTTAAGCTTTTCAAAAAACACATTGAACTTTTTCAACAGACCTATCATAACAGAGAGCGAAATTGGCAGGGGTTGAAGCGAATGGCAAAAGTCTATGTTCATGGCATTGAAAATGCCAGTTTGTTTCGCGATCAACTCATGAGAAGTGAAACACTCGACGATATGCTCAAAGTGATTGAATCAAAGATACGTTAGACGTACTTTTTTCCCCATACTGACATATCTTTCAGGATATTTTTTAAGTCAGTGCCCTTTTCTGTAAGAGAATACTGGTATCGTGGAGGGTGTTCACAGTAGAGATTTTTAATAATAATCTTATCCGAAAGTAGTTTATTGAGGCGCATAGATAACGTGCGTGGGCTTATTCCATTTAGTGAAGCTTCAAGGTCGCTAAAACTTTGAGGGCATTCTGTCATTTCTCTAACGATCAAGAGAGACCATTTATCTCCGAGGGTCGAGAGGGTATAAAGGATGCAGTCGGGGGAGTTGGCACTATTTTTTTCCATATTACAATTTATTTTACGTTAAAAATAAAGACTTTACAAAATATAGTGAGTAACTATACTTAGTATAGTAAATAAGAAAAGAGGGAAAAATGGCACACATTCAAGTTATTATAGGAAGCACTCGACCAGGCAGAGTAGCAAAAAAAATTACTGATTGGTATATGGAAAAACTTGTATTACCTGCTGACACAACTGTTGAATTAATCGATTTGCAAGATGTTAATCTTCCATTTTTAGACGAAGCTATGCCGGCAAGTATGGGTCAATACCAAAATGATCACACCAAGAAATTTGCTGAAATTATTGCGAAGGCTGATGGCTATATATGGGTAACACCAGAATACAATCATGCACCGAGCCCAGTCCTACTTAACGCGATCAGTTTTCTTAAAAATGAATGGCAATACAAGCCAGTAGCTTTTGTAGGGTATGGGGTTGTAGGTGCTGCTCGAGCCATTGAACATCTTGTTTCAGTTGCATCCGAACTTCAAATGGTTCCATTGCGAGAACGAGTTTGGGTTAATGAGCCGTGGGCTAATGTTACAGAAGCGGGTGAAGTAACTGATTTTCGCGGTGAACCAACCGGGCAGGTTTCAGAACTTGTAAGATGGGCAAATGCCACAAAAAATTTACGTACTTAAATGTAAAGGCAAAAAAAGAAAAAATCCTCAAGATGTACTTGAGGATGCTTTCTTGGTCGCGGGGGCAGGACTCGAACCTGCGACCTTGTGGTTATGAGCCACACGAGCTGCCACTGCTCTACCCCGCATTAAGACCGAAGGGTATAATACCCTGTATTTATCTAGTGGTCAAGAGGTAGGGGTTTTATGAAAAAAGAAATTAACCCAGTCCTGCCAATTTTGTAGTGCCTTAGACTTAGACTTATTTTTCGAAATATCGCTATTTATTACGGCTGTTTGATGGATGTATTTACTTGAAACAGCCGTAGGCACTAGAATTAACTTTTCTCCTAGCAGCGCTTTATTGAAATATTTTCTTGCCTCAAGACTGAGATAGGAATCAGAACTATAATAATTAATAAGCAGCGTTTCATTTTTATTCATTTGTGTTTGAACTGCAACTGATTGCTGAAGAGTGACAATTTGTCTCTGTAAGGAATAGTTTTTTTGAATTGTTTTTATCGTGCTCCACGTTACCGATAAGCCAATTAAGAGCACCACATACAAGCCAAGATTTCTTGTATTAAAAAGTGATTTAGTAAAAGAGCTATTTTTTATTTTTTCGTACATACCTTTTTATAGTATAGTACACTCTATAACTTTTGTACTCGACTAGGGTATAATTAACTAGTTATTTGTGGGGCCGTAGCTCAGTGGTTAGAGCAGTCGGCTCATAACCGATTGGTCGCTGGTTCAAGTCCAGCCGGCCCCACCAATTTATTGACCATATGGAATTGAGCAAATTGATTTAGCCTTGTTACCAGAATTGAAGTTTAGTCTATAAAGAAAAAGTTCCCCGGATTTACCCATGTACCTGACGGAAGAGTCACTTAGCATTTTTCCAAATGCTTTAACCTCATTACTAGTAAGTATTATTTCTGACACTCCTCCGGCCTCGAGGTCGCTTATATTATGATAATCAGCTATACGTTTCTCGCAAGCTTCGTGAAGAGCCGTATTTGCTGACAAGCTATAGTTGTTTACATTAATGGCTATAATATTTGTATTTTTTGATATAGCAGTAATATAAATTGAGATTTCTGGGTCTGCATATATTTTTTGATTATCAATTAAATCACCAAAACCCCCAATCTCTTTCGTTAATTTAAGACTATGTTGGTATGCGATGTTTTTACTGTTATCAACTCGTTTATATAAGGGTGGTATTACATTTAGTAAATTTGACTCGATTATTAAAATAATAAATATGGTCAACAATATCCTAAAAAAGGGTAACTTTATTTTAATTTTTTGATAAGGTAGCCTTATCCAAAAAATTAAGCTAATTATCGGGGCGATCAAAGCAAAATAGTTAAACTCTTGGATTCTTTCAATTGCCCAATTTTGAATTTTCCCCGACGTAATTGAAATAAAGATAGGGTTATAGACAAATAGGAAGAAAAAGATAATTAGAAGTCCTATGGCTAATTTAGAGCGTGTATTTTTCATTAAAATTATATATCCAAAAAGAGAAAGCCAAAATATGTTAAAAACCAACAATCCTATTATTGAAGAAAAGAAATACATGGTGAAATATAATCTGATATTTTTAAGTGATCTTAGGATTAGATATGTAATTGTGAAAAATAAGATTATTAATAACAGGCTTGCATTGATGCGGTTGTGAAGGTACCCAATCTTAATAAATCCAAAACTTTTTGTAAAAAATTCTGATCCCGCAATAGGAGCACTATTGAAGCCAGCTTGACTTGTTTTTGCGTAATTCTTCTGTAAAAAATTTACTATTATTGGAATAGATAAGATCAGCAATGCAAGCACTGCCGAAGCGCGAGTTATAATTTCCATCTTTCTCGAAACTACTAATCTAATTACAAGAAACGCGATTGCCATTGCTGCATATAATGGATGAGTAGTGGCAATTAAGATGGAGCTAGCTAGTAATAATAATGCATAATTTTTTTTAACTAATTCTTCAACCCCTATTAAAAAAAATGGTATCCAAGCAAATACTATTCTGTCTGGGAAATTTGAAAATAAAAAATAATCATTTAGTACAAAAGGTGACATGAATAGTAATAAATATGAATATAAGAACCTAATATTTTTTTTAAAAAAATACCAGAACGATGAAAATATACCCAAGAAAATTATCAACCTTGAGTATGCATAAGAATATTGCCAAACCCAGATTGCATTTTTACTGAGGATTTTTGCATAAAGTGCTAATAACCCAAGTTGAGCGTTATACGAATATCTAGTCTCATGCAAACCATTTTTACTAAAATATGGGTCACTTATTGAGTAGCCGTTATTCAATATATAATTTATTCGTGAAATATGAACTGGAGAGTCACCGTAAAGCGGCGCTTTAAATTTTAAAGATAAAATGTAATCTATAGTTAATAGGGAAACAATGATTAGCAATATAATTAAATTATTATTTTTTCGTATTGATGTTACGAATAGCTCCTTAATCAACTTTCTATTTATCAAAACGTTAGTTATCGAGTACAGCAAAAGAAGCACAAATATTTTTTCATAAAGCTCTACCGGTAGATTTAGAAAATAAAATGGAATTAATAATATTGCAAGAATCACCGTTCCAAATGAAATAAAGTAAAACAATAATCCAAAGGGTGATTGACGTTCAAGAAAAGATAATAATTTATGATTACCTACATTCCTTATATTTAAGTACAGACATGCTCCTATTAATCCTGGCGTAAATAAAAGCAACTGTAAGAGTAATAAGGAAAACATTAAATTCATTAATCCTATAGTTTGCTAGAAGTTGTCATGGTATCTGTTTTTTCGTGATATTCTTTTTCCAGATTAACATTCCATATATTTCTCTTATCTTTTTTTCCATTAATAATATTAGAAACTGCTTCAATTGCAGTTAGCATTGAATGATCCTGATTGTTGTACCTGTGTTGTCCATTTCTCCCAATCAAAAATAGGTTTTCAAATTTATCGATAAATTGCTGAAGCTTTTTGAACTGTCCATAGGTACCGAAGTATGCCGGATATGTTTTCTTAATCTTAATTACTACCGTATCCCGAACAAATTTCTTTTTGATTATGCCTATACTAGCCAATTCATTTACGGCAAATTCAGACATCTCCTTTTTTGACTTATTCCATAGCTCATCATTTTCGTTTACAAAATATTCCATACCAATCCAGATTTTTTTTGAATCTTTAACCATGTAGGGGCTCCAATTATTAAAGATCTGTAATCGACCCACCTTAACGCTTGGCTCCTGTATGTATATCCAATTATCTAAAATTTTATTTGATCCGGCATCATTTTTAACACTAAGCTTGTCTACTAGTATTCCTACGGTTATAAAATCCCTATAGGGAAGTCCGTTTGCAATCTTCATTATTTTTTCGGGTACTTTGGTGCCTTCAATTTGATTTATTAATTCTTTAACTGGCATCGTTGAAAAGAAATAGTCCCCAGAAATAGTTTCTTTAGTTTTCTTGGATTCATCAAACACTTCGACGGCCACCACCCTCGTATTCTTAGTAATAATTTTCGTAATTCGTTTTTTCGTATGAATCTCTCCGCCATTGTCTTTGACGATACGCGCTACCTTTTCCCACATTTGACCTGGCCCATACTTTGGATAAAGAAAATATTCAATAAGACTAGTTTCTGTGTTTTTTTGATTTATGTCAGTTTGCTTAGCTTTTTTGAATTGCTTTTTTATTGCATGCGTTAAAGCTCCGGAAATCGACAAACCTTTCACTCTTTGAGCACCCCAATCTGCTGCGATTTGATTACACGGTACGCCCCACACCTTTTCGGTATAATCACGAAAAAATGTTTCATACAGTACTCTCCCGAACCTATTAATATAAAAATCTTCTAAGTTATTTTCTTTTAAGGGTTTAATTTTTGCCCAAGAATAACTCACACCCATTTTAAGTATTCTTATTAATCCAAGGTTATTGATTGTTTTCATTTCAAGCCCAATCGGATAATTATAGAATTTTCCTTCATAATAAATTCTACTTAAGCGAGATCTAACCAGCATTACTTCATCGGTGTCATTCCCAGCCTTCGGCAATTTTACTTCCTGAGTTTTTCCTTGATATTTAATTACAAGGTTTTTACCTTTTTCGTCATTTTGAATTGGAAGTATGTTTGACCACCAATTCATGATTAATTCAGATTTTGAAAAAAACCGATGACCCCCAATATCAATCCTGTTACCCTTGTAATTTATTGTCTTTGAAATACCACCCATTTCATCACTCAATTCAAAAATAATAGGCTTGATATTACTGTTTTTAATAAGTTCATAAGCGGCCGTTAATCCTGCGGGTCCTGCGCCTATTATTATTGCCTTCTTATTAGCCTTCATTAAAAATCTCACTTTCTCTTTTATCAGGATACAAAATTAATTTACGTGCGCAATAATTCCATGTAAAAACAATTACAACCGAACTAAGCTTAGCAAGTATTAGTTGAATTTTAAAATTGCTATGCAACAACCATAGAATTATTTCATTTAAAGCTAAGCCCGCTAAACCTATGGCTGAATATATACTAAAATTGATACTATTATTTTGAATTTTTTTTGCTTGAAAAACATATTTATTGGCAAGGTAATAATTTGTTACTAGACCAAATATAAAACCAAATGTGGAGGCCATTAAATAATGAAAACCGTAACTGTATAGAGCGGTTAATGACAAAACGTCGACTAACAAAGAAATAATAGAAACAATGAAATAATTTAAAAATTCTTTTATATTAAAATTTTCCATATAGTTACTTTTCTGAATTATACATAACAATTATAAAAAGTTTATATATAATTACACTCATAAAATGATTTCGAATTTTTACTTACGATTCTATAAATATAGAAAAATAATTTTTGCAACCTTAATTGCATCATACACTTTTATTTTTTCGTTTATTTTTCATGAAAATTGGATGGATGAGACTCAAGCATGGTTGATAGTTCGAGATTCTCATAATCTAGCTGCTTTGGTACATAATTTACGCTACGAAGGGCATCCATTATTGTGGTATTTGCTTCTATATTTGCCAAGTCACATGAATGGATCAATTTACTGGATGAAATTCATAAATGCCATAATAGTTTTTTTTATCTGTCATCTTTTTGTATCGCATTCTCCGTTTAATAGAATTATTAAGATTTTATTTTGTGTGAGTTTTTATCCTTTTTATGAATATGGCATCATAAGTCGTAGCTATTTATTGGGTTTTTTGTGTCTCTTTATTATCGCTAAGTTCTCTAGTGCAAAGAAGAGAAATCTATTACTAATAAGCATTGTATTTATTTTTCTATGTCAGACTGATCTGCTGGCAATATTAGCAAGTTCGGTGATTATTTTTTATGTATTCGCAAATGAAGTGATGGGCGCGCTACGGTCAAAAATAGAAAAAAATTATTTACTTATGGCTTCCGCAGTATTTTTTCTAGTTCTTGGATTAGTTCTTTTCTTAGCAGTGGTAATTCCTCCTTTTGATTCTTTTCCTGCGGTTAGTGGTGGTAGTGGATTAAGTGCGCAATTACTTCATAATATAAATAATAGCTTCTTGCCATTATCAAGATATGTAATAACGAGGCTTGAAGAAAATCAATTTACTGCAATACTTTTACTTTCTGCCATATACTATTTTTCATTATCTCTCATCAGGAACAGGGATGGAGTCTATAGACTTATTCAAAAAGGTGGTGGTTCTGTGCATAGTGGTTGGATGCTTTTACCCTCTACGTTTCTTTTCTTCTCGCTTTTGTCATATTTTTTTAATTTAGAAACGGGTCTGTCAATATTATTACTTACAGCAAGCGCTTATACTCTTAGGAGAAATTTTATTGCTTTAGTCAGTTATTTTCTTGGAATAGCATTAATTGAGGCATTTTTCGCACTACTTTATTCAGCTCAGGATCAGCATATGGGATTTATTTTTGTTACATATATACTAATTTTGTGGATTACAGGAGAAAAAGGGAAGTATCGTAAGTTTGGGCGCATAAATTTTTATGAAACGTATGGCTTTCTTTTTTGTGTATTACTCGTTCAAGTATTCGCGTCTTTATATATGTTATTTGCTGATGCAAGATATAACTATTCTAATACGAGAGAAGTTGCAAATTACATAACTAGTAATAACTTATCTAAGGGTTATGCTTGGTTTATGGGTGACTGTTATGGCGTAAGAGGTGTTTTGGGCTACGTTAACCATGATGCTTTTTTTGCTGATAATACTATGTCACGCAATCAATTTGAAACATGGAATTTGAATAGAAGTGAAAATATATCTAATAAATTATTGATTGGTGAAATATATAAATATCAAGAAAGCAACAAAGAAAGATTATTAATTTTAAGTTGCAGAAAAATTAATGATAGCAACTTAATAAAGCTCGAATCATTTAACAAAAAAACAATAAAGCCTGGAGAAGGTTCTTTATATTTATATGTCTATAACTAAAAAGACCTTCATTTCTGAAGGCCTTTTTAGTTAAGTGGATTTTTTAATTACCAGCTTTTTTTACGGAATGATGAACCACCGCGATCGTCTCCGCCGCGATAGCCACCGCCACCGTTACCACCGAAGTCGCGTCGTGGCTTGTCTTCTCGTGGTCGAGCTTCGTTTACAACGATTTCTCTTCCATCAAGATCTTTGCCATTCATTGCAGCTTCAGCAGCTTTTCCTTCAGCGTCGTCTGCGAATTCAACAAATCCGAATCCCTTGCTTCGTCCACTATCGCGATCTTTCACGACAGTAGCACTAACAACAGTTCCGAAAGGAGCGAATGCAGCTTCGAGTGAAGCGTCGTCGGTTGCCCATGCTAGGCTTCCGATAAATAACTTGTATGCCATGTACTTTTCTTACCTTGTGTTCTTAAATAAATGCAAGTACGACCCTGTCTGTCCTTGCGCCTTAAGATCTAATAGGTCATAAGAGAAGACAAAACCTTGCTAGGCATAGTTAAGCACGAAAAGCAATAACTGTACAGAGAGAAATAAGGGGTTTTATTAGTCGGCGGAAGTAATCTGAGCAGCTGCGATTTGTATGGCTGAACTTTCCGATGAATAAGGATGGGGGATAGCGGTCAACGCTTTTGCCTGAATCTTGCTATTAACAGAGAGAGAAAGCTCACTTATGTTTTCACTGGCGTGTGAACTAATGATAGCCGCACCTTCAATCACTCCTTCTTTTGAGGTAAGTAACTTAACGAAGCCGCCACTATAATCATTTGTTCGAGCGCTACCGATAAGTTCAATTGGAGCTATTCCTACCTGATATTTTTTAGAAATTTGCCGCAAGGTTTGCTCATTTTTGCCGACTACTGCTATTTCAGGAGTTCCGTAATAGATAGTTGGCGAGACATCGAAGGGATATTTTATTGGCTTTTTGGCGTATATGTTATGAATTACTAGCCTTGCTTCTGCGGATGCCGTGTGCGGTTCACTATGCTTACCAATAACGCTGCCAATTGCATAGATATGTTTTTTATTTGTCTGAAGGAAGTCGTTAACTCTAATACCTTTTGGTCCATAGCTGACGCCACTGTTCTCGAGTCCCATATCTAGAGCTGGATGCTTTTCTCCTGCGATAAGTATTTGTTCGACTACAATCCGATGCATCCGGTCATTCTTAACTAAACTGATTATTTTCCTACCACCGTGTGTCGCTACCGACATAATTTGTGTTTTTAGATGTACGCGTATTCCTTTGCCCTCAAGTGCCCATACAGCGCCATCATTCACTTCTTCATCAGCATGATGAATCAACGAACTCGAAGTCTCTGCAATATGCACACGACTATCGAAAGCACTGAAAATCTGGCTATATTCATAGGCAATTTTTCCACCACCAATTATAAAAATGCTGCGAGGAGGCTTCTCGAGATTGCTCGCTTCCTTGACGGTTAAAAAACCTGCTTCGTCAAGTCCAGGAATAGCGGGAATAACTGGTACGCTACCAGTCGCTATAATAATCTTTTTTGCACTGTAGCGCTTCATCCCAACGCTTAATGTCCAGGGGGAAACGAAATGAGCCCGACCTTTTATGAGGGTAATTTTATCGTGACTAAAAACATCACTTTCCTCTAGTACTCCCGTTGCATACATTGCCTTTTGCTTCCAAAGCTGTACCGCTCGAAAATTGTAACTTTGTGTACTTGAACGAATACCATATTTTCCAATTGTTTTTAGCTGCCATAGCTGATTGGCTGCATCAAGCAGTGCTCTTGTTGGGATAGTGCCATAAAAGGCATTTGCACCACCCGGATCACCTTGTTCAATCAGGCCAACTCTTTTATTCGCGTTAGCTGCGAGATGTGCAGCTACACCGCCACCAGGGCCACTGCCAATAATAAGGAGATCGAAATCGAAGACTTTTGGTTTTTTATGCCTTTTTATCATTCTTATTCCAAACTTCTAGCATTTTCATATATTACAGCTGCCTGGGGCTGCGTTTCTTTGAGGGCTTTTGTGACTTGAAAGCGAATATCACTCGTCGTGACCTCTTCTTTATCCCTTAGCCATTCATGAAGTGCCGTTACGGCACTTTTTACTGCAGCGGATGCTTCTGATGACTCTATTTCTGCTGCTTGGCAGCTGAGCTGCACACTTCTTGCAACTCGTTTAAGTTGATAAGAAACTATCTCGCCGTTATTTTTGAGTATATGTAGCATTAATTAAGTCTCACTACCTTTGATATAACGAGTAGAAGTAGCCAGCTGAGCATGACGAGGGCCGCTCCAATACATAAACGAAAAATACTTTTACTATTTTGATTCCACTCAAGAACGGCAGTCATTTTTACATTCATTAGATTGAGTAAATACACCTTAATTAAGCTAAGAATGAGTGCAAGATTAAAGATGAATAAGAAGCTAATGTGGGGATCGCTTAAAAAGCAGACCAGAACGCTAAATATAAGAACGGGGACAATATAGCTAGCGATGTTTGCAAAGATTGTTTCAAAGGATAGTTTTACCACGGCAGGCAGGGTCATTTCCTTTAGCAGTAATTTGTGAATGCGCGTTGTTTTTTTCTCGGAATGAGCCTTTGGCCAATTATATTTCTTAAGTTCGATAAACCCTGCAAGTATTCCAAGAGCCGCTACCATAATGGAAACGTACTCTAGATTTTTAGTGCTTAAGGAAAGAAATGATACATATAGAATGACCGCAATGACTGAAAGCCATAGCCATACCAAGAAAAGATATAAAAACCCGTAAAGAGATGCTTTATGCTTTAGTGTTCCCTTTGCCTTATGCGCAATAAGTAATTTTGAAAATAAATGAATAGAAAAGGGATTAGTTGAGAGAAAGAGTCCAACAACTACAGCCAAGATATAGAAATAAGTCTCACTCATTTATAATTCGCCCCACATGCATGATTTTCTTTGCCCTCTTTTACTAAAAACTATATCATTGGTGTAAGCATAATCGCAATTTAGAAAACAGATTTGAAAGAAAGTTATTAGGCATGGAGTGGTATAAAAAGACGCAAGCGGAAATAGAAGATTTCTTTTTAGTGAAATCAGCGCAAGGCCTTGATGAAAAAGAGGCATTACAGCGTCTAGCGAAATTTGGAAAAAATACTGATCCTGAATTAAGAGATGAGGTTGCGCATTTACTAAGAGTAACGGTAATTCGGAGTGGCCAAGAACAACAAATTGCACTACAAAACCTCGTCCAAGGCGATATTGTTTTTCTTAAAAAAGGTGATCGAGTTCCCGCAGATATACGTTTAGTTGAAGTTGATCAGTTGCAGATCGACCAATCTTTTTTTACAAATGAAGGTTTATCCGCATCAAAAAATACCTTACCACTGTTGCAGGATGCAGATTTACGAAAACAAAAGTGTATGGCTTTTATGGGGAGCTTTGTTACTGAAGGCAGGGGTAAAGGGATAGTTGTTGCTAGAAATGAAGAAACGCAGTTATTTAAACATGCTTCTTTTTTCAAACAACGAGTTAAAAGAGCAACCAAAAAAAGTATCAAATTACTGAATGATCTGGGGGTGATCGTTAATAATACAAAGAAGGCATCGTCTGTATTTGAGGCGAGCATAGCCCTGTTTGAAGTTTCCTTGTCTAATGAAATGATTCTGGAGCTCATTCGCCATCTACAAATGACACATAAGCTCACTACTAAATTTATTCTTGAAGAAAAACAGGCCAAGCACTTGAGCGAAGTGCTTGGCGGTAACGTTGTCATCCTCAGAGAAGGTATTTCTCTTGATGAGTTAGGGGAGGCACAATTTTTAGTTGCAGATAAAAAGCAAGCCTGGTTATCACGCGTCAGCACACTGTTCATTGAGCGGAGTGAAATTATGCTGCTTGTTGGAGACGGAAGAGAAGTGTTTGCCTCACATGATAAGCATGTTGTTTCAATGCTGTTCGGCAAGCAACTATCTGATCACGCGATATGCTGCGCCGATCTTATCTCTCCGAAAGAATCACCACTCATTTTAAAGAGCATTTTATACAACAAAATTAAGCATAAGGCTCTTGACAAAATCAAAAAATAAACATATAATGTAATCATTGCTATAAAAAAGCAAAACAAAAACAATAAAAAAGGAGTAACCAATGAGCGATATTGGTATTAGCTACGAGCTTACTCCTACAAGCGACCAAGCCATTTTGAGCATTGATGCTCTTCTAGGCTAGCGGGTAGGGTACGCAAAAACATTAATATCTACGGTTTCGTAGATATTTTTGTTTATAAATCTCTGGTTCAACAGAGAAGAATATGCTATAGTATCGAGGTTAAATTCGGCGGCGTAGCTCAGTTGGTTAGAGCGTAGGACTCATAAGCCTAAGGTCCCAGGTTCGATCCCCGGCGCCGCTACCAGTTTTATAAGATCACCAACAATTAGGTGATCTTTTTTGAT
>Ga0209084_1003007_pt1 | contig 12586 bp, 18 predicted proteins | sample C_130820_MF_Meta_FD_187309 | JGI IMG/M metagenome (GOLD analysis project Ga0209084, IMG submission 187309) | Freshwater microbial communities from Lake Croche, Canada to study carbon cycling - C_130820_MF_MetaG (SPAdes) (version 2) | ecosystem: Environmental > Aquatic > Freshwater > Lake... | reverse complement strand
GCTTTAACAAAAGACTTACGAACATGACCATAGACTACATAGCGTGGAGCAAAGACTCCATGTCTAATTACTGGAGCATAAGAACCAAAAGCTGATCCCCAAATGTTTACACCAATAACAGTTCCATTTGCTACAGCGTATACTGCTGTGCCTATACGAGCACCAAAGTCATAGCCTTGATGGAAACCAGACTGCCACTGTGAACCTGGTTTATGAAAAGCACAAGTCAATACTGGTTTACTAACTGGATACATTAGTTACTCCGTATCGTTTGTCTTCTGAATTAACAAAGTTAATTAACACAGTAACAATAGAAATAACTACTGCTGTCCATGCTGGACCTAAATTAAATGATGCTACATTGTCAATAAGATATACAAGTGCTGCACCTACACCAATCTTTAATGCTGATGCTATCGGGCTATGTGCTAGCCATACTTTAAATTTCTTCATTATAGTTTCCTCACTGTTAACATGATCGTACCGCCATAACCATGAACTCGTTTATCTGGCGATGATTGGTTTTCAAAAGCTACACTCTCAATTAATCCTGTAAACTGTTCACCAGTTCTCCAGTCAATAACTGTTACAGTATCTCCAGCTTCTTCTAATGCTTCCAATGATTGCTGCATATTAAACGCTCTTCCTGTATAACCGTACTGGATATTATATCTATCCATTTCATTATCATAGCATGACAAAGGGTACTGTATTACTCGTTGGCGTTTGGTAGCAGGGATAGCTTTTACTTGGTATGACTGAACTACAGGGGTGCTTACTAAATCCGTTGATGGATATAAAGTAAATCTATAACGTAAAAATTCTTGTTTGCCTGTAGGTCTAGATGTTGAAAGATCTCCATTTGCTGAATCGCTATATGCTCTGAAGATATCATACTCATTACCATTTTTATCTATTGTTGTAACCATCATAGATGTATTACCAGGATATAAAGTATTAACATTAATTGTTTTAAAATACTTAGGTTCAATAGTAGCGTAACGAATGTAACCAGTCTCAAGATAACCAGAAGAAATATAATTAGTAGTATGTTCTACTTTAACTTTAGCAGTACCATTAGATTTTTCTGTAATTATTACAGGTCTACCATCAATAAAAAACACTCCATTAAAAGAAGAACTTTCAGAAGCTGTATCTTGTAGATCGTAAGCATAAGCATAAGTGCTGTCTTCAAATTCACGACTAACATCTACACGAACAAGTGAGCCATTGCCATCTACTTTAGTAGCAGCATAAACATATTTATCATTGACAGTAAGATCATTAATGCCATACCCATTGTAGTCCCAAAGCAATGGACCAAGAGTAATAAACTCTTTCATGGATACCATGTTGGCTGCAACTTTACAAATACGTAAACCTTTATTTGTACCAACAAAAAGATTACCTAAATAATATTCCATTGTTTGTACTACTTCACCATAAGGCAATGTTGCTACGACAGTAGCACCAGCCATATCAGGTAATGCTGCAGTAGTATTCGATACAGTATCATCTGGTTGAATACCCCAGATTTCTGATATGCCATCACCATAACCTGATGCCCATACAGCAGTACGTCCACCAGTAACATTGTTCCAAGTCCAATTAGGATTAAGATGTGTAGTAAAACCATAAGCTGGAAGAGTTACGCCAGTGCCTGTAGTTGATAGTTCACTACCACCTGCATGTAACCCATTAGTTGCAGTATATGTAGGGTTAAGATTCCAAAGATTGTTACCTTCACTTAAAAATAAATAACCTTTAGCATAATGAACATTTGCTTTACTACCTGCACTGTGTCTAATAAGAACCGAATCACCTGTTGTGCCTACAGTGCCAACATGCACACAGTTACTGCAGGCAGCATAGTATTTGTTTCCATTATTTGTTATAGAATAAAAAGGATATGTACCACCACTATGACCAGCAACAGTATAGTTTAAAAGATAAGGTGTGGTAGAAGCTACACTATTACCATTAAGGGTTATTCTATTTAAACCACCTTGAGAATCACCAACAAGAAGACATTCAGATTTAACTGTACCTGTATAGTATGCAGCAGCAGATCCTACAAAATTATGATTTATTGTGCCAGTTGTATTACCAGAATAAACAGTAGTAATATCTTTATGTAGTTTAATATCTCCAATAGTCCACACATCTACACCACGAGAATTCCAAAAACGATTCTGTTGATGTTGGTAATCTAAACCTGGATCAAAGTATTTAACACCAGCACCCATATGCCATGATGTTTGTGACCGTAACCACCAAGAAGCTACAAGTGTTTGCTCACCTGGATCAGGAGCTGCATCAAATTGATCTTTTTTATACTCTGCAGTTTGACGCTTGTATGGAGTTTGATCGTTAACATCTAAAATAAATCCTAGATTATTAATAGATACATCGTAAGCAATATTGGTTGGTGCAAAAGATTCATTAGTTGCATTAGGGTTAGCTAAATCAATTTGAAATTCTTCTGTAATATCAGCAGCCATTATGCTACCTCGTATGTTCCTGTAATTATTATTGAGTCACTAGTTCCCCAAGTAAATGGGACTGTAGTATTTGTAGGGCTTCTTCCATAGTTTAATGTTCCAGCAACATCAGGATTTGCAAGTGGGGTTATAGTTCCAGCAGAACTAATAATTGCAATTCCAAGATAACGTTGAGCGCCATTATTAAATACGGCATCACCAATTGTAGTTGCTAATGGTGTATATCCTGTAGGTGTTGAAAATGCTAAATCTGCAGTGCCAAAATTTGAAGTACCTTTTACTACAGAAATTCTAAAATTAACAGTCTTGCCAACAATAGAATATCTATATGATGGACTTGATGCACCAGTTGCGCTAACACCCGTACCACTCCAAGTTGGAGTCCAAGAAGTCCAACTTGCTTGGTTAGCAGCGAGTGTAGTACCAGATACACCACCAATAGTCGAAGCAGCATCTAACGTTGCACTATTGATGGTTCCACTAGTAATGGTTCCTCCAGTAATAGTTCCACTATTAGTTATAGTACCAGTTAAAGTTGCACCATTGATTGTTGGGCTAGTTAAAGAGCTAGTAGTAATAGTTCCACCACTAATAGTTCCACCACTAATAGTTCCACTATTAGCTATAGTACCTGTTAAAGTTCCAGCATTAATTGTAGGGTTAGTAAGAGCTTTTCTTGTAAGAGTTTGTGCAGCATCAGTGCCAACAACAACACCATCAAGAGTAGTCAAACCATGTAATGGTTTAACAATAGTACCAGTAGTAACAGAAACATCACTGCCATCATTTTTAATAGTGTAAACACCAGAAGCATTAATATGCTCTTGTGGTTCCTGCATATCACGAGCAGTGACCATATGTTTAACTACAGCAGCAGAAGCATGCGCAACGGCAGAAGTTCCATCACTAGCACGATTAACATTATAAACATAAGTACTTGCTTGACTAAGAACTGTAACAATTTCTTCTTTGCCAGAAACATCAGGATCAATAACAAGAGTATATGGATAAACGCTAGGAAGATTACTAGAACCTACAATGGTATTTAAAGTAATAGTACTGTATCGGTTAGGGTCAGTACCAACAACACCAGTATCAGTAGCATTCATAGCTGCTGCTAAAGACCTAACATCAGAAGTTGAAGAGTAATTACGTTTAGCCATTGCTATCCTTATAGTGAGTAGTGAATACGAGTATTGTTTTCATCCTGATAACGCTGTGCTTCTTCCTGTAAACGCTGTTGATATAACGCATACAAGTATTTAGATGCTGAAGTACCAGCACCATATGCACGACCAGCAATCTGTGACTGTTGATCAGCTTCAGCAGAACCAAAAGTTAAACGACCAGGATCAATAAATGCAGCCAGCTTTGCTGCTGCACCAAGAATAATTACATCTTTAGAAGAAGGAGACAGACCAGTAGTGTATTCAAAATCATCATTACCATTTTCTAATACAGAAGGTATCTTAGAATAATGCACGTTAATTGTTCGACCAGCAACAATGCCACTATATAAAGATACAGTTTTACCACTAGGAAAAGCAGTACGATCTGCTGCAGTATCAATACGATATGAACGGATAGGCATCCACTGTTTAGAAGGACCAATTGATTGATAAGATATTGCAATAATTTTTCTAAGATCAGTTGGCAACTCGTAAGTTAATTGTGCTGGACGATAAGTAAAAGAGTACTGATCTGTGGCATACAGTTCAGGATACACCGCATGAATGGTTTCATTAATAGCAGATTTAACATCTACCATTGTGTATGTTGGGGAAAGAATAACTTTAGTTCCCTTTTTATGTGATGATGCTGTAGTACCATTATAGCCACGACCATAAAGATTAGTGCTACTAGTATCAACATAACCACCAACAGTAAGTTTCTGATTAGCACGATCAAATGAATCAATGTAAATTAGCTCGTCATCTATTTGTATAATGCCAGCAGAAATGTTTGCTGCATCAGCAATAGTGATTGTTCCTGTACTTGCTGTTACATCTGTAGTAAGGTGCGTTTGTCTATCTTGGCGTAATGTAAAACCTGATAGTTTGCGGGTTACTTCATCTGCTAATTGATTAAATGTAGGCATTAGTTATCTTTCGGTTTGAATTTAAATGTACCAACTTTAGTTAAAGAATCAATAAGTTTAATTTCTGTTTTAGTGTTGTCAGGAAAAAGCATGTAACCTATTCGATAACCTTTATTATCATTACCAGTTTGTATTACTTTTGTTCCGTCAGATCTTACGGCAACAATATTTTTTTTATCTGTTTCCATTATTTTAAACCTTTTCTTTATTAAAGTTCAACAAATTCAATATTAAAATTTTCTTTAAAATAATTAATAGCTTCTTTATCTTTCCAACTTCTGTTTTCTCCAGAAACTTTTTGTACTAATTTTTCTAAATCAGATGATTTTTTATAAAAAACTTTTTCAATATCTTTTAATGTAATACCATTAAAAATTTGCGTTTCTACATAAACACCTTTTTTAAGAAGTTCTTCAGGAGTAACCAAACGAGGATCTATACGATTTACAGTATTTAGAATTTGATTTGGAACTGCATTTAACAATTCTTTACCTTCAACTTTTGAAGTTAAAGCAACTGGAATTTGATCTTCAAGAAAAGAATCACCAACAGTAAAGAAACTTCTTTCTTTAACTTCTGGTTTTAAAACCATTCTAAAATTACCATATTGCATTAATTGTTTATTACGCATATATTTTATAGGGTTTTTAGGATCAAACATAAAGCCATAAACAGGTCGTTTAGATGCATGAATATCTTTTTGTAATTCAAAATAAGAACCTTCAACAACTTTTCGTTTATCCCATTCAGGATTGCCAACACTATTATTAGCTTCATAACGATTAGAACGTTTACCAGTTTTAAATAAATCTGCCAAATCATTTTCATATGTAGCCATACCAATTTGATGATTATCTTTTATATCTTTTAACATAGAAATAAGGACTTGAGATTTTTCTGGATAATCACGTAATGCAGTATCAATAGCATGACGATTTTCTTTTTCAAGAATATATCTATGAATAACATGATCTTCATCTATATTAAGTTCATTAGCAAGTTTTGTTAAAGTGCTACGAACTTCAGTATCATTCATTGTTCCAGTTATAATTTTTTGGAAATCAGAACTATTACTTAAACTACGTTCAATAAAACTAGTAGCATCTTTTGTTTCAGGATTTTTACTTGCTACAAAGTCAGGACTAAATTCATCATTTTTAGTATACACGTCACTAGGATTACCTTGATCCATTTGAGATGTAAATTTTTCTGACATTTTTCTTTCAGTTTGCAATTTTGCATCCACCAACTGCATATCAGTTAAACCAGTTAATTCTTTAATGCGAGCAGCAACTTTTTTACCAGTAAAAGCAATAGCCCTTTTTAAATCAGGATCAGTTTCTGTACGCCAATCATCAATAAGTTTAGTGCGAGCATCAGTAAGTTTAGCAACATCAGTTTCTTTACCAACATTAAAATCAACAACACCACGCTTAAGAGTATCTTTACCAGCTTTATAATCAGCAAGACTACGCTCAGTTAAATCATCAGCAAGTTTGTTAGCCTCAACACGCTCTTCAACAGTCATATCTTTTTGAAGAGCATTAGCTTGTTTGTTCCACAAATCTTTAGTGGCACGAATCTCACCAGCATTAGCAGGTTTTTTCTTTAAAAAGTTTTCTAATTTTTTAGACTCAGATATTAACCATGCTGTGCGATCAACTTGTAAATTACCAGTACGCATGTCTTCAGGCATAGCATCTTCCATACGGCGAGTAATAGGTTTACCATCAGCAGTTACAGGCATCTCTGCTTGAACTTCATGAACAGCATTAACCCGACCCTTTTCAGTGTCACCTAAAACTTTATCTCCTTCTGGAAGTTTAGCTTTAGATAACTGTTCTTCAATATTATTTTGATTAGCAATATATTCTTCAGATTTACCAGCAGCACGGTAGTTAGCAATTTCTTCTTCAGTAAGATGGAAATACTTTGCAGCATCAGAATCAGGATTAACAGCAGGAGCTTCCTTTACAGGAGAACTAGGTTCTTCACCAGACGCAATACGTTTATCAATAGTCCCAGTAGACTCTGCTTCTTTCATGGCTTTAAATTCATGTTCAAGATCCTGAGATATTTCAGGTTTAACAGGTTCTTGATAACTATCACCAACACGTTTAACAGGTGCTTCAGGTACAGTACCAGTAGAAAGAAAATGATCTGCTTCTGCATGAAGATTATTTAATTTTGCAAGCTCAGGGTTATCTGTAGTCTGTGCTAACTTAGCTAACTCCTCATGCTTTGCAGGGTTCTCAAGCAAGTATCGAGCATTGTCAGCCGTTCTAGCGGCAGCTTTCTTAGCAGCAACACTAGCAGTATCAGAAACAGCAACCTCAGCAGCATGAGCAATAATAGACTCTAAAGGTTTAGCACCAAACTTTAACAACCGTGCAGGCGGAATAAAAAAAGAAGCAGCAGTAATGCCTACGTTAGCAAGATCACCCCAACCACCTTCACCAGTAAGAATGCGACCAAGAGATTTAGTAGCAAAAAGAAAATCTGCAACATCAGCAACATGACCCCAAAAACTTTTATTCTCTTCAGGTTTAGTAGAAGGTTTAGCAGAAGGTTCAGGGCTAGGACTAGGTACTGGCATAGAGTCAGACATTAAGTATCCTTAACTAAAAAACTCTGATGCACCATCTGCATCAAGATTATCTGTACCCGCAAGCAAGTTACAAACTTTATTTAAACCAACACCATTAGTGCCTGCCTTGGAATTTAATGCACCCAAAAGGTCAAGAGTTGTAGAGGACCAAACTTGTGCTGCACCTTGTGCATCAAGAAAAGTAGAAGGGTCAGTACGACCAATGACACGATTTAAATTAAGTTGTAGACCTTTAGCCATTACCATTTCACCTTATTAGCCCAATACGCTGCAGACATTTTGCCCTTAGCAATGTTCTTTGCATGTCGTGCTTGAAAAGCTTCACGACGTTTACGGTATGCCTCTGACTCCCCAGCTTTCTTAGGAGAGCCAGAGACACCCTGTTGACCAAAATGAATCGTCTTAACTTGTGTACCTTCTTTAGCCACAACAACATGAGACTTAGTTGGATGGTTTGGAGTACGCTTGGGTTTATTGTAACCAGATACTCCAGCACGTTTAAGACGAGGATCAATCATTGTTATGGTTTTCCTGATAGATTTTTTCTACGAGCATTAGCATTTTTGCTAGTGTTAGGACTATTTGCTTTTTTAAGGGAAGCAAGATATTTAGCATGTGCAGTTTGATAATTTTTTGAAGCCGCATTTAATTCAGACTGTGCATGGTATAACTGTTCATGTGTTGAACTCCAAGGAAGATTAGCAGCCCAAGGCATAGAACCTTTACTAATTTCTTTTTTAGTTTTTGATAAAGCACTTTTAGCATTATAAACTCTATTTGCTGCAGCCTGTGAGCGAGCACGATTAACATTAACAACAGTACCTTTAGCAGGTGGCTTTGGTGTTGGTGTTGGTTTTGGTTTCATTGGGGGCATTATTAATATCCTCTTCGGGTTGTAGTTGTTATTTTCTTCTTAGGCATCATTGCTTTTCCAGACGAAGCAGAACCCATCTTTTTTTCCTGAGTCTTTTTCTTTACTGACCCTATGCTTTCATTCATCTTCTTCGCAGCAGGAGACTTGGTTCCGCCTAATGTTGCCACCTTAGCAAGAGCTGTTTTATTAATTGGTGGTGGTTTCCGAAAATTAGTTATTGGTTTCTTTGGCATAATTATTTTCCTTTACGTTTTGCTGGGAATTGTTTTTTAATTTTAGCAGCAAGAGCTTTATCCATTTTTGTATCTGCTTTAGCAGAAGGCTTCTTCTTGTCCATAGCCATGTCAGCTTTCTTAAATGCTGCCCTGCCTTTTGGACTAAAAGTTTTCATAGTTTTCATATCCTGTTTATGATCTGGATCTTTAGATCTTGGTGCTGCTTTTTTAACAGCAACTTTTTTTTTGACTATAGCCATGATTATTTTCCTTTAACTTTCTTTAGATTTGGATTTAATCTTTTAGCTTTAGCAGAAGCTTTACGAGAAGAACTCGCAAGAATTGCACCAGCTACTTTCTTACTTACACCTTGTTTTTTAGCAATGCTAGACTGCACAGCCTTAAACCCTGGATGTTTAGCTGCCATAAGCAACTCCTGTTTTCTCGCTAATGTCCAAAGCTTTCTGGACTTGTGCAGTACTTGTACCATCAGGCTGAATGCCTTGCTTCCTTGCAGAAGCATACAAGTCCAACTCTTTGTTCCACTTCTTATCAGTCCAACCACTAGAGATCATGTTGCCATTAGCATCACCAGAATTAAGTTGAAGGTTAGAAGCACGAAGACAGTCTCCCCAAGATCCATGATCTTGTGTAGGGCAACCAGTTCGACATGACATGTTTAACTCCTTAAAGATGTTTTATCTATATTTATACTGGCTGACTGTAAACAGTCACCGTATGATTCATGATCTTGTGTTGGACATCCTGTGCGACAATTACTCATTATGCTGCCCTAATCCAAGTAATCATTACTTGACCACCAGTAAGTGAAGGTGTAGCAGTAGAAGGAAAAGCACCAGCAGATAATCCAGATTGCTGAAAAGCATTTGCTACATAAACGTTTGGTGGAATAGCCATTCTTTGCAAACCACTGACCGTACTTTGGTTTCCAGTGCAAATGAAAGTATTTGATGCACTTCCAGTTTCTTGTTTAGCAGTTAACCAATACCATCCAGAAGTTAAAGTTTTGCTAATAGTTATTGAAAATGAAGTTGGAGTTGCAGCAAGTAATCCAATACTTACAGTTCCAGCATCAAGAGACAAAGTTCCAGGAACACCATAGTTATCAGTGTAAATACCAAGACGAACCGTGCATGCTGGGGATGTAGCAACAGTAGATGCAACAACACCGATCTGGTCAAATGTTGTTGAGGCACTTACATAGAATGGTGTAAAGAATGCTGTGTTGATATTCTGTGCTACTGCAGTTGCGCTGTACTGTAATGGTGTTCGGTAATAACCTTGTGATGCAAATGGTGGATAAACTGGTGCTGTTGGTCCAGTCGCTCCAGTTGAACCAGTGTCACCTTTAGATGAAACTTTAATCCAGTAACTTGTATTTGTTGGTAAGTAACTAGCACCAGTACCAGGAGTTGCTAAATAGCAGTAATAAGAACTACCTGAATAAGTAACTGTTTGTCCAACACCATAAAGCAATGTACTATCATGTGGATATGGCGCAGACCAACCTGCAGAAATAATAGTCCAATAACTTGCATTTGTTGGTACTATACCAGCAGTAGTTGCAGTTGTGCATTGGTAACTGTTTCCGCTTACATCATAGTAAACAACATCATAAGCAGAATATGCTGTTCCACTTGACCAAGTTCCTCTACCTGTGTAACCTTGACCAGTAGCACCAGTTAATCCTGTAGGACCAGTAGGTCCAGTCGCACCTGTAGCACCAGTCGCACCAGTAGATCCTGTAGGACCAGTGTCACCTTGTATACCTTGTATACCCTGTATACCTTGAGTACCAGTGTCACCCTTAGCTCCAGTAGCACCTGTTGTTCCTGTCGCTCCAGTTGCCCCTGTGGGTCCTGTAGGACCAGTAGGTCCAGTCGCTCCAGTATCGCCTTTGGCTCCTGTAGGTCCCTGTGCACCTTGATCATTAGCTATAGTAATAATAGTAGAACCACTAGAAACGCTAGTACTACCGTCAACATTAACAACAGTTACAGACTCATCAACAGTAATATTAGTTGCCACTATCGAGTCACCTCTGGAGTTACAGTAAACTTACCTTGAAGTAAACGAGTAACAATACCGCCACCACTTTGCACTTCAAGATCGTAAACAAAAGTACCCGAAGGAATAGCAGCCATAGCAGCAGCATCAACAGTTACAGTAACAACACCAAGATTAGTTAAACTAATATTTGTTGTACTAACAAGATCAAGAACTTTAGTAGTTGATTGTGTACTAGCCCGAACTTGCATACGTGCAGAATAGCCGTCAAGATTCCAAGCAACATCATCAGTAGTTATTGTAAAACTAAATACAAAAGTAGAACCCTGATCAGCTTTAATATTATAAATACCTGCAGACACTATGCATCTCCCTTAACATGTTGTTCGATATGAGTATTAAGTCTATCTTCAACACGATTAACTTGACTTGACAAACCATTTAAACTTGTTTTAATTTCAATTACATTCTTAGCAATATCTGGTAAAGACTTGCCCCCATTTGCATGAGGTTGAATAGAGTGAGTTTGTTCTTCAATATAATCCTTCAATGGTTTAACAATTAATATTTTACCTATAAGAGTTAGGATACCAATCGCCATTGAAATAATACCTAGAACTTGTGAAGTTGTTGACAAATCCATTACAAAGCAACCACTTCATAACCTGCAGCAACAAGATCCGCAGCTTCAGAATCAGAAACAGTATAAACATGACCACCAAGATAATAAAGATTAGCTTCAGCCAACTCATCCTGAGAAGGGAAACGCAACTCTACATACTCATTGCCAAGCTTAAGCACAGTAAGACCTTTGCGAAAACGCATACGATCAAACAATCTATGACCTGTCTTAACTCCCTCTTCAATATAAGGGGTAGTAAATTGATACATGTTTATCCTTTGCTAATCAACTAGCCCTATCCTCAGTATTGCTACTGAGGATAAGACTAGCGGATTAGAATCCTGAAACGCTAGATGCACTCTCAATACGGTAAAGAGCTTCTTCACGGTAAACCTTGAAACCAAGGATACCGTACCAACCGATTGGACGGAAGCGGTTGAGCTTATCAACAACTGGACCAATAACGGTGTGTGGCTCTTCAGCCACAGCCTCAGCAAGTGCCTGCTGACCACAAAGGTATGATGAGTAAACTCGTACCCTTTCAGTTACAGTACCTGCAGCAGCGGTGAATGTGAATGTTGCGCCAGCAGCAACAGCATTGTTAATAACAGTAAATGTTGAAGTGCTAGGAACAGACTGAATCTGGAACGAACCATCAAGGTTAGCACCAGTAGAAGCAGTTGAACCTGCAATAACAATCCAGTCACCAGCAGCAATGCTTTCAGTACTACGAGTATTCGTAGTGAAAGTAATTACTGTATCGCCAGCAGAATTAGTTGCCTGTGTAGGAACAGTAGCAGAACCAGTAATTGCAGTACCAGAACCAAGAAGAGCAGCACCTGCTACAGAAGTCTGTAGACGTGGAGACTCAACAAAGAAAGCACCTTCAAATGAGCCAATTTCTCCAGCCCAAACGTTACCATTTTCATTGTACTCGTGAGGAATACGCCATGAACCAACACCAGTTTCTGCACGAAGATCGTGAGAAACTTCTGGATGAACAGCAGCGTAGTACATGTTTCCCTTACGGGGAACAACTTTATTACCACGAAGTTTTGCAACAGCCTTACGGATTGAAGCAGCATTCAAAGTATCTGTAGCAGTAATACCAGCACGGCTAGTACGATTGTTAATACGAGCAACCTGAGTACCATTCTGAAGTTCAGTCTGTACAATTTCATCTAGTGAATCAGCCATGTTGAATGCCATTGAGTTAGCAAGCAGCGGATCTACCTCAGCAAGTGAGAAAGTCTGAAGCTTACGAGTAGAAATAGCAGCATTACCGTATTCCTTAAGAAGAATATTCTTAATAAATGGAGTACCAAATGCTACTGCATCTAGATCTGGACTTTCATCCAGAGCAGCAGTCTGCTTATCAAGATCACGGAAGATCTGCAAGGAGACAGTTGAACCAGGAATAGACTGATTAGCAGGACGCTTATCAGCAATCTGGCGCAACATAGGAGTAGCGCGTAGCTGGAACTCAATAAGACGGTCATAAGCCTGCTGGATGAGACCAGCAGAACCTACAGTACCACCAAGAGAACCAGAGCCAGCACCAGTGTAAGCGTTTCCGCTTCCTGTGGAGTATGTCGGCATAGTTAAATTTATTCCTTAATAGTTGTTTGGATAATTACATT
>Ga0209084_1003003_pt1 | contig 12596 bp, 8 predicted proteins | sample C_130820_MF_Meta_FD_187309 | JGI IMG/M metagenome (GOLD analysis project Ga0209084, IMG submission 187309) | Freshwater microbial communities from Lake Croche, Canada to study carbon cycling - C_130820_MF_MetaG (SPAdes) (version 2) | ecosystem: Environmental > Aquatic > Freshwater > Lake | place... | reverse complement strand
TTTGCCCGTAATTTTCGTTTCGGCCGCCACAATGTGCGACACTCTAGCATGATATCGGGCGCCATAGGCAGCATTCTGATAATCGGTTAAAAAAGCAACGCGACGCTCAATCGTTTCATTGAGTGATTGCGATGGCCGTCGATGCTCAAAGGCTTGGATGCTGCTGGCGGTTGGGAGTAAATGATCGACGGCCTTAAGATCAAGCGCAAGAAGCCGACCAATATGCAGCGCCCTTTTGTTCATCTCAACCGAAACATGATTGAGTTCAATTGCCTTTTCGATGGCCAAAGGCGAGATCGGAATGAGCCCCTTTTGCAGAGCATATCCCACCATAATCATATTCGCGCCGATGGCGTCGCCGAGCAGGGAGATCGCAATCAATCCGGCGTCCAGTGATTGAATATTTTTGGCTCCTGACCATTCGGCCAATTCCATCTGAAGCTTAGAAACTTCAAATCGGGCATCGCGGTTACGGACAAATTGTCCGGTAATTGTTTCTTCACTGTTCAAAACAATATGTGTTGAGTCTTTGCCGATTAGAGCCTTACTCTCTGCGCCAAGAGAAGTCACAACATCACACGCTAAAACGAGATCGCTTGATTGTGCGGGTATACGTACAGCGCTTAAATCATCTTGCGTTTTCGCGATCCTAATATGAGACGTAACTGGACCACCGCGTTGCGCCATGCCAATCATATCAAGCGTCGAGCAACCCTTACCTTCGAGATGCGCGGCCATCGCCAAAACAGCGCCAATGGTGACGACACCATTGCCACCGACACCGGCTACAAAAATATTCCATGGCCGATCAAGCATTGGCTCGATTACGTTGGGCAAAGATTTTTCGAGCAATGCGGCGAGATCGGACCCTTGAGGCTTTCTGAGTACACCGCCTTCAATGGTTACAAAACTCGGACAAAATCCTTTAACGCATGAAATGTCTTTATTGCAGGAAGACTGATTGATCCGGCGTTTGGTGCCAAATTCGGTATCGAGAGGAACAACCGAAACGCAGTTCGATTTAACAGAACAATCCCCGCAACCTTCGCACACTTGCTCGTTGATCATGGCACGAATATTTTGATCCACCATCGTACCGCGCTTTTGGCGACGCCGCTTTTCAGAAGCGCAAGTTTGATCATAAATGAGCGCTGATGTGCCCTTCACCTCACGCAATTCGCGTTGAACATGATCAATATCATCGCGATGATGGATCGACGTACCAGACGGGTATGATACGCCCTTGTGCCGCTCCGTATCCTCGGTAACAATCGCAATACGCTCAACGCCTTCGGCCCTCACCTGCCAGGCAATACGGTCTGGTGAAAGTGGCCCGTCATGCTTCTGCCCACCTGTCATCGCCACAGCATCATTAAAGAGAATTTTGTACGTGATATTGGTCTTCGCCGCGACATTCGCGCGAATGGCTAAAAGGCCGGAATGGAAATAGGTGCCATCACCAATATTTTGAAAAACATGTTGTGTCGGCACAAAAGGCGACTGGCCAATCCAATTAGCGCCCTCCGCACCCATATGCGTGTAGAGTGAAATTGAACGATCCATCCATAGGGACATCCAATGACAGCCAATGCCACCCATGCCACGGCTGCCTTCAGGTATTTTTGTCGAGCTGCTATGCGGACAGCCTGAGCAAAAATACATCGAACGGGCAACCGTTGAAGGCTTTGCCAATTGCCGTTTCTGTTCAATCGATTCGAGGTCGACCAAGGTTGATTTTAAACCCGCATCGTTCGTGAACCCCGATAGGACCTCGCCGATTACAGCTGCAATGCGAGAAGGTGTTAAATCGTCATGCGAAGGTAACCACAATGTGCCATCAGGACCCGACTTGCCATAAATTTTAGGGCGCTTATTGGTCGGCAAATCATAGAGCAAATCTTTAATTTGACCCTCGAGTAAAGGACGCTTTTCCTCAACAACCAATAAAGTGTCGAGCCCCTCGGCAAACGCGCGAAGTCCTTGCGGTTCAAGTGGCCAAACAAGGCCTACTTTATAAAGGGATAACCCGATATCGGCAGCACGCGCCTCGTCTATGCCAAGCCGATCAAGCGCTTGACGAACATCGAGGTAGGACTTGCCCGTTGTAACAATACCAACGCGGCGATGGGATGTTGCCATCTCCACGCGATCAATCCGATTAGCGCGAGCAAAGGCATGCACGGCGCGTAATTTATGGAGATGAAGTCGCCGCTCCTGCTCCTGAGGTGGATCGGGCCATCTAATATGCAGACCATCTTCCGGCGCATCAAAATCGGGCGTGACAAACTGACCTGCATCTTGGGCGATGGTAATCGAGGCAGACGAATCCATCGTCTCGGCAACCAGCTTCATAGATGTCCAGCAGCCTGAAAAACGCGATAAAGCAATACCAAATAATCCGAAAGAAATGATGTCGGTCAGCCCCGCCGGATTAAGAACGGGGATCATCGCATCTACCATGCCGAATTCGCTTTGATGCGACGTGGTGGATGATTTACACGTGTGGTCATCACCCAATAACAGAAGAACACCACCGCGGGGCGCGCTACCCGCTAGATTGCCGTGCTTTAACGCATCGCCCGACCGATCAACGCCAGGGCCTTTGCCATACCAAAAGGCAAACACCCCATCGCATTCAGCTTTTTCTAGCAGGTTGATTTGTTGGGTACCGTTAACCGCGGTCGCCGCTAAATCCTCATTCAGCCCAGGTTTAAAGACAATACCCGCAGCCTCGACAGCGCTCTTGGCTTGTTCCATCGCTTGATCGATGGCGCCCAATGGGGAGCCGCGATAACCGGTCACGAAGCCGCGCGTATTATAGCCCTTGCTTTTGTCGACGCGCGATTGAACCAGCGCGAGGCGAATAAGGGCTTGCGTTCCATTAAGATAAACGCGGCCCTGTTCGACCGTGTATTTATCGTCGAGCTTAACATCTGCGAGCGACATGGCTATTGGTGAATCCTTTTTCCGCCCCGATCAAACATTTTCTCTCTTTAACGCACTTAATTGGGCGTCATGTCCATTCCCGTTAGATCGATGGCTGGTGTACGCCCAGCGATTAGGTCGGCCGTTATCCGTCCTGAGCCGCATGACATGGTCCAACCAATATGGCCGTGGCCCGTATTGAAATAGAGATTATCAAACTTGCCACGCCCAAAAATAGGCGTTCCCTCCGGCGTCATTGGGCGTAAACCGGCCCAATAATCAGGCTTGTCGTAGTCAGCCGCATTCGGGAATAATTCTTTGATCGATTTGAGCATATGGCTGTAATCGGAAGGCCTATGGGATTTATCAAACCCCGCAAATTCAGCCGTTGCCGTCACCCGAAAACGGTCACCAAACCGCGCATAAGCGGTCAGATTATCCTCATCAACACCACCAAAACGCGGCACATTATTTGCGCCTTCAATCGGCAGTGTGACCGAGTAACCTTTAATCGGATAGATCGGTAAACGCGTACCCAATTGCTTTGAAAGCTGCGGACTAAAAACGCCGAGGCACATCACAAAGGAATCGGCGTTTAAAACACCATCGGCCAATCGCACCGCCGTCACCTTTCCGCCTGCTGTTTCAAACCCTAAAATCTCTGTATTATAACGAAACTCAACCCCATATTTTTCAGCACAGAGTTTTGCTAATTCACGCGTAAACAGGCGCGCGTCGCCACTTTCATCCGATGGGCAATAGAGAGCGCCCTTAAATTTATCTTTCACAGGATCAAGAGCAGGATCGAGTGCCGCTGCTTCTGCAGCCGATACGGGACGAATATCAAGCCCTTCTTCCGATAGAATCGAACAGTTCTTCGCGCCTCTATCAAATGATTCTTGCGAGCGATATAAATACATCAACCCACCCTCGACGCGATGGTGGTTTATTCCTGTTTCGCTGATCAACTTATCCAGCTGCTTTTGCGAATACATGCACAAATGAACTTTGCGTTTGGTATTGGTACGAGCGGCATCAGCCGTACAGTTTTTTAAAAACAGCCAAGTCCACCACCAAAGCTGCGGATCAAGGCTCGGTTTAAAGCGCAAGGCCGCGCTCTCATCCATTAAGGAGCGCAGTAAGATACGCGGCGCTTTAGGCGAGGCCCATGTATAAGCATGGCCGGGGGCGACAAGGCCAGCATTGGCAAAGCTAGTTTCCGATGCTGCATCCGACAACCGATCAATGACCACGACTTCATGGCCATCCTTGGCCAATTCATAAGCAGTCGTTACGCCAATAACGCCTGCACCTAAAACAGCGATCTTCATGTCGGTATCCTTCTTATTGGCCGGCAACTGCAGCTAAGGGAAGCGTAGCCCGACGACCTTTTCTTCACAAGATACATTCCTTCCCCCAAATTTACGCGCTTTGACATGCACGCAACTTGTGCTTTTCTTCATCAAAAGGGTGGGGAGGCTATGTTATGCGCTATGAAACACTAGAGCCAACGTTAGATAAAGGTCTTGGAAGCCGGGCCCGTATCGGTCTTATTGTTTTGCGCTCCGATCAAACCATTGAATATGAGGCGCGACAAATCTTCGCATCCCTCCCCGGCGTGGCGCTTTACCAGTCTCGGATCTACAATGACTTTCAGATCAACCGTGACACGCTGATGGCGATGAAGCCCCTCATACCTGAAGCGGCCCGCCTCTTACCCGTGCCATGGGAGTTCAATTCAATCGGCTTTGCTTGCACTTCTGCTGCCATGCTGATCGGCGATGCGCCAATTGAAGATCTTGTGCGCCAGGTTCACGCAGGCGTTGAAGTCAGCAATCCAGTGCATGCCTGTGTCGAAGCGTTCAAAGCCTTGGCCGTTAAACGGGTTGCCGTGGTTACACCCTATTCCCGCACCGTGAATGATGCCATTGCCGCCGGGCTAGAAGCACGCGGTTTAACGATTCCCGTCTTTGTCTCTTTTGAAGAACCCGACGATAATATCGTGGCCAAGATTTCAGAGACGGCCGTCGCAGCCGCTGCGCGAAAGGCAGCCGCTGATCCGGCCGTTGAGGGCGTATTTATTTCCTGCACCAGTATTCGTGCTGTAAGCTTTGCGGCCTCATTGGAAAATGAGATAGGCAAACCTGTCACTTCCAGTAATCACGCTATTTTGTGGCATCTCATTCGCCTCGCAGGGCTAGAGGATTCCTTGCCGCAATTCGGACAATTATACACGCGTTCGATTGCACATTGAGCCTCACACATCACACCAGAAAGCTCGGCAGTAATCCTCACATCTTCAACAAAGCCTTTGCTTTAACGCTCCCTGTCCTTGTGTCCGATAGCTTTGCCTCATTGGCTTTTCAAAACTACCCAATGAAAAAGGGAGCCGTTAAGCTCCCTTTTCCCGCAAAATCATAATTGATCCGATTATCCGAAGATTTTCACCGCGCTTTGCAGCGTGATCCACACGCCCCAAAGGATCGGGATGCCGACAGATAGCCAGGCAAGTGCGGCCTTTGTATCAAGCCCGCCTTTGCCGATACCGAAGGAGCCCGTCGTCACACCGGCGGTCGCTGACTTCGACTGCAAGGCTTTCACCTCCGCCTCGCTCATGAACCATTTCGGGGCGACCGGCTTAATCAGCATATTGGCGATGAAGCCGATAACCAGCAGGGCCGCAAGCACATAGAAAATGAGATCATAAACATTGCTGCGCGGCATGCCCTCGGCAACACGGGTATCGTGGAGATAATTCACGATCACCGGACCGAGGATCCCCGCCGTGGACCATGCTGTCAGCAAACGTCCATGGATAGCGCCCACAAACTGTGTGCCAAACATATCCGCGAGATAGGCAGGTATCGTGGCAAAGCCGCCACCATACATGGATGCGATCACACAGAAGAAAGCAGCAAACAGGCCAAGCTGACCAAGTCCTGCCAATGTCGTTAACCCGGCATAGCAAATAAAGCCAAGCACGAAAAAGGCGACATAGGTCATCTTCCGGCCAATCGCATCCGAAAGCGAAGCCCAGAAGAACCGTCCGCCAATGTTGAACAACGAGAAGATGCCGACAAAGCCGCCACCAATCGCCGCCGCGGTTACTTTCTGCGCGTCGGTGAATTGCATAAAGCCCACGCTGGCATCGCCAAATAAACGGCCGCCAAAGGTCTCTTGCAACATGCTGGATGCGGCACCGATAATGCCGATACCGGCCGACACATTCATGCACAGCACAATCCAGATGAGCCAGAACTGAGGGGTCTTATGCGCGTCTTTCAGATGCACATGGCCCGTTGTGATCATCGCATTGGCAGAAGCAGGTGGCGGCGTCCAGCCATCAGGCTTCCAGCCGACAGGCGGAACGCGGTAACCAAAGGCGCCAGCGATCATGAACACGAAATAGCCAATCGCCAAAACGATGAAGGTTTGCCACACGCCAACGGTCGTTGCAGTTTTAAAGCCATCAAAATGCACGAAGGAGAAGGCGCCGGGCCATTCGATAAAATTGCCGCCATTCATCAACCGTGTTGCCAATGGCGAGCCAATCATCGCGCCGCCGCCAAAGCCCATAATGGCCATGCCGGTTGCCATGCCACGCCGATCCGGGAACCACTTCACCAGCGTCGAGACCGGCGAGATATAGCCGAGACCGAGACCAATGCCGCCAATCACGCCCGAACCCAACCACATCAGCCATAATTGATGGGAGTAAACACCGAAGGCTGAAATGATCAAACCACCGCACCAGCATAGCGCAGAAACAACGCCCGCCTTCCGCGGACCTTCGCGCTCAAGCCAGCCGCCCCAAATGGCTGCGGAAGAGCCAAGCAGGACGAAGAACAGCGTATACATCCAACCAAGGTCAAACTGCGTCCAATCGCAATCCGTGGCAAAAAGAGCGTGGCCGGTAATCGCCACCTTGCCCCAAAACGTCGTAGCATCGCCTGGGCAGGCCAGCGCTTTACCTGCGCCCGTTGCGAGACCCACCGTCCGGCTTAAAGGTAGCCAGAACACCGAGAAGCCATAGGCCATGCCGATGCATAAATGAATGGCGAGGGCTGCGGGTGGTACCAACCACCGGTTAAAACCCGGTTGAGCGATCGTTCGCGAACGATCCAGCAGGCCAAGACCTGCGACGTGACTATCCGTCATGCGTGTTCCCCTTTTTGTTTAATTTTCTTTTTTCTTATACGACTAAAGTCGTATCAGAAGACGATCTCGTGTCGTTTCATAATGATCGTGAATTAAAGTTCACATCGCGTCAAGCATGAACGCGAGCGTCTATTTTTAACGGTAAGTGATTACACTATATTCAATTAATAGTTGTGTTGGATTTCAGCATTGCTTTGACGGACGTGTCATACGCAACGTGAATTTATCCATCCTACGTCAATACGTAGTTTAAGCGCTTATACCGAGCGTCTCTCATTCTTAATTTAAAGATGCGTTTACGGAGCCGCTCATCATCGTGGCATCGAGCCTATTCCACCATCGACGTTCACGTGATCGACGGCTCTTAAACGCATCATGCAAAAGGAGATGAACATGCCAACGACGCCAAATAAGGGACATCAAAACCATAGCGGTGCATCGGATAAAGCGACGAAGGCTAATCTTGCTGGGCCAAGCAAACCATCAGGCTCAACGCCAGACTTAAGCCGGACCTCACAGCACGCTCAGAGCAGCAAGCAACAAGACAGCCACAAATCCGGTGAGCATCGCAGGCCATAAGAATTTGGGCGGCGTTTCTTGATAGGAAACGCCGCCCGATTTTGGGTTAAAGCAATATGGCTTTTCAATACGTCAGATTAAGCCAGATCAAACCGATCCGCGTTCATCACCTTGTTCCAAGCGACAACAAAGTCGTTCACAAAGGCTGCCTTTGAATCGCTTTGAGCATAAACTTCAGCAATCGCACGCAATTGCGAATTCGACCCAAAGACGAGATCAACGCGTGTGCCCGTCCACTTCAAAGCACCTGAAGCGCGATCATGGCCTTCGAACACTTCGCCTGCTTCAGAGACAGGCTTCCACTCGGTATTGATGTCGAGCAGATTGACGAAGAAGTCATTGGTCAGCGTTTCAGGCTTATGCGTAAACACACCATGCTTGGCTTGTCCCACATTGGCATTCAACACACGAAGACCGCCGATCAGTGCCGTCATTTCCGGAGCCGTTAGCGTGAGCAATTGTGCCTTATCAATCAGCAATTCCTCAGCCGATACGGAATATTCTTTCTTGAGATAATTCCGGAAACCATCCGCAATCGGCTCAAGCACGGCAAAGCTTGCAACATCCGTATGCGCTTGCGACGCATCCGCACGACCAGGCGTGAAAGGCACGGTCACAGCATGGCCCGCTTTCTTCGCTGCTTGCTCAATCGCTGCAGCGCCGCCCAACACGATCAGATCGGCAAGAGAAACCATCCGGCCGTTCTTTTGCGTGCTGTTGAACGCCTTGCGAATGCCCTCAAGTGTTTCAAGCACTTTTGCCAATTGCTTCGGCTGATTGACTTCCCAATCTTTCTGCGGCGCCAAGCGGATGCGCGCGCCATTCGCGCCACCACGCTTATCAGAGCCACGGTAGGTTGAAGCAGAGGCCCAAGCCGTTGTGACCAATTCAGAGACCGTAAGCCCCGAAGCCAAAATCTTTTCTTTCAGCTCGGCAATTTCGGCCTCGTGAAACAAAGGATGCGCAACCGCTGGAATTGGATCCTGCCAAAGCTGTGGCTCGGGCACCAAATCACCAAGAAGGCGCGTAACAGGCCCCATATCGCGATGCGTCAGCTTATACCAAGCCTTGGCAAAGACATCGGCAAACTCTTGCGGATTTTCATGGAAGCGCTTCGAAATCGGACCATAGATCGGATCCATTTTCAGTGCCAAATCGGTGGTGAACATGATAGGCGCATGACGCTTCGAAGGATCATGTGCATCCGGCACCGTGCCCTGCCCCGCGCCATCCTTTGGCGTCCACTGCCACGCACCGGCTGGGCTCTTGGTGAGTTCCCAATCATAATTGAACAGATTGTCGAAATAATTATTGTCCCACTTCACAGGGTTCGTGGTCCAAGCGCCTTCCAACCCGCTGGTGATCGTATCAACGCCCTTACCGGTGTTGAACGTGTTCTTCCAGCCAAGGCCCTGCTCTTCAATGCTCGCGCCTTCTGGCTCTGGTCCGACATATTTCTGCGGGTCAGCCGCGCCATGGGCTTTACCGAACGTGTGGCCACCCGCGATCAGCGCAATCGTTTCCTCATCATTCATCGCCATACGCGCAAAGGTTTCGCGAATATCCTTGGCAGCAGCCAAAGGATCAGGCTTGCCGTTCGGACCTTCCGGATTCACATAGATCAAACCCATCTGCACGGCGGCGAGTGGATTTTCGAGCTCGCGGTCACCGCTATAGCGGCGGTCTTCGAGCCATTTGCCTTCGACGCCCCAATAGATATCTTCTTCCGGTTCCCACACATCGGCGCGGCCACCGGCAAAGCCGAAAGTCTTGAAGCCCATCGACTCAAGCGCGCAGTTGCCCGCGAAGATCATGAGATCGGCCCAGGAAATCGCATTGCCGTATTTCTGCTTGATCGGCCAAAGCAGACGACGGGCTTTATCGAGATTGCCGTTATCCGGCCAGCTGTTCAACGGTGCGAAACGTTGCGTGCCGGAGGCGGCGCCGCCACGGCCGTCGCCCGTGCGATAGGTTCCGGCGCTGTGCCAAGCCATGCGGATAAAGAATGGACCATAATGGCCGTAATCGGCTGGCCACCAATCCTGTGATGTCTTCATCAATGCCATAATATCGTTTTTAAGCGCATTCAGATCGAGCTTCTTGAACGCTTCGGCGTAGCTGAAGCCCGTACCCATAGGGTTCGAGAGCGCGGAATGCTGATGCAAAATTTTGATATTCAGCTGGTTTGGCCACCAATCCCTGTTCGACTTGGCTCCAAGGGTCACCTGCTTGGTGCTGCCATGGGCTACGGGGCAACCACCGGCCTTTTGCGCGTCATTTCCGCTCATTTGTCTCTCCAATCTTGGCTATGATGCTAGACCCCTAACACAGGCGCATCATTAGTTTAAGTTGTATTTTCTGATAATCACGATAAGTTAAACTTATGATAAACATCACCCTTAAGCAGCTGCGTTATTTTGAGGCCTTGGCCCAACACCGCCATTTTGGCAAAGCGGCTGAGGCCTGCGCGATATCCCAGCCTGCTTTATCTTTGCAAATCAAAGAATTGGAGGGCGTGCTGGGTTCCGCCCTGTTTGAGCGAAGCGCCCGCCAGATTGACCTCACGAGTTTTGGCGAAGAATTTGCGCCCCGTGTCCGGGAAATCCTTCGATCGGTGGATGAACTGGGCGATTTAGCCCGCGCCTCCCAAGATCGGCCAGTCGGACGCCTACGTATCGGCGTGATTCCCACCATTGCGCCCTATCTCTTGCCCAACATCATCGGCCATCTGACGCGGCTTTATCCGGATTTGGATATCCATGTCCGCGAAACGCTAACACCTAGGCTTTTGCATGAGCTGGCCGCCGGCAAGATCGATACCGCCATTGTCGCCCTACCCGTCTCGGAGCCCGCTTTCACGGAAATTGCATTGTTTCAGGAAGATTTTGTCCTCGTCCGCCCGAGTGAAGACCACGACAAGCCCATACCCAATATCGAAACGCTCAGAGAGATGAGGCTTTTGCTGCTCGAAGAAGGCCATTGTTTCCGCGAGCAAGCTTTGTCGTTCTGCCAGATGCACGCCTCAATGCCGCGCGAATTGCTCGATGGCAGCTCGCTTTCAACGCTTGTTCAAATGGTAGGTTCAGGGATTGGCGTCACCCTCATCCCCGAAATGGCGATAGGTGTCGAAACGCGATCGGCTTCCGTTTCCATCACGCGGTTTAATACCCCGAAACCATCGCGCACCATCGGCATGATTTGGCGCAAGACGAGCCCTCTGACGCAACAGCTTTCGCAAATCGCCGATGTCGTCAGGGAATCGGCCAATAGCATAAGGCGATAATGTAAAAATACGAATCTTCAACGAAAGCCGCATGGCGGGTGCCATCTGTTTGGGCCAATCATCGAAGTCGGATCAAAGCCGCCCTCATCGATCTAACGCAAAGTTTATGAGGACCCCTTTTCCTTTAGCCGTCCTTGCCGTAGTCCTGTTTGCAGTTGCTTTGGCGAAGCAAGTGCGTTGTTTAGGTAAAATTCGTGTCGTTCAGTTCAGTGCCGTTCTGGCTCTATTTTGGATTTTTGTTGATCGCTTTGCTGGTGGGCAGCCGATCCATAAGCCATCCATGGCTCTTTTTGCTGCGAAGCTTTTTTCCGAATTGGCAATTCTACCACGCGCTCGGCCATACACCGCGGATCTATTGGCGGAGCGTTTCCTCAAACACCGATGATAGCCAACGGTCTGATTGGCATCCCTTACTCACACACCATCGGCGGCAATTGATCCACCTGTTGCATAATCCATTCGTCAATCTCACCCATGCGCAACAAACGCTTATCGATCAGCTCGCCAATGATCTCGCGGATCGTGACGATACCGAACATATGCAAACATGGGTTTCGTATCGAATGGTTGAACGATTGGTGCGAGAAAAAATTGAAACGCAGAGCACCAACGGCCCATGCTTTCAATTTTGCCTCTGCCTACCGCACATTTCAACGCCTGTCGATTTTTCGAAAGACATTGCCCTGCAATCGCCGCCTTTGAGTTTAAGCGATGAGTGACGGTTTAACTCTATCGATAAGAGGGTGCGAAATTCTCTGCGGCATCAGCCTATTGATTCAAACGCTTGAATTTCTACGGCTTACTTCTGTAACCGCCCCCAAAGGCGTCTGGGCCTATGAAATTCAAGGCGGAGATCTGTCGCACGCTTCCCCTTATATACAGACCTTTTTCGGCTTTATGGCTCGTGAACTGATTTACCGATGGCACCTTATTCTACGCCTTTTCGCAACCCTTGCCTTGATCGCTTTTGGTGCGTCTCTTCCGATCATTCTCTTTCTATTTTTGGGAACCCTTCTGCTGCTTACGCGTTGGCGTGGGGCGTTTAATGGCGGCAGTGATTTTATGACCATTGTCGTGCTCACAGGCCTCTTGATCGGCACGTTAGGCAGCGCGATGGGACAGCATGAGATCGCTTGGCAGGCAGGCTTGATCTATATCGCCATTCATTCCGCCTCGTCTTATTTTTTATCGGGCGGCGTCAAGCTTTTCAATCCCGATTGGCGCTCTGGTAAAGCGCTTCCTTTGTTTCTGGATGGCGGTATTTATGGACCGCTTGCAAGTGATAGTTTGTTTCGAAACAGAGCAGTCGCCATTCTCTGTTCATGGGCCTTTATTCTATGGGAAACCGCCATTCCCATCGCTTTTCTAAATCCCGTTTTGATGCTGCTTTATTGCGGCACCGGAATCATTTTTCATTTTCTCGTCTTTTGGTTTTTTGGCCTTAACCGCTTTTTCTTTGCGTGGCTTGCCACCTATCCCGCATTGATATTCGCTGCGATCCATCTGACCTGAATTCAGGATCGAACAAGTGGCCCGCTTCCCTTCAAAGCCAAGGCCAAACGGCGGGCGCGTTTAAAGAGAGGATAAAACAATCGTGCCATTTTAGGCTGCGCCATAAGCCAACGATGCAAGCGATTAAACACATCATCCG
>Ga0209084_1003002_pt1 | contig 12596 bp, 22 predicted proteins | sample C_130820_MF_Meta_FD_187309 | JGI IMG/M metagenome (GOLD analysis project Ga0209084, IMG submission 187309) | Freshwater microbial communities from Lake Croche, Canada to study carbon cycling - C_130820_MF_MetaG (SPAdes) (version 2) | ecosystem: Environmental > Aquatic > Freshwater > Lake... | reverse complement strand
CTATGAAGTTTGCCGGCGGACTCAAAACTCTAAGCACCGCAGTTGGTTCCGTTGACATGTTAACTATTACCTATACTGGTAGTGTGTACTACGCTAGTTTGGTTACGGGATTTGCATAATGCTAAGAGCGGCCACTCATAGAATACATCTTGCTAGACCGCGGGGTGTGGTAGATACCCTTGGATTCTTTGAGAATCAGCTAGTTGCTGGTACTTGGATGACATTTGACGAAACCATTTCTGGTGTCCGCGTACAGTCCATCGTTACTAATTTTGATGGCAGTCTAAACACTACCCCATTAGTTACAGAAAGCCTCCAGCACGGAAGTTATATCAAAGTCAACGGCACAGTTATAGCCAGTGATCACTCATTGGCTCCAGACGGAACAGATAACAGAGTTGATATACCATTAAACCGTGGCACTACATCATCTGATCCTGGATCCGCTGGGTTTGGTAATGAATACGGTGTGGGTTTCTGGATGACACGTGGGCATACTATTACTATATTAAATCCGGCAACTGCTACAAGTCGAAGTGGTTTTCCAAAATGCTATGATACCTACGGAGGTGTTGGACTTGCCGCTGTGGGAACAGCAGGTATAGCTAATGATATTAAAAATGCAGCCGCTGGCGATATTATTGTTATAGGTACATATGATGCTACGCAATGTAGTCAAGCTATGCGAGATGCAATGACCACCTACACTGGCGCCAACACATATACCAATACCTGGGGTCAAACACGGCTTAGTCATATGTTTTTGGCCAAACGTAACGCAACACCGTAACCCTTAAGATGAAAATAAATCAAATATTTAAAGCACCGGTGGACTTAGATTAATTTACTATAAATACTACCATAATACGCATTGTAAAAATCTACAACGAGAAATATACGCTGGCTGCGGATATTATTTAGATAACAATAAATAAAATACCAACTTAAAAGGTTATTATGAAAAAGTTTCTATTTGCCCTATTGCTAGCAGCCACAAGTCTAGTACACGCTTGGGACCAACGTGCCCCATTACCACCACAAGCATGTCAAGTACACAGCCCATATGGTTTCGCACAAACACAGCGTCCAGCACAGCCTATCTGCCGTGAAGCTTATCTAGTAGCATATGATGCTCCTGTTAAGATTCCAGTATATGTTGCTTATACATTGCTACCACAGAACGCACTAGGTTGCTTTCCCCGTACAAACGCTTTTGTAGCTGACCAATCAGTTCCGGGTGGTGCTCGCCCAGATGACTATGCTGGCACAGGATACGACAAAGGACATGCTGCCCCCGACGGTGATCTAAGTTGGAGTCAGCAAGTGGAGTATGAAAGTTTTTTGATGACAAACATGTATCCGCAGGCTGGAAGCCTAAATCGTGGAATCTGGAAATTACTGGAAACTTCAATTCGTGGCTGGGCGGTACAACTGAATCAAGGGTTTACTATATACGTTGGCGCTATGTATGGCGCTGGTGACAAGGTAATCGGTAATGGAGTTATCGTTCCACACAAATATTATAAAATAGTAATCAACAATAATACAGGTGCTATGGCAGGATGGATGTTCCCACATACCGCACCTTATCCTAATTTGGGTAATGATTTAAAAGTATTCCGTGTACCAGTTAATTTAATTGAACAAGAAGCAGGTGTCAACTTTGCCTTTCCTCCTAATGCTACCGAACTTAATCCTGGACAAGAATGGCCTGTAGATTTTGGAAAACTTACACAGGCAAAACGAGCCAAATGTGGTAAAAATGCAGAATAACCCAAATGATTATCCGGTATATCCGGAGGACGATGGAACGGATCGAGCCCGTAATCCATATAGTCCAGTATAGAACCCACCTTAATTAGTAAATTTAAACCCACCTTGCTAAATACAAGATGTATTACATTTATGAATATATTGACCCAAGGACAAATTTACCTTTCTATATAGGAAAAGGCAAAGATACTCGAATGTATGATCATGTCAGATCAGTCCAAGCAAAGCGTGAAAATCCTGATAAGGCTAAAGTTATACAGGATATAATAGATGCTGGGTTATTTCCTATCATGCGAGAAATAGAAAGTAATATACTAGTTGAAGCCGACGCATATACAAGAGAAGAGCACTATATTTTATTACACGGCAGACAAGGAATTGACCCGAACGGAATATTGACTAATAAGTCTTTACATTCTCAACCACCGACTCCTGTCTGGGATGATGCTAAAAAGAAAAAGCATAGTGAATTTAACGCTAGTTATTGGACAGAAGAAAGAAAGACGGCACATAGAGTAATAGCAAAAGAAAATGCAATTAAGGGCGGACAAGCCTCAAAAGGAACTGTATCAGTGGTTGGGTTAGATGGTACAACTAAAAGAATACCTAGAGAACACTACTTAGCAATAGATAAAAGCATTCCAGTTAATAAACAAGAATTTGTTTCCGCTGCCTCAAAAGAAGGAAAGCGGAGACTTACCACCCCACCTTAGGGACCGTTGTCGTCACGGGGGCAGGCTTGCTTGCCCGGGCGTCCGCGCAATTGAACTTCCTCGCGCAGTAGGAGCCGGATAAAGTCACCGGCACTAAATATAGTATGAAGATTACAGAGTTACTAATTGAAGGCCAAGAGTCTCGGGCAACATTTGTTGACATGTTCAAGAAGTTCCTGCCTCTGGCTATGGAAGTATTAGAAATTGATAGACTACCTAAGATGGACTTTGAGCCTGTAATAGATTCAGGTGGACAACCTAGTTTTGGTATGTATAGCAACGACGAAAAAACATTGCATGTTGCTATACTTAATCGTCATCCTGTAGATATTTTGCGTACAGTAGCACACGAATTAGTTCATTTTAGACAAGATATCAGAAATGAACTCAATGACGAAAGCGGTGCTACTGGTAGTCCTGAAGAAAATCAAGCACATGAGATAGCAGGCGTTATCATGCGTCACTTCAATAAACGCTATCCTGAATTCCTACGCAGTCAACCGATCTAAACGGTCGTAAAAAAGCCCCAATCGATGCCGGGGCTTCTGGACTACGTCCTTACTTTATATTATGATATTATTTTTTAGATGTAGCGCCTGCGTTAACAAATGCGTACATCTTTTCTGCTGTCTCTAGAACTTTATCAAGTCCTGGAAATTCAGGCATGCCTACTTTGGTTATGATCTGACCAGTAGCACTATCTTTGGTAGCACTCATTTCCCAGCCGCGGAACTTAGAGTGATATTCTTCACTAATAAGACCTTTGGCCATGTCTAAAATGTCGGTACGAATCTCGTAGCCGTTCTTGTTGAATTTTACTTCGGGGAATTTTGAATAATCTGACATATTAATCTCCTTGTGTGTGTATGTCTTAAAAGGCACGAGCCTTCTTGCTCGCAGAAGCCTTAGCCTGGACTTCTTCCTTCTGCGGAAACCATTTGTTAGCAATGGAATCCATAGAATACTTGGCGATGTCAGTGAAGTTGTGTGACAACATCTTGGCGAACTGTGTCTGAGCATCGATATATTCGTGTGCTGCCTTGTTCAGCGTGGGATCAGTGATGATCTTGTCTGTTAGGCCTCGCTTGGTTTCTTGGAACGCATCAATGTGTGCGTCAAGTGTTAGGTATGGTGCGAATAGTTTATTAAACATTTTTATTTCCTGTGTGTTATGTGTATCAGTATATTATACTGTAGTGTTATTTATATAACAACCTTATCGGCTATTTTAAATCCATTAACATGACTCGTCGAGCAGCTTCATGATCTCCGAGACGTGCTAGATGTGAAGCAGCACGAACGCGACCTACTTCACATAAAAAGTTGTAGATTGCTTTTAGTATGCTCATGATTACCATCCTCTGCGTGATTGTATCATATCAAATTGACGAGTGAGGCGATCTACATCGCACATATCTTGTGGTGCATTTTTAACGATGTATTCTTCTAACGCTGACTGGTAAGTTTGTGGCTTACTGAAATTCTGAAACATCTTTTGGAAGTATTCAGCGACGGTTTTTAACATGTTTTTCTCCTGTGTGTTAAATGTAGATACTCAGTGTTTCTACTGATAGTATTTATACTTATTATGTGCGGACGCAGCAATTTTCACAAGACTTTATTTTACCAAATATATATGTTACAATAACACTAAATACCATATACAAGGAAACTATCTTGAAAAGAGCCACTAAGAGTCTATTAGAAGAACTAAACTCAATTGCTGAAAAAAAGAACGGTGAAGCCATCATTGAAGCCAGGGCCACGCACGTTATTGACAGTGCTATAAATTTACTAGCATTGATAAAAGAAAGTTTTCCACCAGACGAAGCCTATGAACTAGAGCGTAGATTGATCAACAGTATCAAGGGCGGCGATAGTGCCAAATTCACACGCAGCATACGTAGACTGCGCGACAACAAAGAAACCCTGCGACATCTCACCATCATCGAAGGTGATGTTAAAAATGACGATTGATCATAAATAACTTTATCAAATACTCCGGAGCGGAGTAGACATATAACGATAAGGAGAACAATTATGTCATCAGGTATTACAAGAAAAAACGGTACAGCTATTGCCCCAAGTCAGCGTCCAAGTACGCTAACCTTCTTTCAAATTGACTTTGGTGTTAATTTAACAACCAGCGTCGGTGTTGTTGGCGGTGCGTTTGAGAAAGCAGTTAATGTTTGCTCTAACTTTGCCACAATCGCAGCGATCGGCACACTAGATGCTACAGGCGGTACAGGTCGTGGCCTACGTATTGCTATCGAAGACACCGGCGTTGACAGCCTATCCCCAAGCGGCCTAGGTGAAGGTTTACCAGACAGTATCGCAACTACAGCACTAGCACTTCAAGCTGCCATTCGGGCACTAGGTACCACAGCAGGTACTGATAGTAAAAATCTAAGTGGTGCTACAGTAGCATTGTTCGCACTATAATCTTTAAGTAGATTACTCAAAATCCCTGTATTACACAGGGATTTTTTTTGGATAAATGGTAAATAATTATACAAAACACTCCGGAGCGGAGTGGACATATAACGATAAGGAGAATAATTATGTCAGCAGGAATCACACGAGTACACGGCTATTCAGCAGCCCCAAGTCAGCGCCCATCAACACTAAGTTTTTTCAACATTCAATTCGCAGCCGCAGTAAACGGTCAAGTTGGTGTTGTTAACGGTGCTATCGATAGGATTTTCACCGCAATCAGCCAATTTGCAACAGTTGGTCTTATTGGTACAGTTCAGAACAATGGCACAGGCTCAAACCGTGACCTACGTTTTGCTCTAGAAGATACGGGCGCCGATGCCAACAGCCCAAGCGGTTTAGGTTTTGGCTCTGCTAGCGATGTAACCACGTACACAACCACAGAAGACAAACTACAAGCTGTTATCCAAGCACTTGGTACAGTTAACGGTATTGCTCTAGGTAGCGCAACTGTTTCTCGCGTAACAATCTAATCTAACAATTAGTTTATAAGCATGAAAGGGAGTTTTTTAACTCCCTTTTCTTTTGACTATAAATACTTTATATAGGTACTTTATGGAAACAATCGAGATACAGACACTGGTTGATATCACCCGCACCAAGGTTAATAGACCCAATCAAGGCAGTCAACTAGAATATGATCAGAACAGAAATTTTATTACATTAATGCAATGTATTGAGATTCGTAGTATTGTAGTATATGACGATCCGCCTACCAAAGAAATTCAAAATGTAAAATCCATGGAATTTGGATCAGCATACGACGGATCACATGCTGTGTGGACATTTAAGATTGCTCCTGACCGTGCCGGTGTTTATGCCAATGACCTTGGCCCGGCAGGAGCATTGATTGAAGATATTGACAGCGTTCCGATTATTAAAAATTTAACCGAAACGATAAATATTATCAAAGCGATATTTGATTGTAAAGATCCTGTCGCTAAAAATACAATCATCAAGGCTCATAAAGGCATTATTTAGGCAACTGTTAGTTTTCCGGTACTTACCTTTTTGGAGTAAAAACATGTCCAATGGACCAATTGAGATTGAAAGAACAAATTTAGAAGCACACGTAGATCTATGTGCCCAACGATATGCTAGCCTAGATGAGAGACTTACTACTATAGAAGGCAAGTTTGGCGACTTGAAAAAGTTAATCGAAGAAGGCCATAGCAGTATGACCAAAGTGATCATTGGAACAGCAGGTACTGTTGTTACAGGCGTGCTCAGCGTATTATTCGTACTACTATCAAGAGCACATTAAAATGAGAATATCGGAGCTGTTAGAGCAGACCATTGCGCCTGTGCCTCCGGGGCAGACAAAACCTTTGCCGCCTCCGGCAGCATCTCCCACAACTCCTCCGCCTACTGGAGCACCGCCTCCTATTGCTCCACCTGCTAATCCCAATACACCTCAGGTGGGACAACCGATAGCTCAGCAACCAACTGCTCAACAACAGCAACAGCAGCAACAACTAACTCAACAATCTAAAGATACCATGACAGACCTAGACAAGATCGCTGCCCAAATTGTTGGTCTAAAACAAAAACAACAACAAATGCAACAGCAGATGACTGCTGTCTAAATGCTATGAAAATACATCAACTGTTGTCGGGTATAGATATACCACTGTCTAATGAAGAAAACAAATTCGTTGAAACCCATGAACAACATGTCAAATTAACCAGCCTTGACGAACATGATCAATGGTTGGCTCAAAGTCTTGTACGTAAAGGCATTTATTCAATAAGTAAAGATAATGTCACATTGACTAAAAATATAAATGAAAAACGTACATAATGATCTCTACGGCAAAATAACACAAGTCACAGCCGATGTAAAAGAATCCTTGAGAAAAAAAGGACTCGTGGTACCGGTTAAGAATCGTGATGGCTCAATTGGTGTAGGGCATTGTAGAATTACAAAAGACTCCAGTGGATACTATACCATTGTTGATCGACAGGGTGATCTAATGGTAGGATCTATCAATCTTCCACAGACCGCAGCGGTATTGGCCAATGCTCTTGCCCTTGGCAAAAACAAAGATGATAAAATACTAGAAGCAGATAAAAATTATGGATATGCTTTATTTGACGAACAAGTACACACAAGAGCCGTGGAACTAAGCAAAGACAAGCCACTGGAAAGATACGAATTGATGATGACCAAACGAAATATAGCCAGGATTCGTAAGGAAAACTATCGTAACGAGATTGTCAAGAGTTTCGAAAAACTGATAAAACTTGTATAAATAACTTTATCACTTTTTGGAATTCATATGAAAACTAACGACTTCAACCAGCTTATTACCAGCAAAACTCTAGCAGAAAATCTAGAAAAGCAGTTTGGTTCTCGCGTTAATTTGAATAGTTATAATAGAGAACAGTTAGAAGATATTCGTAACAAATTACGTACACGTATTTTTCAACAAGAAGGTAGTGCCGGTATCAATGATCTGCTAACTAACGAAACATACCAAAAAGATAAAGCAATGTTAGAATTGCTCAACACAAGGATTAAAGAAATGCTCGGCGAACAAATGCAAAAACTACGTGACAAAATGGATGCTCTTAACGAGGGCAAAAAAGGCGTTAAGGTCGCCAAGCACCCACAGGGTTCTAAAATGGCCAAGAAAGACTATGACGGCGACGGCAAGGTCGAAACCGGCAAGGACGAAGTCTTAGGTAGCCGCGCCAAGGCCGCTGCCAAAGCAGGTCACCCATTTAAAGAAGCAACCAGCAAGAAGTGCTGCTGCTCTACCAAGGGCGAAGACAGTTGCCCGGTACATGGTATGAAAGAAGGATGGGATGACATGATGAACAAGGTCAAGTCCGATCACGAAAAAGAAAAGACCTCTACAACTGGCAAGTTTGACAAGAAAGATACCACCACAGGTACTGTATATACTCGCAAGTCTAGCACATTTGACAATGGTACTGAAGACAAGCCAAAAGAGAAGAAAGTCAAGGAAGGTGCCAAGCCAGATTTCCTAGACATGGACAAAGATGGCAACAAGAAAGAGCCAATGAAGAAAGCTGCCGCTGCCAAGAAGCATGCCAAAGGTTGCACATGTAATGAGTGCTCCGGTATGTATGAAGGCAAGGACGAAGGCAAGCCAGGTAAGAATTTTGCCAAGATTGCCAAAGATGCTGGCAAGCGTTATGGCAGCAAAGAAGCCGGTGAACGTGTGGCAGGTGCTGTACGTGCCAAGTTGTCCAAGCAAGGTAAGCTAGAAGAAAGCAATTTCAAACATAATGTTCGTTTCGTCAATGAGAGTCTACAGTTCTTGTTGTCCGAGGACGAAGAAGGTAAAGCTAAGGCCATTACCGCTGCCGGCGATATGGTCAATGACTTTACCAGTTGGATGCAACGTGTTGGTCAATATCAAACTAAATCCATGATTGAATTGGCAGATGCCATCAAGGCCGACTTTGGCCCAACAGAAGCAGAAGCATTCAAGGCAGCACTTGCTCCTGCTCTAAGTGCTACATTAGAAGTATTGACACAACAACGCGAAGTCATCAGTGCTGCTGTAGCAACATTGGCAGGTGGAGCGGCGCCTGAAGCACCAATGGGTATGGAACCAGAAATGCCAATGGATCCGAGCATGGACATGAGCGCACCTGATGAAATGAACCCAGCACCGGCAGGTGACGAGTTTGGTGCTGCTGATGCTGCTGCCGGCGGTGCTGAAACATCCGGACGTGCCATGCGTGAAAACAAGTTTTCTCGTAGACTAGCAGAGTCTCATAGCATTATGAGCAAATTGGCCAAGTAATGAGATTATACGAGTTAGACTATGGATCTGCTAGAGATGTACTACAGATCCTTAAAGGACTAGCAGACAAAGGCGGCAGTTCTTCTGAGCTGCCCTTTAATTCTATCAAAGGGGTATTCAAAAGTTTTGATTACCCAATTGGTGATGGTGGTCCGGAAAGTAAAGAAGTACTACTCAAGATAAAAAATCTAATCGATCCAACCGGTACAGTTATAGCAGACGTTACTGATAAAGCAGCTATCATACTTGCCACTGACAAACCCACTGACAATCCAGATGTTCCTGCTGAAAAAGGTTCTAGTCCTTCAGTTGATGCCATGGCAAGTAGTAATGCCAAAACACTAACCAGATAGTTGCTATATTGATCATGTAGTGTTATAATTACACTATATGACAACAACTTATAATCCTCCTGCTTTCGTTGAGCGATTCCAATATAAAAACTGTGTCCAAATCAATGACCCAGTGACTCGTAAAAGAGTTTACCGAACACCCGATGGTGAAAAGTTACCCAGCGTAACTACCATTCTAGGTGCTACCAAAGATATGACCCATCTAAATCAATGGCGAGATCGTATTGGTCATGACAAGGCACAACAAATTACCACAGAGGCTGCCGGAGTAGGCACAGCCATGCATGCTAATTTGGAAAGATTCCTGATTGGTGAACAACGTCAGCCCGGCAGTAATCCAGTTCATGTACAGGCTAATAAAATGGCCGATGTTATTATTGAAAACGGATTAAGCAAAATGAGTGAAGTTTGGGCCATGGAACAGAGCCTTTACTTTCCCGGACTGTATAGTGGTACTACTGACTTGATTGGTATACACGAAGATGAGCCGGCAGTTTGCGATCACAAACAGACTAACAAACCCAAGAAGGCAGAATGGGTCGATGACTACTACATACAACTGATGGCATATATATTAGCACATAATGAAGTTTATGGCACCGACATTCGTAAAGGTGTTATCTTTATGTGTAGTAGAGATCTACAATATCAGCAGTTTACACTAGAACCCAAAGACTTTAACAAGTGGCAAGATGCCTGGCTTACCAAAGTGGAAGAGTACTATACCTTAAACAAGTAGTCCTTTCATGATAAATATCCTATAAAGAGGATATTTCCATGGCCATTATAGAGATAGCAAGAATACAGGTCCGACGAGGACAAGAAAATACAACAGGTGTTCCACGTCTTGAACCAGGCGAACTTGGGTGGGCAGAAGACACACAGCATCTATATATCGGTAAAAGAATAACCGAGGGTGCTGTCAATAATGATAATACTCGAATTCTAACAGAAGTCGACTTACCAGGTATATTGGATAGTCTAAATCATTCTACTACACAAACACAAACTACTCTTTATAGATATAGAGCATTTACCAATACCAATTACATTAGAGATTTTTCTAAGGTAAGATTGCTCCAGGACAAACTGGATGAGACTGTGAGCATCTACGATTTCATGAGTGGGTCTCCGAGTACCACTACCAATATAGTTCCTACAGATATAACAATTGAATTAGACACAGCCATCCAAACGCTGTTCAATAATCCAGTGAATCCAACCGATGCTCGCAGGGCACTGAAGATACCCGCTGGCAATTACATGATAACCAATTCCATGATTGATCTCCCTCCTAAAACCATATTAGTAGGTGAAGGTAAAGGTCTAACAACACTTATACTAAACGCACCAAGTAATTCTATGTTCAGGACTGTGGATGCTTACGGTGTTAGTTATTATGATACCATGTCATTAGATAACGACGGAGCAGGAGAAATATCAATCAGTGATATGACCATTAGTTACAATGATGGCAACACCAACACAGATCCTTTAGTATCATTGGACAATGCTCGTAATGTTAAAATACATAATGTAGGATTTACTACCATGAATGCTGATCTGTCTAATCCGACATTGGTCAGCACAGGGACTGCTATTGTCATACGAGGCAATCTTGGAACTGACGAAAGTAATTTTGTTTGTAGGAACGTATCAATTACCGAATGTTCTATTGAGAATGTCAGTCTTGGTATCTATTTGTCCGGAAAGGTAACAGGTTCTATTATTGAAAGTAATATTTTTAATAATTTACAACAAGGTCTGTTTGTAGATTCTCCTAATCCAGCTTTTAGCCCGCCTGTCAATACCACAGTTCATAACAATAAATTTAGATTCATCATCAATGAGGCCATTGCTATAGATGGTAGTGCATTCAATACTAATCTGATCAGCTCTGATAATGCCTATCACTATGTAGGCAACGGTAACGCAACACCCGATGACAATTTAGACGGTCCGGCTATGCCTGTATTGTCATTTAATGCTCCTGGCAATACTTCAGTGAATGATTTCTTTAATAGAAAAGTTACCAAAGATACACTTGACGGTACAGATTATTACAATCCATTGATCATGGGCACAGGCGGTTCTAGAATCAATAATTCAACTGTTTATTCTAAAACTATTGAAACCAATCTGGCCAATCAGCGAGTGGTTAGAATTCCATTAACAGGCGCTGACCAAGCAGGATATATCGACTATCAATTGAGCAATGTTGATATGAGCCGCAAAGGTAGATTAACATTGAATATCAGTGCTGATGGATATGCTTCAGTAAGTGACTATTACAACTATTCAGAATTGGTCGAGAATTCCTCACTGAAACTGTTATTTTCTACAGGACTTGATCAAGCTGAATCAAATAATTTTATAACAGTGACTTGTACCAACGAGTCCACAACAGCGACTACTCAGTTAGAGTACAGTTTAGATTTGATGGTGTAACGGTGTTTTTGCAAGCAGTTGATGAGCGATTGTCAGCCTGGGTTTCTCATAGAGAGACTCTTGATAACACGGATGACCCTTTGAACCAGCTATGTGAGTTTTGGAAGAATGCTCCGTTCCTTCCGTATAATAGAAACATAGATCCATACAATCAAAAAGACTGGCCAACACCCTGGGAGATCATCGTTGATAACAAATATGATGATTTTACCAAGGCATTAATGATGGCTTGGACATTAAAGTATACAAAAAAATTCCAAGATTCAAAAATAGAAATAAAAACACTTGTAAATGATCAAAAAAAGTGCTACTATAATGTAGTATGTGTTGATGAGCAATGGGTGTTAAATTTTGATGATTCCGGTCCTGTTGGCGCCGAAAATATACCCGATTCGTTTTACCTAGAAAATCTTATTGAACTTGGACTTAGTCGGTAAATATCTTCCTCAACACATTTAAGAAGGCAACAAATTATGATCACAGTGATCAAGCGTAATGGAGAGGGTGTTCCTCTCGATATCAGTAAAATACAGAGGCAAGTTGCTCACGCATGCAAGGGCATTGATAATGTCAGCCCTAGCATGGTAGAAATCAAAGCACAGATAGAATTACATGATGGAATGAGCACTAAAACCATAGATGAGCTACTGCTCAAGGCCATGGTAGATTTGATAGACGAAACCGAAAATCCAGAAATAAACAATGTCAATTATCAATATGTGGCAGGTAGACAAAGAGTCAGTATGCTACGCAAGGAAGTATACGGCGAATATGAACCTCCAAAACTTTATGACATTGTAAAGAAAAATATAGCTTCGGGCATATATACCACAGAACTACTAGAATGGTATACGGAAGATGAATGGAATATTATTGATCTCTTTATTGATCATGACAAAGACGAAACCTACACCTATGCTGCCATAGCGCAGTTATGTGAAAAGTATCTAGTACAGAATCGTGCCACTGGACAGATATTCGAGACTCCTCAGGTACGTTATGCTATTGCCGCAGCAACAGCATTCCATAATGAATCT
>Ga0209084_1002991_pt1 | contig 12618 bp, 17 predicted proteins | sample C_130820_MF_Meta_FD_187309 | JGI IMG/M metagenome (GOLD analysis project Ga0209084, IMG submission 187309) | Freshwater microbial communities from Lake Croche, Canada to study carbon cycling - C_130820_MF_MetaG (SPAdes) (version 2) | ecosystem: Environmental > Aquatic > Freshwater > Lake... | reverse complement strand
ATATCTAGGAGGGCTAGATGATTGATCCCGCACCATTGCTGGATTCTAAACTATCGCTCCGTGCTAAAGGTATCTGGGCTCTATATATGGCAGCCGGTAAGGCACTTAGTGCTGCCGAAATATATCCGCTAGTACCTGAGGGCAGGGACGCTGTGCGTAAAGCCGTGCGCGAATTGATATCTGCCGGCTATGTTTCTGAGACAAGTTTTCGTACAGAAAATGGCCAGTGGTCTTACCAGTTACAGGTTACCCAGGCCTGGTTTACCGGGGACGGATTTTCAGGCACCCTTTTATACGGTACAGCTAATAAGCTAATAACTACTAGTACATTAGTAGAACTTACTAACGTAAGTTCTACTAACGTATCGGGCGAGCCCGAGGAAGAAGAGGAGTTTGTAGAAATGCCATGGCCAGGATTTGATAACCCAGAGACTGATTCCACAGATGAAGTTGGGGTTGTAGGTAAACTTACTGATCCCATAGACAAGAAAGAAATGCGTAAACTCAAATACAAGAAGACTAGCTTCGAAGCAGTTCCCGCTAGTATGCGTAGGAATGAGCGACCAGAGGCTGAGTGGACTACTCAGGACCTAGTCGCAGAGTTTTATGAACTCACTCGTGAGCATGGCAAGGGTGCTCCTAGCCAGGTCAACGGCAAGGGTCTAGCATCCTGGATTAACCTACAGGTAGGGCAGGGAGTGCCCCGTAAAGCCCTTCTGAGGGCACTCAGGGCCTTTTTTAGTGACCCTCGCTTAGTCAGGGACCCAGGAGTAGGCCAGCCCTTCTGGAGGCGGTTCATTGCTTACTACCCAACCGTCCATGGCCTGTTTGCAAATGACACAGAAGTTGAGTACGCTGATGATGACTTCGTAGCCCATCAGGCTAAGATGCTAAAACTATTGGAGGGTTAGTGTTTGACTTATCAGAACTTCGACCGTCTGTACGTGCTCAAATAAATCACTCAGGAATTCCCGAGAGGTTTGTTGGCAAAGAGTTATCAGACCTAGATCCGTATAGCGATTCAGTACTTGTCCCTGTAAATCAGTGGATAGATCTTGTAGTTAGCGGAAAAGTTATTCGTGCTCGTGGCACAGAATTGTGTGGCAAAGGATTGCTTCTAGTTGGCAAGCCCGGACACGGTAAGACAACTCTTGCTAACCTAGTGCTACAAGAAGTGTTACGTCGTGCAGAGCCAGCAATCTGGGGACAGTCCGACTCGATGGTTAAAAATCCCGTTATGTTCGTGGATTATCCAAAGCTACTGCGTATTCAGCAGAGGTCTTGGAAAGACGAGTCAGGAGACGATGCGTACCTTATGGATCGAATCTATGGCGATGCCAAATCCGCAGATAACATTAGTATTCTTGTATTAGATGATTTAGGTAAAGAACACCGTACAGCATCCGGTTGGGCAGAAACTACTTTCGACGCAGTCTTGCGTTCTAGGTACAATGCCGGTTTACCAACTATAGTTACAACAAACGTTCCGCTAAAGAATTGGGGAGAAGTCTATGGTGCAGCAATGGAAAGTTTTGCGCACGAGGCCTTCTTCCCTCTTGAAGTAGTGTCAGCAGAGGGAGATCGACGAAAATGAAGGATAAGACAATGGCAAAGGCAGAATGGCGTACAGTCCAATTCTTTCTTTCCGCTCGTGGAGTTTTCGAAGTAAAAATAGATCTCGCAAGTGACGATGTAGAGTGCACCTGCCCTGGGTTTGAAGCCCGTGGCTCTTGCAAGCACACTCGTTTTGTGGTGTCAAAGGCTCGTGAAAATAACGGAACCTACCCACTAAAAATATCAACCCGCGCACCTATGAGCGAAAGCAAAGCTATCAATAGTTCCACAGAACTATTTAGAGAGTTCGTAGTTAAATACGGGAAAATAGAAGTCTTGTAACTTATGCGGGGAGGGGACATAAGTAATGAAACACCTAAACGTGTAGCAGTTACAACAGACTGTATTATCAGGCGTGTCCCGGTCATAACCAAGCTCCTAGGCGTGATACCTTATTCACACGAAGAGGTTGAGTATGATCGGGCCATGCTCTCTCGCCTTTGGAACTATGCTGCAAAGAGCGGGTACATTTTAGAACTTGTAGGATTTGGCGTAAAGCCAGAAGATATGCAAGACTACATGGACGACCTTGACAACTTAGGTACGAATCCATTTAACTATGCAAAGGCATACTACGTCGTAGCAGACCTAGTAGCAGAAATGCCTTACCGTAATGAGTTAGTTTGCGTGATTGATATTCCATCACGTAGTCTTCGTTACGGTAGTTGGTACTATGACATCGGGAGGGTGTAATGGCTGCAGATAATGAGTTAAGGCTCATCAGCCGTGCTATACGCACAAGGGACATAACAGCTGTCCTTGAATACGGTCTTAAAGAAGACTGGTTCTATGTAGATGAAAACCGCGCAGTGTGGAAGTTCATTGTCAGTCACTGGAGCAAGTACCAAGAAGTTCCTACAGCAGTTACGGTAAAGGATAACTTTCCTACTTACCGGTTGTTGGCTGTAGAGGACTCTATTGAGTATCTCCTTGATCAGTTAGTTGATTATCGACGTCGTCAAAAAGCGATTGAGATTATTCAAGATGCTGCAGACTCAATTGCAGAGGGCGATCACGCATCTGCTATTGCAACTATGAGCACAGGCGTTGCAAAGATTTCTGATGAGGGTGTAGGCGCTAGTCGGGATGTAAACCTGACAGCAGAACCTCTCACACGTTATGACGAGTACCTTGCAGTCAAGACCCGTCCAAACGGTTTGATTGGCATGGCTACAGGTTTCTCTCTCATTGACCAAGCAACCGCAGGCTTGCAGCCCGGACAGCTTGTTGTGATCATTGCTCCACCAAAGACTGGTAAGTCTGTTGTTGCTCTGCAGACCGCAGTTAACTTACACAACGATGGGTTTGTCCCAATGTTCCAGTCCTTTGAAATGAGCAGTCACGAACAACAGACTCGTCACGATGCAATGCGCTCTAACATTTCTCATGCACGTTTGACACGTGGAGCCCTTAAGGTAGATGAAGAAGCACGCTACCAAAAGATGCTTAAGAAGATGGAAGCAATGCACAACTTCTACCTAACAGACGGACCAGCAGCAGATACTATCTCTGGACTTGCAGCAAAGGTTGAGAAGATCCAACCAGATGTAGTCTTTGTTGACGGTGTGTATCTGATGACAGATGAGGTCAGCGGTGAAGCTAACACAGCCAAAGCACTGACTAACATCACTCGTTCGTTAAAGAAGCTGGCTCAAAAGATTGAAAAGCCAATTGTAGTTACCACACAGGTTCTTGAATGGAAGATGAAAAAGAATCGTGTGTCAGCGTCGTCAATTGGTTACTCGTCTTCGTTCTTTCAGGATGCTGATGTTATCCTGGCACTAGAACGGCAAGACGAAGAAGATGATTCATCACGCTTGTTCCGTATCGAAGCCAGCCGTAACTGTGGCAAGGTCGAAATGGAACTACTTTGGGATTGGGAAAACGGAAAGTTTCAGGAGTATTAAAATGATCAATTTTCCAGACTTTGATGGCACACAGGCGTGTGTCGATTTAGATACGGATATATTCTTCCCTGATTCGGAAGATCGCAAAGCCGTACAAGCGGCAAAAGATATTTGCAACTCATGCAACCAACTAGATAAGTGCTTTACATACGCTGTATGGGAGCCAGGACTAGAGGGTATCTGGGGAGCAACCACTCCACGTCAACGCGAATCATGGCGTTCACGTGCTAGGAAGGCTGCTCGTAATGGTTCTAACTGATAATGAAGTAAAGTCAATACTATTCAAGTTAGGTATTGATACCTGGACAGAGCGTGGAGATGAGATCACTGCTCTATGCCCCGGTCACGAACTTCGTACTGGGCGCATTGATAACAATCCGTCTTGGTCGATTAATGTTGAGTCCGGTGTGCACCATTGTTTCTCGTGCGGGTACAAAGGAAATCTTCTAACTCTTATCTCTGAACAATTAGAGTTCAAGACAGAGTGGGGTCGATTAGATCTTGAAGCTGCAAAGAGCTGGCTGCGTAACAACTCTCAAATTGATCTTGAGTTAATTGTTAAGCAGATGGAAGAGATTAAGTCTTCTTACATTGCTATCCCAAAGCCGGTTGAAATGAGTGAGGCCCGCCTTGCTTTGTATCGTATTAATGAGATTCCTGAGTGGGCTTTAGAAGCTAGGGATATTACTTTGGAAGCCTGTCAGGCATACGACGTAATGTGGGACGCAGAAAATGATAACTGGATTCTTCCTATCCGTGAATGGGAGCATGCAAAGCTATTGGGTTGGCAAGAAAAGGGACAAAGTAAGCGTCACTTTAAAAACCGTCCGGCAGGTGTGTTAAAAAGCACTACGCTGTTTAATGACAAGCAGGTAAGCAATACTATGATTATTGTTGAAAGCCCATTAGACGCAGTTCGTTTACGATCCGTTGGCATCTCCGGAGGTGTTGCAACCTTTGGTGCATCAGTAAGCCCAGAGCAGTTCAAGCTGTTTCGAGAGGCAGAGAATGTTGTATTTGCTTTTGATAACGATACTGCTGGTCGTGAGGCTTCACTACGTATGTTAGACTTAAGCCGTAAGACAGGATTTGAGTGCAAGTTCTTCAACTACATGCAAGCTAACGTTAAAGACATTGGCGATATGTCAGAAGATGCTATACGCTTAGGTATTAATAAGGCCAAGCACTGTGTGTTAGGCAAAGCCGCAATCTTAGGATAAGAATGAGTTTTACAGGAACCCTTCTTCCATATCAGGAAGAGGCCGTAGACCTAATGTGCGAACGTGGCAAAGTACTTGTTGCGTATGACCTGGGTCTTGGAAAAACTGTACTAACTATTGCAGCAATAGAGCGCCTACGTGATGAAGGAAAGATTACCGGCCCAGGGTTAGTAATCTGTCTATCAAGTCTTAAGTACCAGTGGGCTAATGCAATAGATAAGTTTACAGGACAGACTTCATTTCCTGTAGTTATTGATGGCACTCCTAAGCAGCGTCAGGCTCAATACGAACAGTTTAAAAACTCTCAGGTTGATTACATCATCATGAACTACGAACAAGTAGTTTCTGACTGGGAGTTAGTTAAGAAGCTACCTCGTGCGTTTGTTGTGGCTGATGAGGCCACTGCGCTCAAGAGTTTTAAATCAAAGCGCTCTAAGCATGTAAAGAAACTTACTGCTCCATACATGTACGCTCTTACTGGTACTCCTGTAGAAAATGGAAAAGCCGAAGAGATCTTTTCAATCATGGAGTTTGTTGATCGCCACGTTCTTGGCTCATACCCTAACTTTGAGGCCAAGTACATTAACCGTAATGGGATGGGTTGGATAGATGGATACAAAAACCTTACCCAGCTACATGACTCTTTAAAATCTACATCAGTTCGTAAACGTCAATCAGACCCTGACGTATCTCCTTACTTGCCAGAAACAATTATGGCGTCTCCTCTATTAATTCCATTTGATCCAGCAGGCCGCAAATTGTACAAATCTATTTGCGAGATGCTATTAGAAGATCTAGACGAAGCAGCAGCTTTTATTAGTTCTGGGGCTAGCATCTATACAAAGGATGGCGGGCTAATTGATGAGTTCCGTGGGCGCATTATGCCAAAGCTAATTGCCCTACGTCAGGTATGCGCACACCCACAACTTCTAAAAACCAGCGGATTAAAGTTTGATGGCTTTGCAGGTACCGGATCTTTGTTTGCTGCAGAACTATTAGATTCAGGCGTTCTTGATAAAGAGTTCAAATCCCCAAAGCTAGATACACTAAAGGAATCTATAGCCACTTTCCTAGCGGAAGATGAAAAAAATAAAGCAGTTATATTTACCACTTTTGTCAGTATGACAGATATACTTGGTAAAGAGCTAAAAAGCTATGGGGCAAACACTTACACCGGGCGGATGACTGCAAGGGAAAAAGAAGATGCTAAGGTTGACTTTCAGACTAATCCTGGGACTCGCCTGCTCATTAGTTCTGACGCTGGCGGGTATGGCGTGGATCTTCCTCAGGCTAACCTACTGGTCAATTATGACCTGCCTTGGAATGCAGGACTTGCTCTTCAAAGGAACGGACGCATCCAACGAGCCTCCAGCACCTGGGAGCACGTTGTAATCCAAGACCTACTTATGCTAGGCTCTATAGAGACTCGTCAATATGACATGCTCCAGCAAAAAATGTCAGTGGCAAATGCTATTGTCGATGGAGAAGGTATTGGCAAGGACGGTGAACTGAACTTAACCCTCGGTACACTTAGGCAATTTTTGCAAAACAATTAAATATAGAATAAGATATAGCGGGGGCCACGTTTCAGGAGTTAAAATGCCTAACCCAACCCCCACAAGAACTATCAGAGTTTCTGATGAGATCTGGAATGCAGCAAAAGAAAAAGCTGCTGCGGAAGGTATCACAGTGACTGATATAGTTATCACAGCGCTCGAAGAATTCATCGAGCTATAATTACCTCGGAGGGTAACATGGAAGTAATTGGTAAAGAAAACCTACCTACAGTAGACGACTTTGGTACAAGCGATATTGAATCGATGTACAAGGAGTATGTACTCCTAAAGAAAAATATTGATGATCTTACTGCACGTCAGAATGTAATCAAAAAAGAACTTATGTCTTTTGTTGATGGATACGGTCTGGAAGATGACAAGGGCCACAAGTGGTATGACATGCCAGAGTACGGTGGCTACAACGGTATGCAGAAACAGCGTCGTGTTTCACAGTCAGTTGACGAGAATGCTGCTCAGTCTATTCTTGAAGATAAAGGCCTAGCAGAGCGCTGCTTTGAAGTAAAGCCTGTACTTAACGAACAGTCTGTAATGGAATGTGTATACGAAGGTTTGCTAACTGAGGACGATGTTGATACTATGTTCCCACAGAAGGTAACTAACGCATTTGTACTAAAGAAGGCATAATATGTTTTGGAAAAGCTTACTTGCACTTTGGATAGGATTCAATATACTAGTTGTAATTGCCGGCATTGCCAGCGACTACAGTAAGCGTAAAAAACCAAATGACTAGCGAGTTGCATCTTTGCTGGTATTGTGATAAAACTTTTAAAGAACTTATAGACTTGATAGCACATAGAGAGGAACGCCATGTTTGAAATGGTAGAAGGACCTGAGTTAACAGAAGAACGTCTTCTACACTTAGTTTCTGAAGGATTGAAAGCTTGGGATCCCATGCTCTTTGCTCGTTCAGAAGATAGCCAAGGCGCAGCATTCATTGCACTTGACATATTCAAGAAAGCTATGGAAGGATATATCAAGTAATGGCTGAGGATAAAATTGACGAGATGTTTGGATCTCTCAGTGAATTTTATCCAGGGTCTAAGAAAAAACGTCGTTCCGTAAACCCTGAGGTAGAAGCAAAGAAAAAGCAAGTTGCTGATCAGGAAGCATGGGATAAGCGCCCACTACGTAAGAAACTTGCAAACGGTAATGAGATTGAGTTATTCTCAGCAGGTATGTTTGCAGAGGCTCTAGGTAGGCCGCTTGTAACTGTACGGCTCTGGGAGCGTAAAGGATACATTCCTCGTGCTCCTTATAGACTAAGGTCTATAGTTGTAAACGGTGTAAAGAAGCCCGGGTGGCGGATGTACAGCCGTGCTATGGTAGAGTCGACAATAGAAAGTTTTCAGTCCAGGGATCTTCTTGAAGCCCCTAGGATTGAATGGGATAGAGAACGGGAGTTAACAGCAGAGCTGTTTAACAACTGGACTCAAATCCACAATCAAGAAACAAATTAACCAAAACGCCATAAGGCCAAAAACCGAAGGAAATAAAATGCCAGTAAACGCTAACGTATCGTCATACCTTGACGAAGATGAAGAAGCAACAATCACTCCAAGTGAAGATGCAGTATTCGAAACCGAAGATGAAGATGAAGCAGCAGATCGCTCATCTGTAATCCAGGTAGGCTGGGCTGCAGCCAAAAAGGTACAAGCTAAAGTAGCCAAAACATATGCAACCGACTTCAAGTTTGAAGAGGATGTTCAACTGATCAAGTTCCTCTCTCCGGAACCAATGATCTTCTCACAGCACTGGGTACAGCGCACAGGCAAAAAGTCTTTTGTCTGCCTCGGTACTTCACAGTGTCCACTATGCCGTGCAGGCAACAAGGCTGAAAACAAGTTTGCATTCAGCATTGTTAATCTTTCTGACGAAGACCCATCAGTACAGTTAATGACTGTAGGCATGCGTCTCTGCGGTCAGTTGGAAAAGCTGAACGGTGACCCTAAGACCGGTCCTTTGGATCGTATGTTCTGGGCAGTTAGCAAGTCAGGTCAGAGCACCAAGACAAGCTACTCAATCATGCCTGTTAAGGAACGCGACCTTCCAGAAGATTGGGATCTTGATGCTGAGCACGTTCGTCAAACTCTTAGCACATTTAGCCCTCTAGGCACAGACGCACTACGCATGTCAACTAAGGCCGAACTTACTGACATCGCACGCGAAATCCCAGAAGACTAATCCCTTAGGGGTAGGAAGCTAGATCGCAACCTCCTTGGTTTAGCTTCCTACCTCCTTTTCTTTCTATTGGAGAGCAGAATGAAAAATATAATCCTTACTACCGACCAACTGCAAGAAGTGGTCGATGCCTACTCACAAGTAGATGAATTTGTATTTGACGTAGAAACTATGGGCGAGAATCGTGGAGATCCTCGTCAGAATCCTGTTGTATGGATTGCTTTGGCTACAGAAGGCCGAGTAGATGTAATACCTATGGGTCACCCAAACGGTGAGTACATACGTACAGATTACCCACTATTGCCGTCCGCTAAACTTCGTCAGGCTAAGGGCATGACTCTACGTCCTCAGGATCACAGCAAAGATGAAAAGAAAGCTACAAAAGTATTCACTGATGCCCCAGATCAACTAACTGCAGGAGAAGTCTTCAAGGCTCTCAAGCCTCTCTTTATGAGCGACAAGGTAAAGGTCGGACACAATGTAAAGTTTGACCTACAGAGTATCTCTAAGTACATCGGTGGGCTGCCAAAGCCTACTTTTGGCTGCACACTTATTGCATCTTTTATTATTAATAATCAAACCCGTATCACAGGGTTAGGACTAGACGATTGTCTCAAGCGTGAGTTTGGCTACGAGATGGTCAAAGGTGTAGGTAAAGAGATCGAAGCACACAGCTTTACTGACGTAGCAACCTACGCGGGCTTAGATGCTGAGTGGACTTGGAAACTGTGGAAGCGTCTTTCAGAAAAGCTTGCAGAAGATAAGTTATCAAAGCTATTTGCCTTAGAGATGGATGTTCTTGAGGTTATCTGCAACATGGAATTACGTGGCGCAGATATAGATGTCAAGGCTCTTACTGGACTCAAGGGAGATCTTGAAGTTCAATTAGAAGAGTGCAAGGCAGATATCTATCTTGCTGCAGGCAAGAGCTTTAATATTAATAGTGTTAAAGAGAAGCAGACACTCCTATATACCTCTAAAAAAGAGGGAGGCCGTGGCCTAAAGCCAAAGACTCCTACCACAAATGGGGAAAAGAAAATTAATTCGGGCGAGACTACAACCGTCCATGACTTCTCAGTATCAGAACCTGCACTACAGGCTTATGCAGGTAAAGACGACCTTGTAGATGCTCTAATACGTTACTCAGACCTTAATAAGTTGCTCACTACATACGTAATCCCATACTTGGGTGGAGACATAACTCGTACGCTAGCTGGTAAGAGCAAGATTGTTGCTAAGAAAAGCTTGCTGCTTAATGGCCGTGTGCACACAGATTTTGTACAATATGGTACTGAGACTGGTCGGTTCAGTAGTCGGAACCCCAACCTACAGAACGTACCAGCTCCTCACACCTCAAATGGTAAAGCTATCCGTAACCTATTTATTGCTCCTGAGGGTCATTCCCTTGTAGTAGCAGACTACTCACAGATTGAGCCACGGGTTATTGCATCTTTCTCTAAGGACCGTATTATGTGCGGTTCGTACTTAGACGGCGGGGATATCTACACAACTGTGGGTGACACCATGGGTGTGGATCGTAAAGCTGGAAAGGTGTTAGTATTGGCTATGGCATACGGTGTAGGACCAGATAAGATTGCGGAGCAAATTGGCTGCAATCTTAGGGAAGCTAAAGATCTGCTAGATAACTTTGTTAAGAAGTTCCCAGCAGTAGGTCGATACAAGCGCACTGTCATAACTGAGAGTCGTAGTCGTACGCCCATTCCTTATGCTTCTACTATCTTGAAGCGTCGCCGGTACATTCCGGATCTTCGCTCAAATGAGATTTGGAAGCGCTCACGTGCAGAACGCCAAGCGTTCAACACTGTGATCCAAGGATCTGCTGCAGACCTTATTAAGGTTGCAATGGTTAGGGCTCACGAAATGATCCCTAAAGAATCTAACTTAATACTTACTGTGCATGACGAACTTGTAACAGTTGCTCCTAATCATTTATTAGAAGAGACTGCAGAGGCAATTCGTTCAGCGATGGAGGGAATCAACGTGCTCAGTATTCCATTACTAGCCGACGTAAAGACGGTAGAAAGGTGGGGAGACGCAAAATGAGTTTCTTTAACCGTAAGAAAAAAAATAATATAACTATAACGACGATATCTCCACAGGTATTGATTCGTAAAATTATCTACGATAGTGGTTGTACTGATCCAGAATCTGTTGCAGTAATTCTAGGTCTTTCTCCTATCTCAGATGAGGTAGCAGAAATGGAGGAGCAAGCAAGTACAGAACGCATTAGCCGTATTGCTGCTTTGCTTCCTATCATAGAAGCACACGCATCTATTGCGGCTCAGGTTGCGGCAGCATCTTATGCGACAGAGTCTCTTGATCTTGAAGACTCAGATCTTCCAGATGAAACCCTTGCTGCACTAGTAACTCTATTTAAGTTTGTTTCCTTTTCCGCATCTATGACTTGCTTGGCTGCATTAGTAGATATGAACATCCTTAGTGAAAGGTACTCATCATGAGCGATTGGTGGTCTCGTAAACTATCAGAACCTAATGCCCCACAGTTACCACAGCGTAGTGGCTTACCCCCTACAAATAACCCAAGCATTCCAGTTAGGTATGTACCAGAAGGCAATGTAACTGCAACACCTGTGACATATGACCGGGATGCAGATCAGTTACTTACTAAGTCTCAAGCTGCTAAGCAAGCTGAGCCTTGTCCTAATTGCTATTCCGGTAACTACTTTGCGCCGATGGCTAGCAACCGTAAACGGTGCTATGATTGTGGGTATCCAATACTTCAACAAGGTAGTGGCGCTGGAATGCCAGGCGGTTCAGCAGGTGGACCAGCAACACCAGCAAAGCAAGCTTCACAAGGTGGGGGATTCAACCCCAACGTAATCGTAGATCGGATCGGATAATGATGACACTAAACGCAGAGGTACTAAAGATTGCAGCACTTCTTAACAAGAAGATGGGTCCAGGTACGGTAATTAAGGCAAGCGATGCACAACTTCCAACACGTATTACTACAGGCTCTCTTACACTAGACGTTGTTCTAGGTGGAGGATGGCCAGTAAACCAGTGGACTGAAATCATTGGTGAAGCTTCTAATGGTAAGACAGCAATTGCTCTTAAGACTGTTGCAGCAAACCAGGCTAAGAACCCAGACTTTACAACTGTATGGATCGCTGCAGAACCCTTTGATGTTGGCTATGCACAAATGTGCGGCATTGACACAGATCGTGTCTTTGTAGTTTCTACTAATATCATGGAGGAAGCATATGAAGCTGCGATTCAGTTCTGTGAATCTAAGGCTGTCGATCTTATTATTATTGATTCTCTTCCTGCTCTAGTTCCTACAGCAGAAGATGATAAGAACATGGACGAAATGACGGTAGGTCGTGGAGCTCTTCTTACTAATAAGTTTTTCCGCAAGGTAGCAAAAGCTACTAAGCGTTCTTTAGTAGAGAACGAACGCGGTATTACTTGCCTATTGATTAACCAGTTCCGTATGAAGATCGGCGTAATGCATGGCGATCCTCGTACTACACCAGGTGGTCTAGGCAAGGACTATGCCATGGCTATTCGCGTAGAAGTAAAGCGCGATGAGTGGCTAGAAGTAGGTGTCGGAGAAGGCAAGCGCCGTTGTGGCCAGACTATCCGGGTACGTACTATTAAAAATAAAACATTCCCACCTCAGCAAACTGCATATTTAGATTTCTGGTTTGCTGATGGAGGACCGTTAGACGCCGGATCATACGACTCTGCTAAAGAGATTATCTCTTTATCTATTCTTAATGGAATTGTAGAACGTCGTGGTGGCTGGCTATACTATGGGGATAGAAAGTGGCAAGGTGCCGCAAACATGTTGGAGTCAATCCGTGAGGAACTTGACCTCAAAGATTCATTAACTAAGGAAGTAATGGATACTCTCCGTACTTCACCGCTTATCAAAATAGAGGAAGAAGAAGATGGTAATTAGCCGTTTAACAGGCCTACAGGCCTACAGCCATATGAAGAAGCTTATGGTTAACCACGTCTCAGGTGTTCAGGGTCGTTGCCACGCAACATGCCAGAACGCATGGGGCTTGCCAGTAAAGTACGCATCAGCAATTGATGCTTGGAACCATATTCCAGCAAAAGCAAAGAACACAGATCC
>Ga0209084_1002990_pt1 | contig 12619 bp, 9 predicted proteins | sample C_130820_MF_Meta_FD_187309 | JGI IMG/M metagenome (GOLD analysis project Ga0209084, IMG submission 187309) | Freshwater microbial communities from Lake Croche, Canada to study carbon cycling - C_130820_MF_MetaG (SPAdes) (version 2) | ecosystem: Environmental > Aquatic > Freshwater > Lake | place... | reverse complement strand
ACGAACTCCCTCATTGGGGGCGAAGCCCCCAGTGAAACCCCCCTTTTGCTTCTTACTTTTGGGTAGGCGTAGCCTACCCGAAAAGTAGGATACGGTCGTTCTCCGGAATATAAAAGAAATCCTACGAACTCCCTCATTGGGGGCGAAGCCCCCAGTGACCCCACCTTTTTGCTTCTTACTTTTGGGTAGACGCAGTCGGCCTGAAAGTAATATTTTGCTTCTTACTTTTAGGCAGATATATTTATTTTTTTGTAAGAGGTTTGTCCCATTTTTCTTTTTGGTCGGTGTAACTAAATATCCAACTAATATATAAGATTGAAAAGTATAGAATAAATGGATATTATTACAGATGATATAACTATTGAATTTAAATCAGAAATAGTCAGTTATCCACGGGTAGTTGATGATATGGATATGGATGCTTTTCAAAGATACTTGACAATATTACGTAGAGCTGATGCAAAACATGACTTTCGTAGTTCAATCGAACCACAACATATTATAAAAACTATACCTGACCTCGATAATATTAATAAAAATGAAAGAAATTCACCCACCGCACTATCAGAAGAAAAAATTTTACAAGATTACGTGACTGGCAGTAGTTATGTAAGCGGAAAATATAACGTCATACGTTCAGAATATTATCTTAGTAATGAAGATGATTTAAACCTGAATAGTTTCTATTCAGATGATAAATTCGGCGAATATACTAATAAAGGTTTATCTAATATAGAAAAAGCACTAGATAAAATACCTGCCCAGGCTGATATATTTTTACATGTGGATACTTCATATAAAGGGTTCAAACGAGACATTTCATATATTGATAAATACAAGCTGTATTGGGTAAACACAAAGACACAAAAATACGACCCTGCAGGAAAAACACACCCCGGTACAGATGTCGGTAAAGAAATGTGTGGATGGGGAAAGGCAAAAAATAAAAACTTGTTTTATGCATGGGAAAATACAGCTCCAGGTATAAAACAAAACTTATTTTATCCTAAGTGGGAACGTGGAACGTACAAAGTATTGGAAAGTTACGTTTTTACTCCTTATAATATTTTTATGCAAACTACCAATGATGATGATACAGATGACTATATGAAACACGAATCAAATATTGTTATTTATGACACTAATACAAAAAAATACGTATATGCAAATAAAACCCTTTCTAATAAAAATGGTACTAATATACAAGATTACACTAAACTAATTAAAGATAACTTTGAAAGTATAAAAAGTCTAATCAGCAGTTATTTTAGTGGACAAATAACGAAGAATGCATTACCGTTTGATGATTCGTCGTTAGTAATAAGTAAGTTTATGGGGGATGCCTCTCAATATTTATTCGCTGGATTATCTGGAATTAAATACAGGTATAATACAAACCAGGGTCCTGATAAAATAGATAATGTTACTAGTGGAAGGTATAATGCATTTGTTTCTATTGATAGGGTTGCAATAGTAGGTGCTATTAACGCAGGTGTGCCTATTGTGATTCATGATAAAAATAAATCATTTGATATGTATATTTTGAAAGAAATTCAAAATGTTTCAACAGACACAATAAACCCAGTGGAAGAGTTACAACTCAGAATAGAAAATTTAAATAGTCAAATACGACAGTTGAAAGGAGAGTTTGATGAATTGAAAACAAAAATAGAAAAAGCACAAGTAGATATTGATGAATATAATAGAAATAAAAGTGGCATTATTGAATATTTTCGAAAGTTGTCAGGAGAATTATTTAATGGTAGTGATACAGAACCGAATACAGCGGACGAGGAGTACAAAAATCTTATTAAAGTAATGTGTTTATTAATAGTCCCTTTTAACTTTAGTAACAAAGTAACTACAAGTGATTATAATATAGAAGTTCCAACCGAATTTAATACTGATATAATAAGATTAAACGACAATATAAATTCATTATTTAAAACTGATAAAGAATCAACAGATATTAACCCTTTTGATATAGAATCAACAGATATTAACTTACTCATAAAAGAAGTTGAACAAGAAATTGCCAAAGAAAAAATAAAATATAAAGAGTTAAGTCAAAAAATTGAAAATATTGAAAGAATAAAAGCGGTTAATAGTTATTTTAAAGCAATCCCAAGTACTTTGTATAATGATACTCCTGACAAACGTGAATTTATTTTTGATTTTACTAGTTTAAAACAACCTGTAAAAATATTTAAAAGCATCAATTATTTGTTGAGTGACGTGAAACCATTCAGTACTATAGAATCAGGAGATGTTTCTTTTTCAAACAGAATTAAAGACGATAAACTGTTACCCAAAGCAGTACGAATTTTTATGACAACCCAGTTGGTTGATTTCTTGCACTCTTTAGACAGCGATTTAGGTTCAACGACCATTGATGGTCAAAAACCTATCACTGGGGTTAAAACAGTTAAAACCCATGTTTTAACAATTTTAAATAATTTATTCAACAAAATAATATCTAATTGTAGCGATAAACCTAAATATAAAGAGTTGGTAATTGGTCATGTGAAATATTTAAAAGTAAATACACCGCTAAAAGATTTGGATGATAGTACTCATATTACTGTGGGTGGTAATCCGAATAAATTTGTTGAATTTAATGAACTTGACGAAAATTTATTGAAAGCCATCACATTGATATATATTTTGAATAAAAAATATACTAATGGTAGTAATATACCTTCAGAAAATGCATCATATATACGAAGTATACAAAGTATCTCAGTGAATTTATCTGATTATTTTCCTTTACCAACTAATAGAGGTATAGTTCATGAATTTGAGTTAGATATAATTAGTTTCCCAATAGATATGATATTTAACTATTTAGACGACCTAGTTACTATGGGTTATATTACAACACTTGCACAAAAACTTAATATGCCTAATATGAGTGGCAGTGATGTTTATACTACCCCTGTAAAAGACAACTCAATAAAAACATATTTATTGTCATTATACGATGAATTACACATATACACTGATAACACTACACCAACAAAAAAACCTATTGATAACAAAATCAACCAAATATTTGGATATGTAGATTCAACTCTTATTGTAAGCCAAACTGGTCAAAAACGAAAACCTATTTATCAACTAACTAGTAGTTCTTCTAAATATTTTAGAAAGCCTGATGAACTTACTAGAATATCACTACGAGCTCCCTTCGGTCGCTCTCCGCAATATAAAAGAAATCCTGCGTCGTGGCCTTCGGCCACTCCTCCGGATTTTTCAATATTCCCTGGTGGAAACCAAACAAAAAATGAAAGGACAACCCAAACAAAAAATCCCAATAACACATGCAATCAAAAGAGAACTAAACGATTCTTAAAAAAAAATAAAATATTAAACAAAAACGGAAAGAACAACTCTCAACAAAATTCCAATAAACCATACAATCAAAAAAGAACCAAACGATTCGTCAAAAAAATGAAATACCAAACCCTGAAAAAACAAAGACATCTCAAACCATAGCATCTATTGTGGAAATTGAAAAATCCGGAAAACGACCGTATCCTACTTTTCGGGTAGGCTACGCCTACCCAAAAGTAAGAAGCAAAAGGGGGGTTTCACTGGGGGCTTCGCCCCCAATGAGGGAGTTTGTAGGATTTTTTTATATTCAGGAGAACGACTGTAAGGAGTTCGTAGGAATATTCAGGTGATAGTATGAACTGTTCGCTCCAGCGATTCTTTCATAAACTACCCAACCGTTTCTAATATTTATACGAGCTCCTCCATTGGGGGGCAGAGCCCCCAGTGAAACCCCTTTTGCTTCTTACCCATTTAACGTTTTCGGTGTTTTTATAAAATCCAAATATTTTATATTTTGTAAAATATTTGAAACTATTCATGGTAGTAATTGTATATATAACTTTATATAATTGAAAAATCCGGAGAGCGACTGAAAGGAGCTCTCCGGATTTTTCAATATAACAGTTCGGAAAGAGAAAATAAAAATACTCTATATTTATTTATACAAATCTATACTTACTCTCTCGATTGATTCACATGAGTATATTTAATATGATAACGTCTGTTATAAATCCATCTGCCCCTGTGAAGGTGGGGTTTGAAGATATTTTATTCGCGATAAACAACCCAAATTATATTGAAAAATCCAGAGGAGTGGACGAAGGCCACGACGTAGGATTTCTTTTATATTCCGGAGAACGACCGCAGGGAGTTCGTAGGAATATTATTATTATCAGCACATTTTCTTACGATGAACAGGATTTTTTGATAAAAGGCACTTCTTTGGCGAACATGGAAGAGAAACAAATTAATGATATTATTCAAAGAGGAAAGGTGTATGAATATACTATCATCATATACGGTAAAAACTCGACAGACAGTACAGTAGAAGTGAAATACAAACAATTGATTCAGCTAGGGTTTGTCAAGGTGTTTGTATATTATGGAGGAATGTTTGAATGGGTGTTGCTACGAGAAATTTATGGCGAAGATTTGTTTCCGTGTATTAATCATATGAAGAATATGAAAGAAGATATTTTATTGAAATGGAAACCAAATAGAATATTGAAAAATCCGGAGGAGTGGCCGAAGGCCATGGCGTAGGATTTCTTTTATATTCCGGAGAACGACTGAATCCTACTTTTGGGTAGGCTAGTCCTACCCAAAAGTAAGAAGCAAAAGGGGTTTCACTGTGGGCTCTGCCCCTCCCAATGGGGGGTTTCACTAGTGGCTTCGCCACCAATGGAGGAGTTCGTAGGAATTATACAACCCCTTTGTAGCCGGTCAAATTTTGACACCCAACTTCTGCATTAGCGGATACTTGGTATGGAATTACCGATGTATTATTTGACACATTATTTGAGAATGTGTATGGTTGTTTCGCGTTGGTAGTTTGTATGTTAGTACTTTGGTTATTACAATTACTACCAGAAGAGTTTACTGTCATAGATTGTGGGAATATTTTACTCATAAATTTTGTAAAGTAATTTGTTGGTTGACCTTGACCGTTACCTTGTCTAAAATTACTTTGGGTTTCACTCTCTATTTTACTACGCAGCTTAACATATAGATTTTTATTCTGGTGTGACTGGGTGGTTAAATTAGATAGATGATTTTTTATTATCCCTTCAATATTCATATTACTAGAACTGGCAGAGTCAGAATCGGATACTTCATTGTTCGAAGTCAACGGCGCATTATTATTTCCAAGATAACGTCTGAAGGGTAGTTGAAGATTACCGGATTTTTCACCTACCACTCGACTACCCCGACTATCCCGACTATCCCGACTACCCCAACTACCCCAACTACCCCAACTACCTGATGAAGACACCAAAGAGTTTGGACTTTTTAGTTTATTTAGAACACTAGTGAATGGTTGTACTTTAACACTATTATCTGACGATTTGTTTGACTTGTTTTCTATTACACTACGCAGCTTAACATATAGTTTTTTATTCTGGTCTGACTGGTCGGTTAAATTCAACAAATGGGTTTTTATTATCCCTTCAATATCATTATTACTAGAAATGGTAGGGTCAGAATTGAAAAATCTGGAAAACGACCGTAGGGAGTTTGTAGGATTTTTTTTATATTTCGAAGGAGTGGTCGAAGACCACGACTTAGTAATATATTTAGGTAATACACCTTGAATACCAGATAGAACTTTCGGAAATCTTCTGTCAGATTTTGAGTATAAACGCATATCCGGGAAACCGACCGAAAATACCGAAGGTATTGAGCCATTCTCCGAAGAATGATTTGGCTTGTCTTCTATTACACTACGAAGCTTATTATATAGTTTTTTATTCTGTTCTGACTGTTTGGTTAAATTCAACAAATGGTTTTTTATTATCCCTTCAATATCATTATTACTAGAACTGGCAGGGTTAGGTTGGTCTACAATATTACTTGACCTTTTATTGAAAATTTGGGGAAATAAATTCCCAACAATTTTTGTATTAATAATATTGGAGTCAGTTACTCTACTGGATTCAGTCTTAGTAGCATTTGTGTTTATTTCACTACGCAGCTTATCATATAGTTTTTTATTCAGTTGGGTATAACGGGTTAAATTATCTAGATGGGTTTTTATTATGGCTGTAATTTCATTATTACTGGAGGTGGAAGTTTTATCTTCGATATCTTTATTTGACCAATTATACAAGGGTGATAATTTACCGATAATTCCATATCTATTAGTAGGTTCAGGTGGAGTATTATTTGTATTGAGTGATTTATCTCTTATTTCATCATCTATTTTATTACGAAGTTTATCATACAAAAATACATTTGATGATAACTGATTGGTTAAAATTGTTAGATGGGTTTTTATTATGGATTTAATATTGTCTGTATCGGTAATATTAGTGCTCGTATTTACCACCGGAGATATTTTAGATTCAATGACTGGATTGGGTGGTTTATCCGCCTCTTTTTTTATGTTATTTATTTTATTACGAAGTTTATCATACAGATATGCATTTGATGATGACTGTTTGGTTAAATTATATAGATGGGTTTTTATTATGGCTTCAATAGAGTCTATATTATTTCGCTCAGCTGCTACTATCGAATCCTTCTCCGTTGGATTGGCATCCTCTTCTTTCCTCTTCTCTTCCATTTGCATGGTGTTCTGCTCATCCGCCTCCGCTAGTTGTCTGGTCTGCTGCTCCTTCTCCGCCGCCGCTGCCTTCTCCTCGGCTGATGCATTCTCAACCACTGCATCCTTCTTCGGTATTTGAATGGTATTATCATCCTTCTTACTTTTTACCGACCTCCTCTTCGCATCTTTTATCATAGCTATAATTTGTGATTGATTTGTTAAAATATCATCTCTTTTTTTTATAATTTCTTCATTTAAACTAAGAAGTTTAGTTTCTAAAGTGATTTCTCTTCTACGAATCCATATACGTCTATTAATATTGCTCACTATCAGTGCATTTTTCTCAACATGATTAATTATAGCATCTTCTTCATCCTTCAATTTTTTAGCTTCTGTTTTTAGGTCTGATAATTCTATACCAGTACTTAGATAATATTGTTCGAGCATTGATAACAAATCATTAAATTTTGTAATATTATTATATTGAATTTGTATATTACTTAAAAACGGTTTATTTTTTGGTTCTGTCAAATATTCATTTATTTGTTTTTCATATTCTTTATTCTTTTTATACAAATTGGATATTCGTGTTGTACCATGAACCGTATCATTGTAATACATATTAATGGGTGTACTCATTTCAAATTTTATATATAATTATATAAAATTTTCACATTCACTTATTATAATACATCGTCATGTTAATATATTTATTACCAAAAATAAATAAAAATATTTATAAACACATACAAATTCAACAGACCGATGAGCCACCTATTCCATATATTTCTCAGTCTCTTTCATTTTACTTAACCGACACAAAGAAACAAATCGACGGGTGTGAATCCAAATGGGACATATTTAAAAAATACACTAATACTTTCGAATATATTCATACAATTCTTCCTAATAAAAAAACGAGCGTGTCAAAATACAAACCTATATCCCGTTCCTACTTTAAAATGGTAGAATTAATCGACGAGTTCCATTTCGGGTTAGACTCGTTGAATCCTATCCAAACGTTCCACCTTGCAGAAGGACCGGGCGGTTTTATTGAAGCCGTGGTTAACTATAGAAAGAATATAAAACAAAAACGGTCGCTTTCATTAGGTGACAAAGAAATCCTTCAAGAAAACTGTTCTTCTTTGAATGAACCCTTATCACCCAATACAATCGCACAATGCATCAATCATTCCTCTAAAGATACATATCCGAATACCGTGAATGCTAGTCGAAGCACATCCCCCAAGGAGATGTATATAAACAATTCAGAAGACGACATATATGTTGGTATGACACTGTTAGTTCCACTCGCTTCCACCGACCCCGACCCAAATATACACCTTTCTACATTTTCTTCGTCCACCTCCTCGCGCCCGTTAAAGTCGAGTGATGCCGATATGCCCCCCAATTGGAAAAAAATACATTCTTTCTTGAAGGACAATCAAAACAACGTTATTATAGAAAAAGGCGCCGATAAAACAGGAAACATACTTTCTCTAGTGAATTTAATAAAAATCAACGAGACTTATGGAAACACGATGGATTTTATTACGGCTGACGGGGGGTTTGACTTCTCTGCGGATTTCAGTAACCAAGAGTTGAATGCAACCCAGTTGATATATGGTCAAATCGTTTTTGCATTGTGTATGCAAAAACAAGGGGGGTCATTTGTATTAAAGATATTCGACTGTTTCATGAAATCGACGGCAGAACTATTGGCACTTATGTGTTCGGTGTATGACAATGTCTATGTTACAAAGCCAAATACGAGTCGGAGTGCTAACAGTGAAAAATACATTGTATGTAAAGGTTTCAACCATTCTTCTATTCAACTATACCCGTATTTGTTCTTTTCTTTCAAAGAAATGCTGGAAAAGAAAACTACATCTCATTTCATAAGTGGTTTTTTGAACAAGCCACTCCCGCAGTATTTTATACAAAAACTGGAAAAATATAATGGGATACTCGGCGAAAAACAGTTGGAAAATATGGAAAAGACGCTGGCACTAATCAATGAAGATGAAAACGCGGAGTGTTGGAAACGCAAATCGAAGAATGGGGGGATAGAACAAGTGAAATGGAGAAATGTCACCTCCACTCGGTATGATACAGTGGTATGGAATAAGAAAAAAGACCGATATTTAGAAGGGGGAGATGTATGTTATAAGAAAGAGCAGTGGGTGCAAAATAATAAAGAAATAGATACTTTAGTCAATTCAAATATATTGAAATGTTTACACTGGTGTATCAAACACAATATACCGACTTGACCATTTATAAGAGCGACCAAATCCTACTTTTTGGGTGGGCGCAGCCTACCCGAAAAGTAAGAATCAAAAAAGAGGGGTCAATAGGGGCTTCGCACCCAATATTCCGGAGAGCGACTGAAAAGAGTTCGTAGGAATATTATACATGCGGCTCTAAAAAACGGTTTACGAGTTGTATAAAGAAATGTATAACGTCTCTATATATGTCTTTCGAAAGTAGTTACAAGTTTAATAACGTTTCTAGAATCGGCCAAGACGCAGTGGACTCTAGTACACGAAATATCGAAAATAGCAGATATAGCAGTTACAACACCGCCAGTTTTTTCGGCGACAAAATCACTGGTTCTCAAATTAGTTTTGCGTCGAAATTCCCAACAGTGAATATCTATGGTACTGCTCACGGCGCAGGAATCGGCGGTAGTTTAGTAGACGAAGACTCGCGTGTTGTAATACAAACCGTTCAAGAAAGGTCTCTCGAGAAACTGCAACTATTTTCGCGGCCATTTATCACGGTTCCTTATTTAGGACGTGGGTCAGTTGACCCAGTATTAGAAAGTCAACTTCAACAGGGTGAACCTATCCATGATAAAAAGTCGGTAAGTACTATTATGGACAAAAGTTTCATACAATATACGCAATATCCATTGGATGAAGAAATGCAAAAGCGCGTAGAAGATACTAGACATACAGTGGAAGAGAGTGCGTTGAATGGTTGGGTCAGAGGTGGTATGGCTACCCGGGACATAAATGACCCTGTAAAATAATATATGTATTTTATATATATTTACTTTGATGAACTCAACTGAAAGTACCCCTGCTCCTTTTACTGGTGGTAAATATAGCAAAGGCAAAGGTAAAGGTAAAGGTAAAGGCAAACCCTGCTCAATGCGAAGGAAGCACTGTGGTTTAGGAAAAACACCGTCGAAATGTAAAAGGGCCAGCCGTGGTACTCGTCGCGTCAAACGCCGTGGTACTCGTGGTAGGTTTTTTGGTATGACTCGTATGTTTGACTAAGTACAGTGCAAATATTGAAAAATCCGGAGGAGTGGCCGAAGGCCACGACGTAGGATTTCTTTTATATTGCGGAGAGCGACCGAAGGGAGCTCGTAGTAATATTGAAAAATCCGGAAAACGACCGTAGGGTGTTTGTAGGATTTCTTTTATATTGAAAAATCCGGAGAGCGACTGAAAGGAGCTCGTAGGATTTCTTTTATATTCCGGAGAACGACCGCAGGGAGTTCGTAGGAATATTGCGGAGAGCGACCGAAGGGAGCTCGTAGAAATATTGCGAAGAGCGACCTATCCTACTTTTGGGTAGGCTCATGCCTACCCAAAAGTAAAAATCAAAATGGGGTTTCACTGGGGGGGGCTTTGCCCCAATGGAGGAGCTCGTAGGATTTCTTTTATATTACGGATAACGAGTATAACCCTTTAACGTTTCTGTCATTTTGTAAATTTCATATTTTACTAATAAATAATAAAATATGAAACCATCGTAGATAAGGTATTTATAAAATAATTGTAAATATAATATATTGTTTACATCCATATTTCTACGAGCTCCTCTCACCCTAGTGGCGGTAGGGTGGGGTGGGGTGAAAGGTGGTATATAATGGTATATAATGGTATATAGAATATATTGTGAAATAAATATATTATGTCTTCTTTGACCCTCAAATATCCTATAAATAAAAAAGTGGAATATAACAATGATACAGAATATAGACAATGTTTGAGGGAATTATTAGATATGAACCCACAAACGGACGTATTGAATGACGTGAATATGGATGATATATCCAAAGACGAAAACAATTATGACAGTCAAATAGGTGATATGTGGACGAAATGGATAAGCGAAGAAACGAAAGAATGCTATGAGTTGAATGAGTTATATAAATTAGCCGCTGCAACTATGATTTCTTTGGATAGAGAAACGGGATTAGTTGTTCTATTCTCGTTCGACTATTTCGCAGAATTCCATAAACTATTAGTTCAGTATTTTACTTACCCGAACTCAGACTTGGAGATGTGTTCTTCATATGACAGACTATGGAATCGGCTCTCGGTAAAAGGGAGGTGAGATGGGGTTTCACCGGGGGCGAAGCCCCCAATGGAGGAACTCGTAGAAATACTTTTATATTGAAAAATCCGGAGAGCGACTGAAAGGAGCTCGTAGGATTTCTTTTATATTCCGGAGAACGACCGCAGGGAGTTCGTAGGAATATTGCGAAGAACGAATAAAATGAGCTCGTAGAGATATTTATAATTATATACATATGTCTTCTACACGAAATAAAAACAACCGAGGCAACTTTAACCTCGAGTTCAATGAAAATAAATCATATTTCCATAAAATGATTGATAAATCCCGTATTTACAAAAATAACTATTTACCCGGGGAGGGGTTATTAGGCGGTTCTTATCCATTAAATATTATGGCAAATAATCAAATTGACATAGAGACGGCACTTTTAGGGATTAATTCGACCAACTTAATTCTACCCAAAGAAAATACTATCAACTTGAATGACTTGAACCGGTTGAAAACATTAAATGTATGTAATAAACAACATTTAGTCATGCCGACACCGTTTGTCGCAGAATATAATTACAAATATTGAAAAATCCGGAGGAGTGGCCGAAGGCCACGACGTAGGATTTCTTTTATATTACGGAGAGCGACCGAATCCTACTTTTGGGTAGGCTAGGCCTACCCAAAAGTAAGAAGCAAAAGGGGTTTCACTGGGGGCTTCGCCCCCAATGGGGGAGCTCGTATAAATATTGTGGCTTAGCCACCAATGAGATTTCACCTCAATGAAGGAGCTCGTAGGAATATCGTTTTTTTGTATAAAATTGATTATATTTTTTACATAATCAATTTATGTTATATTACAAGATATTTGATATTATTCTTACATACAAGCTCATTTTATTCGCTCTCTGGAATATAAAAGAAATCCTACAAACTCCCTACGGTCGTTTTCCGGATTTTTCAAACATGTCGTCTATTTCATCAACCGCTCAAAAGAAATTGACATTAATTGAGACCCCCAAGACTCGCAAAGAGTGGGAAAACAACAAAGCTTACTATCAACAAAAGTTCTTCACAACCCATCAAAAGAAAGAATTGAGAGAAAATAAAAACAAACTAGAACAAGCGATGAAAGTAATTGGAAAAAGACAAGAGTTTGGTCTATGTGGAATAATGCATTTCCGGTCAGGGAATGATTCGGAATCGGCGAAAAAAAGAGCATGGCAGTACAAAATGGAAAGTATGCATATTGAATATGAAAGGTATTATAAACAACCCGCGACTACTACCCCATTGAAGGTTGATATATTAGAAGCAGAAGTTGACACACATCCCGACAACAGTTTTACTCCAGATTGTTCTTGTCCTACAGATACCTCTTATTTTGACCTGAATAATCGCACAGATGAAATAGTTGACTCATGGGAGGAATTGTGCTGAATGCTCCTAAGAGCTCCCTCATTGGGTGGGGGCGAAGCCCCAGTGACCCCCACCCACCTTTTGCTTCTTACTTTTGAGTAGGCAAATTTTACACAAAAATAGGATTCGGTCTCTCTCATATGCTATAAAAAACATAAAAATCTTTTTTATTTGCGTTTGGTTGGATTTTTCAATATTTCTACGAGCTCCCTTCGGTCGCTCTCCGGAATATAAAAGAAATCCTACAATCTCCCTTCGGTCGGTTTCCTGATTTTTCAATATTTCTACGAGCTCCCT
>Ga0209084_1002989_pt1 | contig 12620 bp, 14 predicted proteins | sample C_130820_MF_Meta_FD_187309 | JGI IMG/M metagenome (GOLD analysis project Ga0209084, IMG submission 187309) | Freshwater microbial communities from Lake Croche, Canada to study carbon cycling - C_130820_MF_MetaG (SPAdes) (version 2) | ecosystem: Environmental > Aquatic > Freshwater > Lake... | reverse complement strand
TTGTGAGCATAATTTTTTCAATATTTTCTGGGAATTTTAAGATGCGATAATTTAAATCTTAAAATTAAAATTTTTTATTTTAAGATAATTTAAAGATTATAATATAAGATTATAATATAATGCCTAAGAATGATATTGATTATTCAAGTACAATTATTTACAAAATAATTTGTAAAGATGAATGCATAACAGAGTTATATGTTGGACACACAACAAATTTTGTTCAAAGAAAATATCAACATAAGATAGCTTGCAATGATCTTAATAATAAATGCAAACTGTATGAAACTATAAGAAAAAATGGAGGATGGCAAAATTGGAATATGGAGATAGTTAATTTTTTTAACTGTTCTGACAGTTGTGAAGCAAGAAAAAAAGAACAAGAGTATTTTATAACACTAAATGCGACATTAAACAGTGTAGAACCATTCCCTACTCCAAAGGCAAAATTAAAGAAACCTGTTATAGAATCTCAAAATGACGCGATCTCAAGCGTTTTGGATGCAACTTTGGATAACTTATCCGCAGAAAAAAATGCAAAGTTTTTTTGTAATTATTGTAACTTCAAAACACATAACAAAAATTCATTTAACATTCATATATCAAGACCTAAACATATAAGAATAACAAAAAATCTTGCAATAGACGCAGAAAAAAAATGTGATCCAAACCCTTATCTTTGTTGTTGTGGCAAAAAATACTTATATTCTTCTGGTCTCTCAAAACACAAAAAGTATTGTGAAGCAAATAAAAAATCCAAGGACCAACTACCAAAAAATGAGGTTATAGGTAGTCAAGATTTAATAATGTATTTAATGAAAGAGAATAAAGAGTTCAAGGAGTTATTAATAGAACAAAATTCAAAAATAATGGAGTTGGCAAAAGAAGCGAAGGTGATCAATAATACTACTAATCACACCAACAACACCAACAACACAAACAATAATAATTTCAATATGAGTATTTTCTTGAATGAAAAGTGTGCAAATGCATTGAACATAATGGAGTTTGTGAATCAAATGAATTTGCAACTAGGTGATTTGGAATCTATTGGACAACTAGGTTATGTAAATGGAATCAGTAAGATCTTTGTTCGTGAATTGAAAGAACTTGATGTTACCAAACGACCTATTCACTGCAGTGACCTAAAAAGAGAAGTGATGTATATTAAAAACAACAATGAATGGGAAAAAGATAATGAAGAAAGAGAGAATATGAAAAAAGCAATCAAATATGTTTCACAGAAAAATATGAAACAGTTGAAAGAATGGAAAGAACAAAACCCCGAATTTATGGATTCTCAATCCAAAAAGAATGTTCAGTTTTCAAAGATAATGACGAATTCTTGTGGAGCAACAGACGAAGAAGATGAAAAGTTTTTTAGTAAAATCATCAAGAATGTTGCAAAGGAGGTTGTTGTTGAAAAATAGAGTGTGTATATAATATTATAACTTACTTAGCCATAATATTATTATATTGATTGTTATTTTTAATTATATATTTTTAATTGGAATAACCAAGGATCCCTCTGAAAAACTCAATCTTATCTCTCATAGAATAAGGATCATAGTCGTTCTTCGCATCCTCTAAAGTGTAGTCCTCATCACTTCCATCACTGAAGACAGACTCAGTATCAGAAGATCCAGTGTAGTCGTGTGTCTCATCAATTTCAACGCTAATATTAACTGTAGTTGGTTTTGCCTTCTTGGCAGAAACTGACTCCTTCTTAGCAACAGCCTTCTTAACAGATGTGACCTTTTCTAGTACTTTTTTTTCAGTTGCAACAGGAAACTCCCATCCACGGGCATCCAGCCAAGAACTAGCAATGAGCCCCTCATCAGCAAGTCTATGTAAAATAGCGCGGACACCTCTGCTATGAAGTGCAGCAATTTCGTGAACACTGAGCTCCTTAAGCTCATACTCGGCGTGAAGGCGGTTTATTTCATTTGAAGACCAAGGAAGGCCTTTTCTAAGGGGAGATTCATTAATAGTAGAGGTAGTTACAGTCTGTTTTCTTTGCATATTATACTCTAATAATGTATGTTATCTTTATATCTTTTTGTAAAAATATATAAATCATTATGAAGTACAAATATTTTAATAAAATGATTAAGTTTTCTCCTTGTGAATGTAGTCATAACTGCGTGCCCGATCACGATTACTGCTTGATCCAGAAATCCGTGGTTGGTTTTGCATAGGATTTGGCCAATTGGTATATGGTATGCAAATTTTTGAACACAACCAAACCCCTAAAATCACCCACATTGTTTCCATTGTACTACCACCAGTGTTGATTATCCAACGCAATGCCTTACATTGTGGCGTGGCTGCAAGAATAGGAGTGATGATAAATCCCCAAAATGAAAAAGGCGAGCAAATCGGCACATAAACTTGACTTGCGCTAAAATGCAGCAATACCCACAGCAAATATATTTTGCTTGCATCATATACAACCCATAGTACATTTGTACTGCTTTTTACAATAATATTGGAATTAGATGTAGACGGTTGAGTCTGAGTCTGACTCTGACTCTGACTTTTTTGTAATTTAGTTGAGGCGTGTTCTTCTGTAGTCGGCATTTCATCTGTATCAGATGAAGTGGCGGTTGAAGATACACTATTGTCATCTTCCGATCTTTTAAAATTAGATTGTTTTGCTCTTGTATTCATTTATATCCATTATTATCAAATTAATTTTATATTGTTTTGTTTTTATATTATTCAAAAGCTCTCAAAAATCCCTCTAATATTATTTCATTGTTAGATGGATCATAAGTATATTGCGAATTATTAACATTTACACGATTTCTTGTGACAGAACTCAATAACTGACTTAAGATCATCCCAGTTAAATTCGCGCCTGTACTAAGTGGCCTTATTGGATTACTATTTCTCTCTTCGTTCCTATTTTGGGGAATAGGATTTGGTTGTGAAGGTGGAGTATTTTGTGATTGTTCATAATTATTTGTAGTTGTTTCTAAACTTGGTTCGGTTTCTGTTTCGGCTTCATATTCCGAAGTTACTGGATAACCAGATGGATCAGTTGTAGTTGGCGAGGAATAAGGTACATAGTCGCGTATGTCATAACGGCAAACAGGACATCTTGCGTTGCTCCTGAACCAAGCCTGAATATTTTCGCTATTAAAAATATGACCACAACCACGAATTTGCGTAACATTTGAGTCATTTTCAAAAGGTTCAAGAGAGATGGGGCATCTATTATTTGTTGGACTTACCATTTGACAAAAAGGACCAACTAAGGTTCCATCGATAATTTGTTGACTATTTGGAAAAATCGGAACATTGTTATAAAATTGTTGTAAAAAATTCAATGCATTATATCCATCATATGGAGTAGATCCACCCCCTAAGTTACCAGAAGTATCTGCATAATGATGGGATGAATAGTTATAAGAAGAATCACTCCAATTATTTCTTGCATTAAATGGTATGTATTGGTGTTGATATTCAAGAATATAAGGTTGCCCGTCAATATAAACACGCTGATTATTTGAAGTTGTAGTTCCAAATTGTCTATGTGAATTTCCAGAAAAATCGGTATATATATTTGAATTACGACTACGAATAATATTATTGATGTTTCCTCTTATTTCATCTTGAGCTCTGTAAAGTTCTTCTATTTGTCTTGTAATATTTTCATAGAATGTTTGATACATTGAAACCAAGATACGTTGATCATATGTAAGAGTGAAATTGTTGGCCCGATTATTATTGTTGTTGTTGCCATTGTTATTTCCTCTATTGGAATTATAGTGACTATTTGGGCGGGTCCTATTGTTACTGTTATTCGTGGTTCCTATATTGTGAGCGCGATTACTACTATAAGTGTGGCTGGACATAATCTAATATAATATTAAATATTTAAAAAAAATGTTTAAATGTATATTTTGATAATAATAATAAGTTAGGAATCAATATGCAACAACTCCAACAAAACCAACAATATAAGAATAGAGGTCTTTCGGGCCTGGTCAACCTAGGCAATACTTGTTATATTAACTCGTGTCTCCAAATTTTATCACATACCTATGAACTCAATGACTTATTGAACAAAGAAGATTACAAGAGGAAAATAAAAAACATATATGATTCTGCGATGATACTTGAATGGGATAGTTTACGAAAAATGATGTGGAAAGAAAACTGTGTAATTAGTCCAGGCAAATTCATTGCGACAGTACAGAAGTTGGCCCAAATCAAAGGAATGGATTTATTCACTGGTTATTCCCAGAATGATTTACCAGAGTTCTTGATTTTCGTGATTGACTGTTTTCATAACTCGCTTTCAAGGGAAGTGAATATGACGATTAATGGTGAAGCAGAAAATGATATTGATCAAATGGCAATAAAGTGTTTTGAAATGATTAAGAATATGTACAAGAAGGACTATTCCGAAATATGGAATATTTTTTATGGAACACACGTGTCACAAATTATATCTCTTGAAACTGGGCAAGTCTTGAGTTCAAGTCCTGAGCCATATTTTATGATTAATCTGCCGATTCCAGAAGGTAATAAGAGTCCCACTTTACAAAATTGTTTTGATTTATATGTGGAAGGCGAAGTTTTAGAAGGGGACAATGCGTGGTTCAATGAAGCCACGCAAAAGAAGCAGGACGTGAAGAAGAAAATATCATATTGGAGTTTTCCTTCTGTGTTGGCCATAGATTTAAAGAGGTTTAATGCAAGCAATAAGAAGAATCAAATTTTAGTGGACTTTCCATTGGAAGATCTGGATCTTTCTAAATATGTGATTGGTTACAAAAAAGAGCAATATGTATATGATTTATACGGAATTTGTCATCATAGTGGTGGAGTAGGTGGCGGTCATTATACGGCGTCAGTAAAAAATGCAAATGGCAAATGGTATCATTTTAATGACCGAGAGGTTGCAGAAATAAAAGATACTAAAAAGTTAATTAGTCCAAAGGCGTATTGTCTCTTTTATAGAAAAAAAGATGTCAATAATATATAATATATATATATGGAAGTGAGTGCAAGTTCAGTTAGTCAAACAGATAATATTTATGATTATGTCAATGCGTATCTATTGAATCCAAGTGTATTTATTATAATTATTGTCGTTATTGTAGCATATATTGGAATATTTTTATCTTTAGGAAATAATAACAACAATAATAATAGTGGAATGCTTGGACAGCAACAATCTGCAGATCAAGGCAGTAATCCTGCAAGTATAACATTGATTGTTATTACTGTAGGAATTTTTGTTGTATTAATAATCATAAATGGTCTACAATATTTCTTCAATATTGATATTGTTGCATCGTTGAAAAATTTGTTAACAGGGGAGCCGCAAATTCAAGTGGAGGTGACTCAGCCGCAACCAGTGGAGAGTCCTCAAGCGCCGTCTTATTCTAGGAAGAAACAGGTGTTCAATATTCCTGGAAATTATTACGGGTTTGAAGATGCAAAGGCATTGTGTAAGGCTTATGATGGACAGTTAGCGACTTATGAGCAAATAGAAGATGCGTATAAAAAAGGTGGTGAATGGTGTAATTATGGTTGGTCGGATCAACAGATGGCGCTTTTCCCTACACAACAGGCGACGTTTGATCAGTTGCAAACAATTCAAGGACACGAACACGATTGTGGACGTCCTGGGGTGAATGGCGGTTTTATTGATAACCCTCGCGTGCGTTTTGGTGTCAATTGTTATGGATATAAGCCGAGAATTACTAGCGAAGAGGAGGAGATGATGCAGAACACGAGCCCTTATCCAAGAACGGCGAAAGACATTGCGATGGAACAGCGCGTGGATCATTGGAGGAATCAGATAACCGAAATTTTGGTGTCGCCTTTTAATTATAATAACTGGAACTCTTAAATCTTTTGAAAAGGTTTGAACCAAAAATAGTTTCACAATGGAGGAGAGAGATTTAATTCTCCAAAAAAAATTGAAATGCTTTTAGTTGTAATTATTTAAAGTACAACTACAAGCAAACCAGAGTATCAAACTAAAATGACCGATTTCACTAGAGTAACCTCCACTAATGATATGGAGTGCAATCCTCAAAATATGATTATGAATGATTTTGGGATTATAAATATTCAAAACGACTTAGGCGTTCTAGTTGGAGACGCCCTCCCAATTGTTGAAGACCCTACAGTTGAACAAGTTTCTCCAATTGTTGAAGTAGAAAATGAATCGCACGACTGTGTTATAGACATAGCTGATTCGCAGTCCGAAGATGAACTCCTGTCTGCGACCATTGCTTTGACTCCATCAAATCTGACTCCTTCCTTAGAGGACTCTGTTTTGGCTCCATCAAATCTGACTCCTTCCTTAGAGGACTCTGTTTTGGCTCCACCTTTCCCAAAGGTGGAAAAGGTGGGTAAAGTGCAGATGGGAACTGCAAAAAAAGATCTTGGTAAAGGTCAGGACGCGCCTTATTGCGGCTCATTTGTAGACGATTTTGGCAATAAGGGTCATTATGTTGCACTATATGATGGTCACGGCGGCAATGAGTGCATAGACGCGATTCGCAGCTTTAATCAAGACGAGATTATGGGAGCTACTGATCCTGTGGATTGTGTTAGAGAAAAAATTCGTGACTACAGGACTCAGAAAAAATGCAATATGGCCCACTCAGGCTCAACATTTGTGTATGCAAAGATCATTACCGAAAATTCATCAAATGGTTTTGGGATAGGCTATATCAGCATTGGAAACGTCGCTGACTCGGAACTTGCAGTCTACATCAACGGAGAACGCGTCTTTATGACGACCCCACAGATTGCACAAACTCCGGGAGAACTAGATCGTTTGACAAGAGAGGGGAGAGTTTATACTCATAAGAAAAATCTTGAAAATAAACCCAAGATTCATACTGATAATAAGATCACTATGGAACGCGCTTACAATATCAACTTTATTGGAATGAACCCAATTGTTCCAACGCAGTCGCTTGGGCATAACGAGCTTACAGGATATGCGCCAGAGTTAAAGGTCATTACATTTGACTTGAAAAAAGACACAGTGAGGATTGTTGCTGCATCAGACGGCCTCTGGGATTTGCTAAATCTGGATATTACTGAGGACAACGAAGCTGTATTGACAATGAATGCAGACTCACTATGCGAATTTGCAGAGAAAAAATGGAAACAGGACTGGAAGTATTGCAGAGACAATAAAAATATGGAAAATTTTACAGTCACTAAATTCCCTTCGTACGATGACATTGGAATTGCGATTTACGATTACAGTCCACATCAACCTTTAGAAAAGGTTGAGCCAAAACACGAGTGAAGTGGGTGGAGACTTTGTTGAGCAAAAACACGAGTGAAGTGGGTGGAGACTTTGTTGAGCCAAAACACGAGTGAAGTGGGTGGAGACTTTGTTGAGCCAAAACAATAGTCCCTGAAGGGATGAATGGAGACTTATAGTTAGATAGTTAGCAAAGCTCCCGAGTGAAGTGGGGGAAGACTTATAGTTAGGTAGATAGGGTAATAATATAATCTAATTATTTTTCCTAGATTTTTTCCTATTTTTTGGCTTAGGATTATCCACGTGCTTTCTTGTCCCACGTTTTTTCAAAACTTTTTCTCTCTTCTCGTCTTTCTTAGGTTGTTTCTCTTCCTTATGTTCCATTATTCCAAGAAGTTTATCATAAAGATCACTATTAATAACTCCATTTGATTCAGGATCAGACTCTGCATAATTATGCAAATTCTTCTTCTTGTTTTTGCCACCGCTTTGAGAGAAATAATACAAAGGCATTGCTAAATTGTCTAGATGCGATGATCCTGAGTTTCCACCTTCTTGTATTCCTTCTCCTTCAGCATTGGATCCAATAGTGAAACCACCACTCATCAATTTACCTCCTTCTTGATATAATGTGAAATCTTGGGCTTCTAATAATGCACTAGTCATATACATTATTTACATAATATTTTAATTTGTATTCAACCGCTTTATTTCAGGGACAACCTTGGTCTCACGCTTTGCCTTGACGTGATCAATAATTTGCTTGACTTGCGCGTCACTTTTAATGATTTCTGCCAAGGTTTTCTCTAAGTATTTGAATGTGAGCGGTTCTGTCACTTTGGTATTGACGAATTTGAGTTTTCCGTCACTGATTTGGATTGCCGAATTGGTTAAACTATTATTTTGCGCGTATTTTGATAAACTTCCTGTTAAAGAGTTGCGCTTTTCTCTCAAATCACGTACTTTATCGTTTAAAATTTTCAATTGATTGTCAATAGATACCCAATCTTGTATTTGTTTCTCAAAACCCGAACTCATTTTATTCTAAAGTATTTGGATAAAATAAGTTTATTTGTTTATTTCTTTGACTTTTTGGTTTTCTTTGTTTTTTTGGACTTCCTTGTTTTTTTGGACTTCCTTGTTTTTTTGCTTTTCTTAGGTCTTATTTTTTTAGTCTTTTTGTTGTTTCTACCACCTTCCAAATATTTCAATCGGAAATGTGGGAAATTCTTACGCCAATCACCACCTACGTTACTATCATAAATATTACTTACGGTTCTTAAACAACTAAAATGCGGTCCTTTATAAGGCCTATAAAAAATAGTGTGGGTGTCTTTAAATTCGTTAATCTTTTTTTTAAAATCAGATTTCACAGAAAAATTATCGTTACCATACGAATATTCAGGTTTTTTAAGAAAGTAAAGAGTGGATACATTTTCTGGAACATTATATGGTTCTTCTAGTTCAGAATAACCACAACCTTTTAACTTTGTTTTCAAATATGTATGTTCACCTTCATAATTTTGTAAAATGATATTTTTCTTTACTGGAGGAGCTGGAGGAGCTGGAGAAGCAGTAACATTTCTATTCATTATAACATTAATAAGGCGAGGATTAGTTATTTCTTTACTATCATCATCAACACCAACAAGATATTCTGGTACTGCATATTCCTCATCCCATATTCCCCTCTTGCCTATAAAGTTAGTTGTGGATGGTACATATCTATAACGAACTCCATCATAAGTATAAGTTTTCGGACGATCTCCCATTATATTAAATAGTTAAAATAAATATTATAAATTCAAAATCTTTATTATGTCACAGTTCTCTCTAAATCAAGTAAACAATTTAGGAAAGTTCCATCAGATCCCAGTTGAGAACAGAAAAATGGTCAATAACGTCATTCTTTTTACAAACGCTAGGGATGAAAAAAACATCAAAGAATGGGCAGCCCATCACCTCCTCATCGGGTTTGATCTCATCTATATTTTTGATCACAAGTCTCAGGTTCCTATTGGACCCCAATTTGCCAATTTTGATAAGCGCGTTTTTGTGGAACGATGCGAAATGAATAGTCCGATCAAGTTGCCGCTAATGATGCGCGCTGCAAAAGCCGCACAACTTTTGGGTGCGGATTGGATGATCTATTTAGATGCAGACGAGTTCATAATCCTCAACTATTTTAAGACCATAAAAGCTCTGTTATATGAATTCCACTTTGCGGATCAATTGGGAGTTAATTGGGTTTATTTTGGTACAAACAATCATATTAAAGAACCCGAAGGCCTTATCTTAGATAATTATACGAGATCAGATGGGACCTTGGATCAACACGTAAAATCATTTGTCAGACCATCGCAAATATTGAGTGCAACGAATCCGCACTTTTATAATATTCGGAACAAGGCGAGGAATGTAACGATTAATAAGAGATTTCAGCCACCAGGACCATTTAATCATTGCAATTTGGAATACAGTAAGGTATTTGCGTATATTGCACATTATGTATTTCAATCCGAAGAGACGTATACAAGGCGCAAAGTGAATTTGCCGACGGATGATGTTGGTATATTCAGAAGCAAAGATCCAGACATACATCAAAAACATAATTCAATAGAGAATTTATTACCGAAGGAGAGATATGCGCCTAGGGTACGAGAGTTTTTGTCCACCTTTTCCACCTTTTCCACCTTTGAGAAAGGTGGAGCCAAACCCGAGTCAAGTGAGGGGAGACTTGATGGAGCCAAACCCGAGTCAAGTGAGGGGAGACTTGATGGATCCAAACCCGAGTCAAGTGAGGGGAGACTTGATGGATCCAAACCCGAGTCAAGTGAGGGGAGACTTGATGGATCCAAACCCGAGTCAAGTGAGGGGAGACTTGATGGAGCCAAACCCGAGTCCCATAAGGGAGAGGTGGGCCAAGAAGAAAAAATATCAATTGATTTATAAGAATTTATAAGAATTTATAAGAATTTATAAGAATATATTAGTTAATAGATTAATTAATATATTTTACACAATATTATTTATTTATTTGAGCGAAACTCCCGAGTTAAGTGGGGGAAGACTTACTTATTTGAGAAAAGCTCCCGAGTTAAGTGGGGGAAGACTTACTTAGTGCTTTCTGTTCTTACGAGTGCGTTTAGCATAAGAATTTTGTGCAGCGAAAAGACCGAAAGGGACAAGGGCCTCCTGAAGAACGGCACCAAAGAATCCACCTTTTTTGCTGCGAGATTGGCCGCGTTGTCTGCGTTGGCCACGACTTTGTTGTAGTTGTTGTTGTTGTCTTTGACGACGTTGGCTACGTCCACGTCTACGACCACCTTTTTGTGAGTTATAGAAGGAAAGAGGGCTGCTAGGCTGAGAACCATCAAGAGATGTAATCTGGTTGCCCCATTGGCTTCCCTTAACGAAAACATTATCCCATTGCTGATTACCATCACCATATTTAGAAAGAACATAAGAGGCGCCATCGCTGTAATCTCCAGAAGCAGCATTTCCTACACCTCCGCGTTGATGTCTTCCACGTTGTCTTCTTTGACTGCGACCACGACCACGGCCACCACTCATTTGCATACTACTGCATTTTTTAGGCATTGTATATAAATTAAAGAGAAAATATTAATTTTAAGTAAAGACTAAATCCAAAGAATTACGAGAATAAAAATCCAAAGTTTTCTAAAGAAGCTTACTATGCTCATTCTTATTACGCAAAACGAGGATCAATAAAATTAATATTGCTAAAATCATTACAAAAATAGAAAATACAAGAGTGAGTATAATATAAATATAAGGCGTCACCCCAGTTAATAACATATCTACAACCGGTGAAAATACTTTTTTCATTTCGCATTTAATATCATCTCTCTTCAACATATCTAAACATTGTTGAACAAATGTCTCTTTCATAATATATTTTATTTATTAAATAACCCCAGGCTATTAACGCGTGATATTATTTGATTAATTTTCTATTGTTCCATTAATGGACAATATTATAGACCCATCAAATGATTTTGATTTTTCCAATTTATCTTTAGCAACTCCAACAGGGATCCAAGGAGGTGCATATTTTACAAAAATTGAGCACAATAATAAGGCTCTTTATATTCAAACTCCTAAAAGTTTAACAAGACAAGGTTTCGTAAAAAATGGTAAGAAAATCGTTGTGGATTTAATGTTTACTAATAATGATGAGAAGTTCATCACTTGGATAGAAAATTTAGAAACAAAATGTCAGGAATTGATTTATGAAAAGAGTGACTCGTGGTTTCAGAACAAGTTGGAGCTCAATGATATTGAGACCGCATTTGCATCACCTTTGAAAGTATACAAATCCGGAAAATTTTATTTATTGCGTGTAAATGTGAAAATGAATTATGCTACCAATCTTCCTAGCATAAAAATTTATGATGAGTGCGAGTTACCACTCAGTATGAATGATATCAATGAGACAACAAATATCATATCTATTTTAGAGGTACAAGGTATCAAGTTTTCTTCAAGGAGTTTTCAAATAGAAATAGAGCTGAAGCAGGCAATGGTTTTAAATACAGAAGTATTATTTGATAGTTGTTTGATTAAAACATCATCAAAGAAGACCAAAGATATGAAACACGATCCACTTGTTTTTAAAATGATGGCAGATTCTGAGTCAAATAAAAGTTTAGAAACACCAGAAATGCAAGAAATGCAAGAAATGCAAGAAATGCAAGAAATGCAAGAAAGTCAAGAGGATGAAGATATTTTAGAAACAAATGAAGTTATTGAACAGAACAAAGTCGGTCCTTTAATTAAAGAAGTTGACTCCATAATCGCAGTTAACGAGGAAGCAAACAATGATGAATTAAAAGAAGTAGAATTACAAATTGAGGAATTAGATATGGATGCATTGGGTCAAGAAAATGATGACTTGAAGGAATTTGATGTTAATTCCAACTTGAGTTCTTTAGAAACAATTACATTGAAAAAGCCGAACCAGGTTTATTATGAAATTTACAAGGCTGCAAGAGAGAAAGCCAAGAAGGCGAAAAAAGAGGCGATTCAAGCATTTTTAGAAGCCAAGAATATTAAGAAAACTTATATGTTGGATGAAATAGATGATAGTGATGAAAGCGATTTAGAAATGGACGAGGATTGGGATGAAAGTATTGTTGAAGAATGATTTTCGTGAAATAATTTTGGTTATTTGTTTGTTTGTTTAGCATTTTTGGAGATTCAGAGATCCATAGATTTGTTACTATTTAATTAAGAAGAATTAAACAGTATTGAAAAAAATATTTTATCATTAATTTTATATAATGAGCACTTCTTTGAAAAAGCTATGGTCTGAATATGGAATCGGCGCACTAATTGTATTATTATTTGT
>Ga0209084_1002987_pt1 | contig 12629 bp, 12 predicted proteins | sample C_130820_MF_Meta_FD_187309 | JGI IMG/M metagenome (GOLD analysis project Ga0209084, IMG submission 187309) | Freshwater microbial communities from Lake Croche, Canada to study carbon cycling - C_130820_MF_MetaG (SPAdes) (version 2) | ecosystem: Environmental > Aquatic > Freshwater > Lake... | reverse complement strand
CTGACCAACAAGTTCTTCGCTTACTTGAGTGTAAGGATTGCCGCCACCGCTTGCCTTACGCACTTCATGATCGCCGCGGCCATCGTTTGATCCAATGTCAGTAACTGCGGATTGTGGGAAAGTTTGCTGACCGCTTGCCCCTGCCATGGAGTTAGCAAATGCTTCCATCTCTGGTTCCATCTCTCCGCCAAACACTACGTCAGTTGCATCGTGGTCTCCGTGTGGCTCGCCTACATTTTCAATGCCTTTTAGAATATTCATTAGGTCACGGATGCCACCATCGCCTGAACCATTCATACTAACACTCATAGTAACCGAGTCTTCTTGTCCTGAATGTTCTTGGCCCATGCTCATAGGAAGTGCCATCATATCTCCACATTCTTCCATACTTTCATCTTTTAATTTTCCAGTACGCTCTAAATCTTTTAGCATGTCAATACGATCACGATAACCAGCAACTCCTGGCTTGATATCGTGTGCGGCCATACGTTGTTGTACCGTTGGATTATCAGCATGTTTCATAGTAGTATCGTATTGGTGACTATGTTGTGGATTAGTACCTTCATCGATGGCTTTAATCTTTTTATAAATGTCTGTGAAGTTCATATTATTTTCCTTTCCTCGGGTCTGGATTTGTTACTTTACCAAAGACCCCGGTAGTCGATGATATCTTTTCTGATTTTGTAGATTTTTCAGCAGGTGCTTTCTTGGCCAACAACTTTTCGTTGACACCTTTGTACTGTGTGAGTTCAACTTTGTTTTTGTTTAACTCTTTTAACAAACTCATAACATGCTTCTCGCCTACTTTATCTTGGCCAGTGCCCTTGTCATATTCTTTTTCAATCAACGCTTCGCCGCTTGGCTCGTCATTTGCATGATTAAGGTCTTCTTCTTCTTGTTCTTTTAAGTTACGTACTTTAATGCAACCTGCTGGAACAGCACAGTGCTCTGCAATTAAATTTTGTACTTCTAAACTAGTAGCGGGATAACTTGTACATACATCAAACATAGTGATACCTACGTTTGCTAATCCTGGAAAATCGGTTTGTGTTTCTTGAATAGGAGTGCTTTTTCCACTGCTACAATTCTCAACTTGAAACTTGGATAAGGCCCGTTTAATCAGCATAGAACAGTCTTTAGGACAGTCTCCTGCAATTTTAACTTTAAATTCGTAGACTTGTTTATTCTCTACTAAGTATTCTTTGAATGATTTCATGTTAGATTCCTGATAGTGTATTTATTTCATATTGCGTAGTTTTTCTAACAAACTATTGCGATCAGTGATAATAACACCATCGCCTTGTATGCTAATACCGGAGTCTTCTTGAATTGAGTCGTTATCTAACTTTTGTTTTTTAAGTTGAAGATCAATCATCTTTAACTTTTTATCTATTTTGGCAGCTTTAGCATCAATAGCGTTTTTTAACATTCCGCCAGCTACTTCAAAAATGCGGCCGCTGTATCGTGCTTCCACATTCATGCCTAAATCCATAAGATCATCAAATGCATCTGTAGCACGGGTTGCAAGTGCGTCAAATTCAGCATCGCTTTCTGCAAGGCCTTTTACAGCAGGCAATGCGGCCGCAATCTTATCAAACTCCGACATATCACGCAGGAACGGTTGTGCCATTTCTGCTTTAGCGGCAGCTTTTTCTTCGTCTTTAACAACTTTTTTGCTTTCAGGCAGGTTTAAAATTTCTTCAAGTTTCTTCATAATAATACTTATGCATTTCCTTGGTGGAACAAATCGTTTTCGTTGAGAATACGGAACTTTATGCCCTGTTGCCTACACCATATATTAGCGGCGGCCCATTTGGCTTGATTCTTAACATACTGTGCTTGGTTATACTTGTTCTTGCCAACTCGCTCTAATATAGTTTGACTTGCTGGTTTAACTTCAATTAGTTCTACTATAATCTTGTTATTTTTATCTACATACTGTATGAAAAAATCAGGAACATATATTGTGTTGCGTCCAGTCAGCGGATCTCGGTAAGGAATATTGATAGCTTCGCTGGCCCATTTTTGCACACTTTTATTAGTGTCGCAGAATCGCATAAAACTCCATTCCCAACTGCTACGATATGTAGGAATCTTAGTGCCTACGTATTTTTCAGGCTGGGTCATGGTAAACTTACCGCGGGCAAATTTACTGGCCATGTTAAACTAGGATATTACGACTTTCGTAACTATCCGCAAGAGGTGCAATGCGATATCCAAGCAAACTAATTTTTTCTCGGTACGCATTTAAAATCTGTGCTATAACTTGACTTAGCCTTACATCAGTGACTGACTTTAAAGTATCCAATAATTCAAAAGCATTTACATTATCTAGTCGTGCTTGATTGAGCAATACTATCGAAATACTTCTTGAACTTTCAGCATCAAATCCTCTTTTTAAGAAAAATCCAACACTTGCATCTATTTCATTTGCTGGGAAGCTAACCTCGTGGACAAAAAATTTATCAAAAAATTGTTTAGTGTCTAGTACTGTGTTTGCATTAACGGTTGGTAAATTACTGGCCATTATTATGTTATACCTAAATTAATTTTTGTAGCAACTGTGGTCTTGCCATTTGTTACATTAAGAGATTGTGGAAATGTAGTGTCCGGAATCCCACTCACTGTTTGTACAGTATCAGATGATAATAAGCCTGCCACTCCTGTAACAGGTTTAATTTGTGTGTTTTGATACGAATTAATACTTATTGAAGTATTGCTTAATGCCTCTACTGCGTTATTAGTAACATTTTGTTGTGCAACAAAACTTGGGCTAGCACTATCAACTTGTGGTAAACCTTGTAATGGACTTGGAGTTAAATCATAGTGCTCAAGTCCAAACCCTTCAACTGTTTCTGAACTAACTGTTCCCATTTCATAGCTAACTGCTTCGTATGCAATGCCCATACTAAATTCGTGTAATTCTTTAGATGCATAAGCAAGATCTTTATGATCAAATGATTTAATAATAGGATTATACAACTTATAACTAACATATTCGTGGCGGGCCATTTGATAGATTGTAATATAATTAAAGAACGGTGCAGTACTGCCGTTATCCAAACCATATGCAGTTGTAATAAAATTACTATTTCTAGTGGCATTTCTATTATAAGAACCGGGTGCTTTTGCACTTGTTGAATCAGCATAGTAATAACTATAGTAATTTTGCCATAGTTGATTAATCAAACTCATGTTATCATCATGAAATGTAATAGCAATATCTTCAAACTTATGTTGTGTTTGTATTTGTTTCTTTCTATTATACTGATTAGCTTGCTCAGTGGTCATAGTAAATTTAGGTAGACCAATTTTTTTAACTAACATATTAATCTCATTTCTGTGTCGCTGAGATAAGTCTATCGTTTTCAATGCCGCAGGATTGATATTAAATGCCACATGGAATTGAAAATCAAACTTGGGTGCAAGTCTAAACTGATCTGATGCAAATGTCCTACTCGCATGTTGAAAATCGCGTAATAGTACATGTGAATCTGCTGTTAAAAATTTAGTTGGAGTGAATGCCATAACAGTATTTATTTAAAATATAAACTGCACAGTTAATGATTAGTCGTTAAAAAACCCACCGAAGTGGGTTTTTGTATATCTTAGTAAAGTCCGCCACCGGTAACAGCAGTTCCACGCTTTTGTACAAAGCCTGGAGTACCCATTCCAGCACCAGCACCGATTTGTTGTGCGTTATCATATTGAATTGACAAGTCAATCAACATAATGTCTGCACTACCTGTGTAGGTAAGTGCTTGATAGTTTGTTGATTCTAAGTAGCAACCGTACAATTCCCAAGTTTCAAGTACTGTAATTGCTTCAGCACCGTTACCACCGTCTAGCATTTCGATACGTGTGATAAACTTGTAATCGCCTGCACTTGTAGCACTTGCTTGCTCAAAGAAGTCAAACTGTTTCTGATTTTGTTCGCCGACAAGTTTAGTAACTGCGTTAGTGATATCGTCACGTAGTTTGATTGCGACAGGAGCCCATGTTGGCTTACCAGCATAGTGAATCTTGCTGTTGTAAACTTCGATAGTCTTATCTTCAAACTTAACGCTTGGGCGTGCCGCTTCAGCGACTTGTTTTGTTAATTCAACAGTACTGCCTGAGACTCCAAAGTTTTCAAATGAAACACGAAATCTGTATTTCATTTTTGGCATTAGTAGACCCTGTGTAGCAGAGCTTTGATTACTTGCTAGCGGTACTGTAAATCTTGATAATGATGCAATTGACATTTATGTTCTCCTAATTATTATAGACCTTTAATCTCGCCAGTATTTTTCAAGCGTAATGGAATGTAAATAAACTCCACTGCCTTCACTGGTTCAATTGCGACATCAAGGTATAGTTCGCTACGATCAATTCTTGCTGGTGTATTGTTTGATGTATCGCAAACTACAAGATAGTCATACAATGCACGTTGGCCTACCAATTCAAGCAATAGGCTTTCAGCGGCTTGTTTAATTTCGTTACGTGTGATAGTATCATTTGGTTCAAACACATATGGTTTGGCCAACTGAGCAAACTGTCTACGTAGATAAATTACTAAACGAGCAACGTTAATACGGTCCAATGCACTTGCACTTAGCTGGCGTGTGTATTGTCCGTAATTAACTAAGCCTGTACCTGTAATGTATGTAATTGGATTTACATGAATGCTAGCCAATGTATCACGTTGTCCGGTATTCAATGCAGTTGCATTAAATTCGCCTGTTAATGGATCAACATAACCTACTGAGCTAACATTGGTAATACCACCACGACGTGTTCCTGCTGGAGCAAACCATGGATAAGAAACATTATCGCTTAGAGCAATTGTACGCAACATCATGTGGCTTGGAGGAACAACAATGTTATTACCTAACAAGTCTGTTGTATAACCCCATGGATAGAACACGCCAAGATAAGCATCTGTTGTAATCAATCCGTAGTCACCGTTCACTGCGGCATTTGCTGTATTGTTACCCCAGTTGCTCAATGTAGTAGCATCTGGTGTTAAACGTGCTGGTGTGTCACCAACCACGAATGCAGTTTGTCCACGATCGTAGTTTAAGCCAACTAACGCTGTAATTGCTTCAGGATAACCTGGGCAAGCCATCAAGTTGAAAATACGTGATTCTTCATCACGTAAGTTTGTGTTGCTGTTAATTTCTGAATTCAACGCGGCAAGAACAACTTCACGCACTGCCTTACGTCCAAAGGATCCTGCACCGTTGATTTGATTGGCAGCATAGCTGACCCAACGTGCTGGGTAATAATTTACCATTTCTTCATCGCCAGCACGATGATTACGTGCAAGAACATCGATGTAATTTTCGTGATATTTCTTAACGTTAAATCCTGAACGACGCAGATTCCATAACAATGTTCCTGCTGGATATAGTGCTGGATTTGGTGCATCTGGATCTAAGAAATCGCTATCTAACAAATCCATAATGGAACTTGCATCCGGACCTTCTCCGCTTGTATTCCAACGTGCATCTGCAAATAAAACACCGTTTTGTGTTGTTTGATCTGCGTTGTCAAGCAGTACCCATTTCTTAGTAACACCGTTGAATTTGGAAATTAGCGGGAAGTTTTCTAAATCAGCAGTGCTAATCCACAAATCTCCATTAACTAGTGGAGTACCGTCAGTTTGTAATGTTGGCTTAGTTGCACTAACAATCGGGCCTGTTGTATTGCTACCTGAAACATAATAGTAACCAGCCCAGCCTGATCCAGTATGTACCATGATATCAACTTCATCAATCATAGTGTTATACCACAATGTACCATCCATTGGAGTTGATACAGGTGCAGTGTCGCTTGATGTAATATCAAACGATGATGTCCATAAAGTTGCAATACCTAAAGCATCATCGTACGGATCTGCGTAGAAATTAGCAGTTGTACCAACTGCAAATAATTTAACGGCTGTATCACTAGGACCATTGTAAATTTTAATGTCTCCGCCTTCTGTATGGCTAAGAACAACTTGGTTAGTAGGAGTTCTTGTAGCAGTTACCGGAAGACCAGTTAGTTGTGAATGTAATTGATCCAAGAATGAATTTACGTTTTGTACGGGATCAGATCCTGCTTCAAATTCAATACTAACGCTAGTGTATTCATTTGATCCAGCACGAGTTATATCAAAACCAATATAATTTGTACCTGCATTAAAATTATGCCCAGTTGTAATGGCAACTGAAGTCACCACAGTTGAACCAACTCCAGAACGTGCATAGATTTTAGAAGTTGCTACTGAATTCTGATAATCGTCTGTCTTTACATAAACAGTACCAATTGCTAGTCCTAATCCGCCGCCTAGTGGATCTAATCCATTAAGTGCAAATGCTGCATCTGAGTATAAAGAAACTGCTTGCTCTACCCATGCACCAGTAGCTGAACTGTATTTTTTAACAATATAGTCTGCACCTTGGTTAGGTTTAGTTGTTTTAATCCAAATTGAACCAGTTGGGCGATTGTCCACGTCAAATGTTGGAACTTGTGTGTGCTTGCTGATGGCCAATGCAGGAGGAGCATATGTAACTGAACTCAAACCAACTTTTGCCACTGTGCTACCGCTAATTGCAATGTTGTTGCCTGTGGAATACAGATTTAAATATCCACTGATTGCGGCTGCGGCAATACCTGAAATGTTTGCAGCATTGATGGCAATAACTAGTGCGGCTAATGTTGTTGGCCCAGTGATTGTAGTGCCGTTAATGACAATTGCATCGCCTGCCAACGGTGTTGGATTTAGTGCATTTCCAGTTGCAGTTGGCCAGCTTGCTTTCCACTCTGGACTTCCAACTAGAACCCATGTTCCTGCGGCTGTATTTGTTAAAACTTTTTTGTAGTATAATCTGTTAAGTGTAGTAGTTGCCACTAACGCATATTCGCCGTTTGCACCAACTGAGCTTAAAGGAGCAGCAGTTGCATCTCCAAGAACTAATTGATTAACATCGGTAATAACTGTTGGGTAACGTACATTGGCTGGAACAAATGCAGGAGAATCAGCATTAAATTCGTTGATACCAAACTTAGTATCTGCTGTGTCAAACCAGTATGTTCCATCAGCTGGTTCGCCGTGCGGAGCATCTGCGTTACCTGTTAGTTGATCAAGATCTAAATCTGCACGAACAACATAAGCACGATTGCTTACACCTAAAAAGCTGTAAGCAGCCTCTAAACCATATTCATTCTGTTCGCCAGCATGTATAGGATTGTTGTTTGAGTCAGTATAAAATTTGGGTACGCCAAATGTATCTGCAAGATCTTTCTGGCTTGTAAGCAAATATACTTTGCCTGCGTTTGCTGCCAGTGTTCCGGGTGCGGTACCAGTACCTGCACCGTTTTGTTTATTTTCTGCGGAAGCAACAACAATTAACGGTACAGTGCCGGCAGCACCTGGAGTGTAGAAACTCTCGTCTATTACTGTTACGCTTACGCCTGGTGAACTTAATTGAGCCATATGTTTTATCTCCATGAATACATGTTCTAATGTATTTATAGGTTTTTTGGTTTTTCTAGCTGTTATAGCATACTGAAAAGGCCTTCAAAAGGCCTACTATTGATTAAATACATGATGAGACCACTATGTTCCTGCGGTTATAGGCCGGCCGCAGTTAATTATCGCAAGAACGGACACACATACTATCGCAGTATGTGTAATGTCTGTATGAAGGGTGTGGCTAATGCTGGGGTTGCAAGATGGTACCGTTCAGGATACCGCATTAAACCAACATGCGATAAATGTGGATTTAAAAGTCCACACTCAGAAGTGTTTGCGGTATTTCATGTGGACGGCAATTTGGACAACTGTCGGCCTGCTAATCTCAAGACAGTGTGTGCAAACTGTCAGAGACTTCTTCATCGTGAAGGTGTAAAGTGGAAGCAGGGAGATTTGACACCAGACCTTTAACCTGCGTAAACAAGTCATCAATGTCTCCATTGTTGTCTAATACAGCATCAAACTCGGTTCCAACCCATGCTGTTTCGCTAGCATGAATTTTCAACTCTTCCATTTTAGCCTTGCTCAATGCCCAAGTCATATTGCCTCGGTCGCCTTTATTCATGCTGATTGCTGCATCGTACCATTCAGGTTCTGGGCCACGAACAACTCGTACAACAATACCGCCAGCATCCCAAATTGACTTGATTTCGTTGGGAAATCTACAATCGCTAATGACAACATCGTCGGTGCTGTTACGTAACTTGTTTTCTAAGCTGGCAATCCATATGTCATCGTGAAATGCTTTGCGGCAAACTTCAGTTCCCCAAAACTGTAATACCCATCGTGGGGTTATAGAATATCCCAATCGATTACTCCACCACGGATCCACTTGCTCACGCCATTCACGTGCGGATTTTGTGCGGCCCTCTAGCATTGTTCGATCCCAACCAAACACTTGTGCCACTGCATCTTTAAGACTGTTGGCAAATGATTCTCGACGGAATCCGTGAAAGTTAGTGAGATAATCGGCAATGGTATCTTTGCCTGAACCAATAAAACCGCAAACGCCTATGATCATAGAGCCCCCTAAAGTAACTCTATTATATAACAGTTTTATTACAAGGTCAAATATTTATTAGCCAATAACAAATGCATAACCAGTCCCGCCAGCTATGTATGTTTCCATTTCTTTGTCAAGGTCTTTAAGTTCAGCAGTACCAGCAGTCAATAGTGCTGTACCGTTTAGTGTAATGGCACTACCAGGGCCGGCAATACTACCAAACTTAGAGCGTGCTTCACCTAGCATAATTTTACAACTTGCCAGCGTATAATCTTTGAGCCATTGTTTGGCATAGATATCTTGTAGTAATACCCAGTCTGGGCGATAATTCTGACTTTTGATTAGAATTTGTTCGCCTTGTGCAAATGGACGTTGTAGAATATTTAAAATATGACTTGTTGGTTTCCAACTAAATTCAATATAGCTACCAAACATCTTACCTACTAACTTTTGATAGCCAGCAAATAATTCATATGTTGCCAAGCCGCCCATCATACTACCTGACATTAAATAGGTATTTGTGTAAGCCAAGTTAAATGGTTCAAATAATGTGCCGCCTGCACCCATACCACTTCTACTACCTATTGCTCTACGAAATACACTTTGTACATTGATGATTTCATCAGGCAATCGATATTCGTTTTGATCCATTATTAGTTCAAGGAAACTATAACTTTCTTCCACTGCGTTTGGACTGCGTTGTCGAAAGCGGTTTAATGCACGATCTAACGCTGTTTCGTAATGAATGGGGTCAAGCTCTACTTCAATCATGCCGTCGCCCAGCATGGCACGAACATAGTCAAAAACTTTGTTTCGTTCCAGTAATGAATTAGATTCTGTTGTTGATGGTAGATCGTCCATATTAGTTCTCCATGTATATTTATCAAGCGATAAATATCATATGCCAAGACTATCAATGTATAAACCCGAGCGTGGGCAAGATTATAAATTCATGGATCGCCAGATTTCTGAGATGTTTCAGGTTGGCGGTACAGATGTATACTTGCACAAGTATATGGGCCCAAAATTAAACCCTAACGGTACCGCAGACCAGCCTGTAATTGATTCATATAATGTGGCAAATATACAGGATTTGCTGTTTTTAGAAAACCGTGATAGAAAATACGAAGAAGAAATTTACCGTATTCGTGGCATTTATAATGTACAGAATATTGACTTTAATCTAAGTCAATTTGGCTTGTTTATTGATAGTGATACAATTTTTATGACTGTACATATCAATGATTTTATCAAGTATATTGCCCGTAAACCTATTAGTGGTGATGTATTAGAATTGCCGCATTTGAGGGATCAGTTTGCTCTAAACGATTATGATATTGCACTACCGCGTTATTATGTAATTGAAGATGTAGGTCGTGCAAGTGAAGGATTTAGTCCTACTTGGTATCCGCATTTGTACAGACTAAGACTTAAAAAAATAACAGACAGTCAGCAGTTTGCTGACATTCTCAATAAACCTGCGACGGATGCAAACGGTGATCCAAGTGGTATGACTCTACGTGATTTGCTCAGTACTCACAATAAAGAGTTGGAAATCAACGATCAGATTGTTGCACAAGCAGAAGCAGATGCACCCAAGAGCGGATACGAAACTAGACAATTTTATACACTTGCTGTTGATTCTACAGGCAAGCCAACACTAACAACTGCGGATGAAACTGATATTAGTGCGGCATCAAGTGTAAGAGCAAGCCAAGTAAACGGTGTACCTGAACGTACTGGTTATACAGGTTATTTGGTTGGAGACGGTTTTCCAGTCAACGGGTACGACTTTGGATTTGGAATACAGTTTCCCATGGCACCTGCACAAAATGATTTCTTTTTGCGTACCGATTTTCTACCCAATAGACTGTTTAGATTTGACAGCACAAGGTGGATTAAAGTTGAAGATGCAGTACGCATGTCTATGACTAACAACGATACAAGACGTACATTTAAGACTAACTTTATCAATAATACTAATCATATGTATACCGATATTGTTGCCACAGATTATGTGAGATTAGCGACCGGAGATACTGTTATACCTACTAATATTGCATCCACTGTTACAGCACCTTATGTCGTATTAAAACTTGAAACTACTAAATTAGAATATGCACTTGCAGATTATCCAGATTTAATCGCTATCGATGGAGATTTCATACAGGTAGTATTGCCGATTATTAATCTAGTACAAGAAACAATTCCATACGACGGAGCGTGGACTGTAACATTGTATAATGTACGTGAAGAAGAAAGACAAAGTCTTTCTAAGGCACTTAAACCTAAGGCGGATCTATAATGAAACAAAATATGTTGGAGGCTGCGGTTTAACACCGTTGAACTATTATTCAGCATTTTTATGATGGGCAGATAAGACGTTATATCACACAAACAATCCGTGTGTTCAGTAATTTTGTGGTCAAATATGGCGACGGCACACTGGTGCGTATACCAGTTATGTACGGAGATGCTGATAGACAAGTTGCCAGTATCGTAAGACAAAACAGCGAAAACAAAGTTAATAGCGTTCCTAAAATTTCTGTATATGTTGGTGATTTAAGTTTAGATCGCACGAGACTCAGCGATTCTAGTTTTGTAGGGAAAGTTAATTTTAGAGAGCGAGATGTTCAAGTTGATCCTATAACTGGTCGAGATACTTATAATCAAACTCAGGGTCGAAATTATACTGTTGAAAGAGTAATGCCTACTCCGTTTTTGTTAAAGATGAAAGTGGATATATGGGCTGCAAATACAGACCAAAAATTACAAATACTTGAACAAATATTAGTATTGTTTAATCCAAGTTTAGAATTGCAAACTACCGACAACTACATCGACTGGACCAGTTTGACTACATTAGAATTATTTGATGTACATTGGAGTAGTAGAACAGTACCTGTAGGGAACGATAGTCCTATTGAAGTGGCTACGCTAACAGTAACAACACCTATTTGGATTAGTCCGCCAGCAAAAGTTAAACACCTTGGTGTTATTACTAAAATTATTACAAGTTTTTATCAAGATTCAAATACAAGTCCAAGCGGGTATATAGATGGACTTGGTCAAGATCTTGCAGGGCCAACAACAACCCTTACAACAGAACTTGGAAAAATATCAGCAAGTACTAACGGCAATTTTGGAATACAAGTATACGGCGGTGAAGTTAGATTAATGGCTGAGAAAGAAAACGCAATACCTAAAAATAATCTTTTAGAATTGCCTGTTAAACAAGGACCTGCTATCAACTGGCAAGAATTGTTTGATCAATTTCCGCAACAATATGTCGCTGGTTCTAGCAGATTATTTTTAACACAAACCAACGGATCGGATGTAGTTGGTACAATATTAGTTAATCCGTTGGATAATACACTACTCAATGTTTCTTGGGATCCCGACACTCTTACTACTAACACAGGTATAGATAGTAATGGATATTTAGATACCGATGTTGGATATAATCTAAGTGGATGCCATAGGGCCGCCAGTCCAGGAACATTTGATGCTATTATGGACCCGCTAATGACTGGGCCGAGCGATGCAAAATTTGTCGCTAGATACGGTGCATTGGCGGCTGGGCGTCGCTATCTAATCATAGAAGATATTGGTAGTGCTATTAATGCAGACGGTGCAGATGCATGGAAAAGTACAACTAATGATGATTTAGTGGCACATGCAAATGACATTATTGAATGGTCTGGAACAGAGTGGAAGGTAATTTTTAACAGTATTCAGGAAACAGACACCATGGTGTGGCAAACTAATATATACACTGGAGTTCAATACTTATGGAACGGAGTTTCCTGGGTCAAGAGCTTTGAAGGTGAATATAAGGCCGGTGAATGGAAGATAGAACTGTAACAGATAAAATCATATGTAGTGGTGCATTATTTTGTACTAAATCAACCCGCAGATTTTTACTCCTACAAAAAGCACATGGCAAACACACTGGCACGTGGGGCTTAGTTGGCGGCACTAACTTAGTTGGTGAAAATCCATGGCAAGGCCTCCAACGTGAGATTGAAGAAGAAATTGGTACTACACCTTATATCAATAAAACATTACCACTGGAGAAGTTTACCAGCAATGACAGTGTATTTAATTTTCACACATACTTTTGTG
>Ga0209084_1002986_pt1 | contig 12630 bp, 14 predicted proteins | sample C_130820_MF_Meta_FD_187309 | JGI IMG/M metagenome (GOLD analysis project Ga0209084, IMG submission 187309) | Freshwater microbial communities from Lake Croche, Canada to study carbon cycling - C_130820_MF_MetaG (SPAdes) (version 2) | ecosystem: Environmental > Aquatic > Freshwater > Lake... | reverse complement strand
AAAAGTTGCGTGATCACTTGGATGCACTGCAAAGCCGTTGTCATTATCTTGACTTGACACTGGACACCATGCGTGACAAGGTTCTGCGTATCAAGCAGATTGCCAAGTCAGGCGCCTTGTTTGAAGACTTGGAAATTGATGAAATTGGACAAGACGAGATTGTTGAGTTCATGGATGCCAACAAGATGAAATTGCGTGAGATGAGCTTGCGTATGGCAATCAAGATTGCTCAGTTGTACAAGAGCTTCCCCCTGCGTTGGAAGTCCTTGGCTCAGACCACTTGTATGAAGGCCGCTTAAGATTTCAACAGGCAATGTCAATAAGTCCTGTTTCGATAAATTGTAGTCTAAAATGGTAGATTATATTGTGTGTTTAATTATGATAGGTGCATTGTACCTACACCTAACCAGTACCGGAGTAACAGTTATATGACACTTGACGAACATATGAACAAAGACATTGATGCTATCATTGCTCGATTGGAAGAAGCAAAGAAGTCTCGAACCTATCTTCAACGTGCCAGTCTTGTCAACAAGATAGCCGAAGAATGCCAAAGTTATGGATTCTATTGGGAAGATAGACTTTACAGTTTGATGGATTAACTCAGATGTATCAATTGATCTTTACATTTTTGGTTGTGACCAAAGCCGGTATTCCAGGCTTTCATATTGAACAAATCAGTCGATTCCAGGCCATAGAGGATTGTGAAAAGACTCGAACCGGTATGGTGGCGTATATGGATCAGTTGGTACGTGAAGGCAAGATGTTTCCGGGTGTGTTTGAATGTAGGAAACTGCCATGAACCAACATATTCTAAAACTGGCTCTGCAATCAGGTGCCTGGCATCAAGTGTACGACCAAGAAAGATTCATGGTAGATAGTGGATTTGATGTAGAAAAGTTCGCCGAGTTGATTGTGCGGGAATGTGCTGAGATTGCTGATACGGAGAGATCCAATTCAGTTGGTTGCGGATATATTACTAAAACGGACGGTATGAGAATTAAAGAACATTTTGGAGTTGAAGAATAGAAACGATTTTTTGAACCCAGGTTTTTGTTAGCTCCTTTTACTTGTGGTTCGAGCCCTCTTCGGAGGGCTTTTTTTTGACTTTACATTCTTAAAATGTTATAATATACAGATGAAACAATTTGTCTATGTTGAAGAATACTTGGAGTTCATTGCTGGCATACGCGATGCCACCGGCAAGGTCATAACTCGATTCCTTCCTCAAAGCCCTGTGAGCCTGGCACGATATGATGTTAAATTTGTTGAAAGTGTGGGCACTCAGGTCGCTTCTGATGCATTAACAGATCGTCAGGCCGATTTGGCCTTAAAAATCATTGCCAAGTATGAACGACAACTACAAGCCCTGGGTGTGGCAGTTGAAAAGATTGTGACTGCACCTGTGTACCGGGCACCACTACGTGAGATTGATCGTAGTCGTCGTTTGAAGATTGAAGCAGACTTGATCTTGTTGCAGTTTCCATACGATGACAATATGATCAAGGATATCAAATCCGGCATCAAGGACACACAAGGTTCTATGAAATTCAACAGAGACCGTAGAGCCTGGATCATGGCCTTGACAGAATACAACTTGAATTATGCTGTGACATTTGCTGAGTCTCATCAATTTGAAATTGACCCCAGAGCACACCAACTCATGCAGTTGATCTTTGATGCAGAAAAACAAGACTATAGAATTGAGCTCACAACAGATGGTCATCGGCTGAGCATAACCAATGCTGCCGGTTCTTTGATAGAGTACATCAACACCAATCTTGGTGGTTTTGGTCTAGACAACATCATGTGCCTGGTGGATCATGCACGAATTCTAGGTTACACTGTTGACAGCACACTTGAGCAATACGTCATCAGCGAAACCAATGCCAGAGTGTATAACTTAATGGTCAATAGAGACAGCAAACTTAACGCACAGGATTCTGCCAAAATAGTCGAATCCTTTGATGACATTGTACTGTATGCACAACGGTCCAATCGTTGGCCCATTTATATCTATGAGCCTAGTCTACGCAATGATCTTCTGACTCTTGCTGGCAATTACTTCAAATCAGATGAAATTGTATCCGTGACAAAAACAATTTCTGAAATAAAACCAACAGTTCGCGTGGTACACATAACCAAATATGCAAGCAAATGGAACCTGCGTATACCATTGTTGGTCACTGCCAATGGCATGTTGTTTGGTGGTGAAAAACAAATGTTGTTGGAATGTGCCGAGAAGGTTGTATATCTTGCACATGAAGTGTATAATCATAGTCACAGAGGGGCAGATACCATTGCAAGCTAAATTAATAATTCGGGACGAAGTCAATGTCAAGATCGAAGGACTGAGTTTGAGCACTCGTAAGAAACTGGTGGATCAATTCAAATATGATATACCGGGTGCAAGATATCTTCCGGCAGTCAGGTTAGGACGTTGGGACGGTCGTGTGGCCTTCTTTCAACTGGGCGGCAGTACCTATACCAACCTACTGCCGGACATATTGCCAGTGTTGGATGCAGAAGGCTATGATGTTGAACTAGAAGATCAGCGCGAATATCGTACACAGTTTGAGTTTGAATCCGTAGACGAGCACAGTTTTGGTCATATTGCTTGGCCCAAAGGCCATCCCAAGGCTGGCCAACCCATGGAACTGCGCGACTACCAACCCGAGATCATCAACCGCTTCTTTGAGAATCCGCAGTGTGTGCAGGAGATAGCCACTGGAGCAGGCAAGACAGTGATCACAGCCGCGCTGAGCAATGCTGTTACACCATATGGACGATCGATTGTTATTGTGCCCAACAAGAGTCTAGTGACACAGACCGAAGCCGACTATGTGAACATGGGGTTGGATGTTGGTGTGTACTTTGGTGACCGTAAGGAGTTTGGACGCCGCCACACCATCTGTACTTGGCAGAGTCTCAACATCTTGCTGAAAAATACCAAGAGCCACGAGGCCGACATCACCATTGGCGAGTTTCTAGAATATGTTGTTTGTGTGATTGTTGACGAAGTACACATGGCCAAGGCCGACGCTCTCAAGACCCTGCTGACCGGTGTCATGGCACATATTCCCATACGCTGGGGACTCACAGGTACCATACCCAAAGAACAGTTTGAAAAGGTCAGCATCTTTTGCAGTCTAGGGCCTGTGGTGGGCAAGCTCAGTGCCAGTGAACTTCAAGAAGCAGGCCACTTGGCCAATTGCCACGTAAATATAGTGCAGTTGGCCGACAGTGTGGAATACAACAATTATCAAAGTGAACTAAAATATCTGGTGGAAACAGAATCTAGATTGGACTATATCTCTGAACTGATTCAACGAGTAAATGCCACAGGCAATACCTTGGTATTGATCGACAGGATAGCCACAGGCAAGTTGTTGTTGGAACGGTTGGGCGATCGTGCGGTATTTGTGTCGGGTGCAACCAAAGCTTCAACAAGGAAAGAGGAGTACGATGATGTGGCGATCAGCGATGACAAGATTATTGTGGCGACTTATGGTGTGGCCGCTGTGGGTATTAATATCCCTCGTATTTTTAATTTGGTTCTTGTGGAACCCGGAAAGAGCTTTGTTCGAGTTATACAGTCAATTGGACGAGGTATTCGAAAAGCCGAAGACAAGGATTTCGTACAAATCTGGGACATCACCAGCACCTGCAAATTCGCCAAACGACACCTGACCAAACGCAAGGCTTTTTACAAGGAAGCCAATTATCCTTTTACAGTAGAGAAGGCTACATGGCAATGACAGTGTTTGTGTGTGGCGACAGTTTTATGGCACCGGATGCCACAGCCCCAGGGCTACACTTTAGTGAACTGTTGGATGCTGTTAGTTTGGCTAGACCTGGAGTCAGTAATATAGATATCTGTTATCAGATCAAATCGGCTATAGCGCAACAGGCCGATCACGTGATTATTGGTACCACCGACAGCGGACGCATAGAATTGCCCATACAAGATTATCAAGATCAAATCACACTTGACAATTTCCGACCCGGCGCACGTCAACGCTACATATCAGACACCATTCCCACATTCATTGGCGATGAAGCAGATCTAGTTGATAAATATCAATTGACCCCGGAACAAAGAGTTGCAGTCAAACAATACTTTCTACACATATACGATGCTAATCTAAAGCAAGACACAGACCGATGGGCAGTAGAATATTGGCTACAACAATTACAGGTAAACAATATTTCCTATACACTGCTACCAAGAGAATTCTGCATTTACGAATATGCAAGAACACAGTCCGAGAGTCTGTGGACGTTTCATACTGATGCGTTGACACAACAAAAGGCCTCGGAACTTTTAAAAGAAAAACTATGAGAATATTAACACTAGATAACACAGCCTACGAGATGGACGAAATTCCAGATGAAGTAGAAGACTTGAGATTCTGTGTATTTGATAACTCGGATCCCAAAGATCCCGACTACTATTACATACCATTAATCTTTTTGGAATCATTCAATAGTCCGGCTCTGGTATTGAAGATTGGCAACAACACAGTCAAGATGCCAGTGGATTGGCAACTCTTGATTGGCGAACCTGATCTAGGTGACTTGGAAGTGGTACCGTTGACCAGCATCAACGATCGTGGTTTTAGTGTGTTCTGTTTCAATCCTTTGACCAGTTTTAGACCTGAATTTATGCCCGTAGAAATTGTTGACATCTATCAAGATGTCAAATGGTATTTCCCCAAACTCAAACCTGGGCAGATGTTGGCGGTGCCCTTGAACAATGACCAAGATCCTTTGTGTGCTTATTTTGTCAAAGACATCAGCCGACAAAGCGAGGTAGTTAACTATACAAAGGCCTGGTGATGGGAAGTCTCAAACCGGGTGCCAACTACATATATGAACGCGACGGCGAAGCTGTATATGCTCGCGAATTTGGCGAAACTGATCGTACTTTGATTGGATACGATTATAAACCAGATCCTCGTACAGCCGACGGACGTCCATTGATCGATCACATTCGAGAAGACCAACTTTGGGGTGAAATTCGGCAAATGGCACATACCCACGAAGGCTTGCGCGAGGAGCTAGAGCGTGTTATAATATACTATCAGCTACTTAAAGAATCTGACAACACAGTGATGTATCATCCAGTATGAGTAAACTAGACATTGCCAGCGAAATGCGAGCTTACGATAACAAGGCTCGCGACTACTTGACATCCATGACTGAGGAAGAGGCCAAGAAGTTTAGCCCTTACATTCTCATGCGTTGGGGTGCCAGCGTAGAAGGCGATGCTGACATGCAAGAATGGTACCTACGTGCCACCAACGAGAGAGTCAACGTCAATTTCTTTGATGTCAATTCGACCCGGCACAAACAACTGCTTTGGTTGACCTGCACCACCGCCAGTCCTGGAATGGGCACACACAGACACTACTGGCTGGCTCCTAAAAAGAAAGACTCAGCATCGGGCCCGGTGGTCAAACTGATACGACACCTGTATCCACATTTGAAATCGGATGAAGTAGATTTGATGGCCCGGTTGAATGACCTCAAAGCAGTAAAAGAAATGGCACGGATGCATGGCCTGGATGACAAACAAATCAAAGAATATTCCAAGTGAGTGAATACAAGTGTCGGTATTGTGATCGATTATTTCGTAAAGAAAGTACATTGAGTGTACATCTTTGCGAACCCAAACGCCGTTGGCAACAGGAAACTGAGACCGGAGTGCAGTTTGGATTACGTGCGTATTTGAGATTTTATGAAACAACACAAGGCAGCGCCAGGCTGAAGAGTTATGCAGACTTTGTTACTAGTCCTTATTATAATGCTTTCGTTCGCTACGGTAGACATTTGGTTGCTATACGGGCTATCAATAGCGATAGTTTTACTGACTGGCTATTACGACAAAACAAAAAAATAGACTATTGGTGCAAAGACAGTTTCTACGAAGAATGGCTTCTAGAATACTTGAAGAAAGAAGCACCACAAGACGCCCTGGAACGGGCCTTAAAGGAAATGCAAGATTATGCCGCAGGAAGTGATATTGCTGATTTTAGCCATTATTTTGCTTTTGGCAACACTAATCGTATTTGCCATCATATTACCACTGGGCGTATTAGTCCTTGGATCATTTATAACTGCGACACTGGTGTTGCTTATTTGGAAAATCTTAATACAGAACAGATGGATATTGTTATGCCTTGGATTGATCCTGATTATTGGAGTCGTCGATTCCGGGACTATGTGGCCGATGTAGAATGGTGCAAGCACGTACTGAAGGCAGCAGGTCTATGAAATTCAAGTCAGACATTGACATTGATCTAGGCGATCGCACACGGGCTCTGGCTTGTCTTGATCATACACCTGCCAGCATACTGCGTGACGGCACGTTGGTCAAACACAACTCGGGCATATATGTCACAGACATTCCCATGGATCCTTTCTCGGGCCAGGCCAGTCTGGATCACAAAGTGGCCGAAGATCGCGGATATGTCAAATTGGATCTGTTGAATGTGTCATTATATACGCAGATAAAGAATGAAACACATTTGACCCACTTGATGCAAGAACCATTGTGGGATTTGTTACAAGAAGAAGAATTTTTTAGCCAACTGATACACGTGGGCAGTCACTACTCTACACTACAAAAGATGCCAGAGCCGGTAAACAGTATACCACGCCTGGCCATGCTTCTGGCTGTGATACGTCCGGCAAAACGTCATTTGATTGGACTATCCTGGTCCCGGGTAGCAGAAACTATCTGGGAACGACCTGCGGATGATGGCTATTATTTTAAAAAGTCACACGCTGTGGCTTATGCTCATCTAGTGGCAGTCAATATGAATCTGCTGTGTGAGCAGATCAGCGCCGGGTCCAGTTAACCCAGTTTACGTACCAAGGTGATTGATCTGCGTTTGCTACGTTTGGCAGCAATCTCTTTAAGGCTCACGTAGGGCCCAAACTTAATCTCTACGTCTTTGCTATTCATGGTCCGTAATGCGGCCTTGAATGGCGACCAATCTTCCCTCAAAAACACATTGATGGGCACCAGCCTATTGCTTTCCCACCACCAGGTTTCGGCCAAAGCGATAAATTGATTCTTTTGTTCCAGAGTACGTAAAGCACCATAATCGTAGATGGTGGTGATCAAATCATCTACGTTTTGAACCACTCCGATGTAGTCATTGCCCCCGTACACTATGTATGTTAGGAAGGGGTATTGTTCTAATAATTGCGTGTATGTATGTTCCAAAATTTTTATAAATATAAGATGCAACAGATCCAAAGTTATTTATACCCTAATATTGTCGAGGTTCAATTTCTGGATCCCTCAATTTTCACTACAAGGAACAGAGTCGTGTACAATCGCCCAATCAAAATTTATCAAGGTATAGATAACCCTCTACAGATTGTAGTTAAAAATCAGGATCAAAAAGCCATCAATGTCACAGGTTATGCTGTACAACTAGACATACAAGATCCACTGGGTCAGGTAAGTTTAGAAAGCCTAGCAGTCAATATGACCAATGCTGCCAAGGGTATAGGAACTGTAGTGATTCCGAGGGACGTGGTAAATGCTCTAGATCAAAGAATCTACAAAATCATGATCAAAATGATCACTCTCAGCACCAATACAGAACAGCCACTTTACACTGACAGCAACTACGGTGTTGGCCTAGACATGCAAGTGCTACCGGGCTGGTACGAAAGCATGGCATTGCCAACATTTAACCATGATGAAGTGGTAGATGCAGGAACAATACAATGACAATAACATATAACAAACAGGTATTATTGAAGCGTGGCAACACCGCAGTTAGTTCTGCATACATAGGGCCAGTGGGCGAAGTCACAGTTGACACAGACTTGGACACAATTCGTGTACACGACGGTGTAACTCCCGGCGGACATCTGGCATCCTCGTCCTACATGGGGCAGACCCCGCCAACTAGTCCCAGAGAAAATACACTGTGGTATGACGAAATCAGCGGCAGACTTTATATAAGATACCGTGGCGCTTGGATTGATGCCAGTCCGGCTGGAGATCAAGAGCTGAATGCCAATGTTGCACAGTTGAGTCGTGATGTTTCTAATGTTGAAGCACACATCACTTCTTTGGATGCCAACGTTGGTACATTTGAAACTGCAACTAACAATCGTGTGCAGTCATTGAGCGCCAATATTGGCACTTTTGAAACAACCATCACAGCCAATATTGGCATATTCGAAACAGCAGTCACAGCCAATATTGGCACTTTTGAAACAGCAGTCACAGACAATATCAACTCACTCAATGAAACTTTGGCAGGATTTGAGGCCAACGCAGGGCCAACCAGTGTGGCATGGACCAGCAACAATCCTCCGGTGATCACCAATGTGGGTGCATTGTGGTACGATGATGTCAGCGGTAGATTGTTTGTGCGTTATGACGGCGCTTGGATTGATGCCAGTCCAATGGTAACAACTGAAGCTGGCGCTGGTACAGGCAACGCTTTGGTCAACAGCAGTTATACATTTTTTCTTGACCAAACCGGCAACCTAACATTGCCCAACGGCAGCACTCTAGAGGACAACGATTCTTCAGTCAATTTAATAATTGATCACCCCAGTGCTGGCACAGAATGGTATAACATATTTGGCGATATCGGTTGCATCTATAACACACTATCGACCATTAATGGTAGTGTTTGTCACGACACAGGTGGCAATGTTTATGTGGTAGGCAGTACTGATTTTTCACCAGATGATAACAAAAGTGTCAACTTGTTCTTAAAATACGACACCAATGGTAAATTAGTTTGGCGTCGTACTTGGACAGACGAACTTGGTTTGCCCTGCGGCAGCTATAATGCCAGCATGAGATACGTGGCCGCCAATGTTACACTGGGCACACAGGATACCATTCTCTGGTCTTCTTATGTGCCTGATCGAATTATCAGTTATGTTGGCACCATGGACACTGAAGGCAATTTTGTGGATGAATTTGGCAATGCTAGAACTCCAACAAGATTGGGTAATGTTAGAATAACCGATGTAGAATGGTCAACAAATTCTAGTGCTAATGTATTTGCTGTGGGCATGCGGTATAATTCAGTATCCGGTCAATATGCTCCGTTGACATTTGGAGTGAACCTCAACACCACCACACTATGGAGAAACGGAAATCTTGTAAAACCCAACGGTATCGATTTAACTGATAGCACTCCAACCAATAACAATTTCAAAGCCACTGCACTGCTGCCTGTGCCTGGAATGTTTAAGACCGCGCAAATAGGCACATACAGCGACGGAACATATAGCCATGCTATACTCAATATATCCAACGGTGGTAGTACAACAACTCTTGGCATTGGAGCCAACTATACCACTGAAAATATCTTGGGTGAGGATGTCTGTTGTGACACCGGCGGCAATGTGTATGTTGTTGTAAATAATGTATCCAATCACTACGCTGTAGTAGCTAAATCTTTGAATCTGACCTCATTTGACTGGAAATTTAAATTTGGTGCAGGGCTTAATTTTTATGCCACAGCCGTTGTTTGCAACAATGGTTCAGTGTATGTGCTTGGCACCATATCCACCGGTGGAGATGACGATATGATGTTGATCAAGATCAATTCTGCCAACGGCAATGTTGTATGGCAAAGACGTATTGGATCCTCGGCACACGATACATCAATTTCAAGTCAGCCGGGGTGGGAAAGCAGTAGTGGCATCAGTGTACAAGACAACAAAATTGCTATCTCTTTTACCACACAAATCGTAAACAATAATCAAATTAATACAGTCACACTACAATATCCCACAGATGGTGCCCGACTTGGTACCTTTGGTGATTTTACCATTAGCAATTTTGATATTGGTAAAACTACCAGTGACTATGATTTTTCTGGCTTGACCACAGTATACGAACCAAAGTCGGTGACTGCATCTGTTGCAAATCTAACAGCCACTTCGACCTTGGTCACAGAGGCAGGATATAGTAATCTGCATTGGAGTCTTGACGAAAATAGAAGGGTGTATGCTCGGAGCAACTGGAATTTTAATCAAGATGGATCTACTAGATTTCCCGGAGATGTAATAACTCAAAGCATTGGTAATTACTACGATGTTGTCATCTGTGCCAATGTTACCAATAACAATGCAGATCGGGCACAATGGCAATTTAACACAGATGGCAACTTGACTTTACCAACAGGTGGAAATCTAATAACATCCACTGGCAGTTTACACACAATCAGCCTGGATCTACTGAAGAGCATTGTGGCCAGCAGTGGCAGCTGGAATGAGTTCCAAGCAAACATAGCGGCGCTGTAACATCAGCCAAAACGGTAAATACAAGAATAAGGACAAACAAAAATGGCTGCATTAAACTTTCCAACAACAGGCCTGGTAGCAGGTGTCACACAATATACCAGTGATCTGGGCACCACCTACATTTGGGACGGGGTAAAATGGGTTGGACACTCAGCCGGTGGCGCAGTTGGCACAAACAGCATTACCAACAACGGTAACACAGTACAGGTCAACTCATACGGCAACTTGGTATTGCCGGCCTACACCTTACCAAACGCCACTGGCACCACGGGACAATTACTAAAATGGCCCGGAAGCGGTACAACACTAGTTTGGGCAAATGATAACAATTCAAATACATACTCAAATGCCAATGTGGCCAGCTATTTGATTGTCAATCCACAAAGCGGTACCTATTCAAATGCCAATGTGGCCAGCTATTTGATTGTCAATCCACAAAGCGGTACCTATTCAAATGCCAATGTGACTGCATACTTAACTGGTAACATCACCACTGGTAACATCACTACCGGTAATGTTAGAGCCACACAATACAACTTTGCCAATGGCGTTAACATCCTGAGCACAGTCACAAGTGGCAGCCCTGCCAACACCGGAAACTTTACATTTGACGCAGACACTATCATAAACAACAACGGGTTGATACTGACAACCAATAGAGGAACATTGGCCATTGGTACCAACATGGAAGGTATAGGAGCGGCAGGACACTTCCACATTGCCTTTGACGGTAGTAATAATACGCCACCGGGGGCTGACCTATTCCTGGGCGACGATTACAACTATGTAAAATTACCTGGCACAGGGCAACAAGACGATTACGGTGTAGAGATTGGCGCACACAATAGAGATGGTGGCAACAATTATGTCTGGCGTTTTGGCACAGATGGCAATCTCTCACTGCCACAAGGCAGCACCATCAGTGATCAAGCAACATCCGTTGACCTAACTGTTTATCACCCCAGTGAAAGTGCATACTGGTACAACCTGTTTGGTGACACAGGTGCTACTACCTATGCCAATGTGGCCATCAATGGTAGCGTGGTGCACGATGCAGGTGGCAATGTGTATGTGCTGGGCAGTACCACTGGCGTCAACTTCAACCACAACAATAACCTGTTCCTGAAATACAGTCCTCTAGGAGAATTGCTATGGCGCCGAACCTGGACAGATAGCAGTGGACTCAGCTGTGGCAGTTACAATGCCAGCCTGAGATACATAGAGGCCAATGTTGATCTGGGCACACAGGATACCATACTCTGGGCCGCTCAAACACCCAACAACAACATCAGCTATGTGGGCACCATGGACATGGAAGGCAACATGGTTGACCAGTTTGGCACCCCAAGACTGCCTGTGAGACTGGACAATTTTGCAGTAACCGATCTAGAGTGGGCCAACACCATTGGTGCGAATGTTGTGGTGGTTGTGGGACAGCTACATGTGGACGGCACTGGCTATAACTATCCAACCCTTGCTGGCATTGACCTTGACACTGCTGAGATTGAAGATGGCACAGTGGTGCCCGCAGGCACAGATCTAACTGCTGGTCTGTTCAGCGCCAAACCCTGGGCCAACAGCTTCAAAGCCATTGCTGTGCTTCCTCCGGTGGAACCATATCCATCAATTACATCAGCAGTAGGTTCATACTATGATGGCAGTCACACCCATGCCATGGTAACTCTCAGTGCCGGTGGTCCATCGCTCACTGTTGGTATTGGCGTTGATAATTACGGCAGTGACGACGTGATAGGCGAAGACATCTGTTGCGATGCCAATGGCAATGTGTATGTGATAGTGAACAACATCTCCAGCAATTACGCTGTGTTAGTCAAAGGCACAGCAGGTTCAATAGAATCTGGAAGTGCGGTATGGCAACGCCGTATTGGCGACCTTTCTGGCTCCGACGACAGTTTCTACGCCACTGCTGTGACCTATAGTAGCGGTCATGTGTATGTGCTGGGACAATTCTATCAAGACAACATCAGCGACACTGATGTTATGCTGATCAAGCTGAACGAATACACAGGCAACATAGTGTGGTCAAGACGCATTGGTAGTCCTGGCGAAGATGGACTACTCATCGTAGGAGCTCCACCAGGATGGTCAAGCAGTAGCGGTATCCATGTACAGGATGGCCTGATTGTGATATCCTTTGCTACCGAAGCCCAAACCAAAAACCTCAACCAATACGGTCCTGACCTAAACACAGTCACACTACAGTATCCTCAAGATGGCAGTTTGCTAGGCACATTTGGTGATTTTGAGATCACAGACTTTGAGCCAGCGATTGGTAGCATCGACTACAGCATCACAACACTGACCACTACC
>Ga0209084_1002985_pt1 | contig 12638 bp, 13 predicted proteins | sample C_130820_MF_Meta_FD_187309 | JGI IMG/M metagenome (GOLD analysis project Ga0209084, IMG submission 187309) | Freshwater microbial communities from Lake Croche, Canada to study carbon cycling - C_130820_MF_MetaG (SPAdes) (version 2) | ecosystem: Environmental > Aquatic > Freshwater > Lake... | reverse complement strand
CCCAAACTTCAAGAAAAATTTGGTGGAACCTTTATTACCGACAACAAAGCAGGCGCGACGGGAACCATTGGTGCCGCAATCGTTGCCAAAGCACTGCCAGATGGGCATACCTTATTCGTTTCATCTTTGGGACCATTTGTCATAGCGCCGCATTTGCTGCAAAAGGTTGCTTACGATGCTTTAAAGGATTTCGACTACATCACGATTGCCGTGCAAGCCCCTAACGTATTGGTTGTGCCCGCCAATTCACCCCATAAAACCATGGCGCAGGTCATTGCGTATTTAAAGGTCAATCCAGAAAAAATGACTTTTGCTTCTTCTGGTAACGGAAGCAGTGACCACCTGACCGCCGAATTATTTTGGCTGCAAACGGGTACTACTGGTATCCACGTGCCTTACAAAGGCGGTGGCCCCGTCATGACGGACTTACTGGGCAGTCAGGTAGATTCTTCTTTCATGAACGTCAATACCGCCATGCCGCAAATCTTGGCGGGTAAGTTGCGCGCACTCTCCATCACCAGTGCCAAGCGTTCGCCTTTGCTACCCAATGTGCCTACCTTGGAAGAGTTGGGTATTAAAGAGGCCAATGTGTATTCATGGCAGGCTGTTGCTGCACCCAAGGGTTTACCCTCTGACCTCAAAGCAAAGCTACATGCGGCCATCGTCTCGAGCCTGAATGACCCCCAAGTCAAACCCAAGTTACTCGAATTAGGATTTGAAATCGTGGGCAATACCCCAGAACAATTCACCGTTTACCAAGCGGCAGAATTCGCTCGCTGGAAGAAATTGATCGAAACCCGCAACATCAAAGCAGATTAAGTATGGGCAGGTGGGTGTCATTTAAAAGTTGGCATCCCTTTTGCTATAAATAAAACGATTGGCCGGTTTCTTGACATTCAATTTTTCAATTGAGCTTAATAAAACAGGTCTACAGATCCAGCCAATCACTTTCTCGCTATCGCTAACAAAAGGAAAAAGCACAGACAGATCAAACTAAAGGAGCCCGTTATGGATACCTCGAATGCATTGCGAATAGATGCCAACTCCCGTCAGTGGGGAGGGCAACACCATGGGTCAGACGACCGCAAAAAGCAGCGCGCGAGCAAATTACAAGCTCTTTTTTCAGCGATCGAATCTGGTGATTTAGAGTTGGCAAAACAAGCGCTTGCTGCATTAACAGCGTTTGACAGGCCTAACCTACAAGACGCTGATATGGCTAAAATTGCTTCTGCCTTGCAAGATGGCAATATTTATTCCGCACAATACTTTATGCGTGAGTACAAGACTAAATCGATTAATGCGCAAAGTTTGAGTGCTTTTAAAGTGCCTAAAAACTTAGCTGGACCAGGAAACCAAACGACGTATGAGTTACCGGGTTTTCACCGCGTGGATATACGAGCCTAGTTGAGGCCTAGGCTGGCTTAGCCGCTAAATTTGTACCTCTATATAGATACGCCAATTACCTAAAGAATCTTGGATTAATGGGTGTGCCGACATTTCATGTTTCAGTTTTAAATCTGTAGTTTTATCAGCGTTGCTAGTTTCAATATTAAGTTGGTAATTTGCATCAATGAAATCGGCGGCTGAAGTTTTAAGGCAAAAACGGCCGTCAGCATCCGTTGTAGTCGTCACTTGTTTGTTATCAAGTGCAATGCTCTGATTGGGTAATGGTGATTGGTCTAACCCAACAACGCGTCCCGACAAGATAAGTGGCTCATTTGTTTTGGGCAGTCTCTGGAACTTTTCAATTTCAGAGATATTTTCAATATTGAATGGTGTACCAGAGGGCGTTGCCCATGAAGCTAAAGGCATAGAGCCAACGCCAACGGCGACTTTTATAAAAGAACGTCTGGGTTGAATAGTTACTAAGGGCATTGGATTCTCCTGAATTGCCTAATTATTGGAATAAGTGACGTGTTCAGTCGATTAGGGTAAACAGTAGTTATTTAGCGCAATCTAGCATTGCTTAGACAAATCAGCTTAACTATCATCAGTTGATTCATTGTGAAACTTAAAACACCAACTTGAGGGGCGCCTTTATGAAGATCATGCTTTTTAATGACTACAGAATTGGAATTATTAAAGGAGAGAGCGTAGTTGATGTCACCTCTGTAGTTAGCAATATTCCCCACCACGGCATTGGCGATTTAATGAATGGGCTCATTGCATCCTTCGATAAAATTCGCCCCCGAATAGAGAAAGCAGTTGCCACTGGCAAAGGTGTTCCAATTACCCGCGTCAAAATTCGTCCACCACTACCTAAACCCGTCAATATTGAATGCATGGCGGTCAATTACATGGAGGACGGAACTCGAAAAGAGCCAGCCCTTATCAATGCATTTCATAAATCGCCAGGATGCATCATCGGTCATGGCGACACAATGGTACTTCCCGATATTCCATCCACTATCTTTGAGGGTGAAGCTGAACTTGCTTTGATTATCGGAAAAGGTGGCAGTTTTATTCCTGCAGCTAAAGCCATGGAACATATTTTTGGCTATGTGAATTTCATCGATGGCTCTGCCAGAGGTGTTCAGCCAGAAAACAATTCTTTCTATCAAATGAAGTCACGTGCGACTTTTGCGCCAATTGGTCCCTATATCGTTACGGCCGATGAAGTCAAAGATCCACAAAAGCTACAAGTGAAGTTATGGGTTAACGGTGTTTTGAAACAAAACTTCAACACCGACGATATGGCGCACAAGATTCCGCGTTGTATTGAGTGGGTTTCAAGTATCCATGCGCTTGAGCCAGGTGACATTCTCGCGACGGGTACCAACCACAGAGGTTTATCGGCTTTCCAAGATGGAGACAAAGTCGATCTCGAAGTGGAAGGTATGGGCAAATTAACAATTGGTGTCAAAGACGACTTAAAGCGAACTTGGGCCAGAGAATCTCGCCTTGAACGCGAACAGCGTGGACTGACTGGAACTACGCCTCAGTTAACTGGTAAATATGCCAAGTCATGAACACTATCTCTATGCCTAAATATTTAGCTTACTATTTCCGTTTTTTATTCCTCGCTCTTGTTTTTTGTGTTGTTGGGTGTACAAATTTAGCTACTTCTCAGCGTGTAGAAGGCGCAAAACCTGGAGCAGGTCCTGCTTACGCAGTCGACCCCTATTGGCCTAAGCCATTGCCAAATCAGTGGTTGCTAGGCCAAGTTGCTGGAATAGCCACGGATAAGAACCAAAACATTTGGGTGATTCACCGTCCCAATACATTGACGGAAGACGAGCGCGGTGCGACTTTGTCTCCAGCACGCTCCCGTTGCTGTGTTGCTGCACCGCCTGTCTTGCAATTCGATCCAGCAGGTAACTTATTGCAATCTTGGGGTGGTCCAGGTGCTGGGTATGAGTGGCCTAAAAATGAACACGGCATTTATGCCGATCCAGAAGGAAATATTTGGTTAGGTGGCAATGATGCCAAAGACCATATGATTTTGAAATTCACAGCCCAAGGCAAATTCTTGATGCAGATTGGGTATGCCGGACAGAGTGAAGGAAGTTTGTCGCAAAAGCAATTGGGACGCCCAGCACATATGGAAATGGATGTTGCTGCGCGGGAGTTGTATGTGGCAGATGGTTACCAAAACAGGCGCGTGGTGGTATTTAACTCTGACACTGGGGCATTCAAGCGTATGTGGGGCGCTTATGGACAACCGCCTAAAGATGGGCAATTTCCTTCTTACGACCCGCAGGCCAATTATTTTGGTAACCCAGTCCACTGCGTTCGTTTGATGCGTGACGGCACAGTGCTGGTCTGTGACCGCATGAACAACCGAATTCAGGTATTCACGAAGGAAGGTCAATTTATTCGACAAATGGTGTTTGAACCCAACACACGAGGTTCCGGTTCAGTTTGGGACTTGGTGGTGAGTGAAGACCCAAGCCAAACATTCATGCTGATTGCCGATGGCACCAATAACGAAGTACGAATCGCCAAGCGTGACTCGGGTGAAGTGGTTGGAACTTTTGGTAGATCAGGCAGGCAAGCTGGCGACTTCCATTGGGTGCACAACATTGCAATCGATAACCAAGGCAATCTTTACACCGCCGAAGTCGACACGGGTAAGCGTGCACAAAAATTTATGAAAGTGCGCTAGTGATGGAATTTTTTTGTATGGCTTGTTGAAATGCAATAACTGTCGTCTCAGGTGACTCAGACTCAGTGATTGCTCTGACAACTGCTACGGAACCCACGCCGGTTTTTACGACAGACGGCAATCGGTCAAGGTCGATTCCACCGATGCCCACCAGCGGATAGCCCTGCATAAGTTGCGCATAGCGTTCTAACCTACCAAGTCCTTGTGGCGCAGTCACCATGCGCTTGAGGGTGGTTGGAAACACTGCGCCTAAAGCTATGTAACTGGGTGAATGGCGATCGGCCAACAGCATTTCTTTATATCCATGGGTGCTTAAACCTAAGCGAAGCCCAGCAGATCGAATCTTGTCTAAAGGCGCCTCTTGCATGTCTTCTTGACCAAGGTGAACGCCGTAAGCACCCGCGGCTATGGCTTCTTCCCAATGGTCATTGATGAAGAGCAAAGTGTTTGTACCTTGCGTGGCTGCAACGGATGCAGCTATTTCTTTCGCAACTGCAGCTTTATCGTCTGATTTAAAACGTAACTGAACGGTGGGAACGCCCGCTTTTGCCATACGTGCCACCCATTGTGCGTTTGGTAATACTGCGTAAAGACCCAGTTGTTTCGGACAAGGTGCAAATGCATTGAGTCTAGGAAAAGGCGATATGCCAAAGTCACTGGGTTGCGATGGCCATTGCTCAATATCCAATGCACCCATACGCTCACTTTGTATTTGCCAAGCCTGCATGATGCATTGGGCATCATGCGCTACAAAACCCAGCATACGGCACCCAACAAGTACGCCTTGCATCTCCTTTGAAAGTGAAGCGATTTGAGAAGTGGCTGTGGAATCCCCCAAACATTGTGAATAGCTAAGTGCTTCACCCACTTTTAAATGGGCGTAGTGCTCTGCGATGCCTTGCGCGATAGCTGACGCAGAATTAGGAGTAGGTGTGGTGTTCATGAGTGATGCCAAAAAGGTGTCCCTAAAACAGGTGTGCTGGGTTGAGCCGTTTCTTGCGCTTGCATAGCACCTGCCAAGAATGCGTTGTGCCCCGCTTGAACAGCATCAGCGAATGCGCCTGCCATAGCGACAGGGTCTTGTGCCAGAGCTACAGCGGTGTTGAGCAATACAGCGTCGTAACCCCACTCCATGACTTGGCATGCGTGTGAAGGTAGGCCTAAGCCTGCATCTACGATCATTGGAACTTGAAGGCGCTCTCGGAGTGTGCGCAATGCTGTCGGGTTAACAGGTCCTTTGCCTGTGCCTATAGGTGCTGCCCACGGCATGACAGCTTGGCAACCAACATCAACTAATCGCTGGCACAACACCAAATCTTCGGTGCAGTAGGGTAGTACTTTGAAGCCGGCTTTGATGAGTCGACTGGCAGCTTCAGGCAAATTTAAGGTGTCGGGTTGCAAGGTGTAATCGTCACCAATCAACTCGAGTTTTATCCAATCGGTGTGAAAGACTTCACGTGCCATTTCAGCTGTCGTAATCGCCTCTTGCATGCTATGACAACCAGCGGTGTTCGGAAGTACGGGCACCTTGGCTTCGCGAAGCAAGTTCCAGAAACTTTGCGACGCTTCGCCACCAGCGCCTGTTTGCCGACGCAACGAAGCTGTCAACATCGCAGGTTGTGCACGATCGATGGCAGCTAGCAAAACACTGGGAGAAGGGTAGCGCGAAGTACCTAAAAGTAGACGGCTTGTAAAAGTCTCGCCATACAGAGTGAGAGGTGAATAAGTAGACATAGGTGATTCCATGGACATTAGCCGCCCGTGATGGGTGAGATGAGTTCTATCTGGTCGTTCGCTTGCAGCACATGGCTTGCGTATTGCGTTTTAGGGACAAACTGCAGATTGACCGCAGCAGCAAATGGTGGCGCAATACCCACACATTGCACAGCGTCAGCCAATGTGGCATCGGCTGGAAGTTCGTGAGGCGCTTGGTTGATGAGCACCTGGATAGTGGCTTTATCAGACATGTTCAAACTTCAAAGCAAATTGATCGGCGAGTGTTGTCTTACGTGACTGCACCCACTCCAAAACAATATCAAGCATGGCCGGTGCAATTAAAAAACCATGCCGGTACAAACCGTTGATTTGTAATGTGCGGGCTCCGAGTTGGCGAATGGCGGGCAAGTTATTTGCCAAAGTGGGTCTTGCTTGGGTACTAATTTCTAAAATGCGAGCCTCAGCAAACCCGCTATGCACGGTGTAGGCAGCACTGAGTAGCTCCAAAGTCGAGCGAACACTCGCAGGGGACAGGTCTTCTGTTTCTATTTCAGTTGCACCTATAACAAAGACGTGGTCTGGTTTAGGTGCTATGTAGATCGGGTAGCGCGGATGAATCAAGCGCGTTGGTCTTTGTAATGTGACTTCTGGTGCATGCAAGCGAATCACTTCACCACGAACACCACGCAGCGCCTTCCAATCTTGTCTCGCACCGAGGCCTCGGCAATCAAATACCCAGTCGGGTTGACCTGTTGTTCCTAGCGAGAAATCTTCGGGTGCTTTGGCGTTATTCCAATGGAGGCCAACCTTTTGCGTTTGAAGGCTGTCTAGCAATGCAGCCAGCAGTTCGCGGTTGTCTAGTTGTCCTTCGTCAGGCAAGTAGAGGGCATTTTGAAAACGGTCTTGCAATGCGGGCTCCATCGCCGAGAGCTTTGCATTATCAAGAGATTGCAATGTAGGCAAGCTCGGCAATTGGGTTTGGGTTCGTGCAAGTAACTGCGCGAATCGCTGGGCTTCCGGGGCATCTTGGCGATGCCAAACAATCAAGGTACCGTTTTGTTGAAAGAAAACAGCTTGCTGTAATTCTTTCAATAGTTCGGGCCAACGCTTGAGCGCATGTTGCCCCATCTGCACGACTGGCAATTCAGTAATCGCGGACTCTGCAAGCGGCGCCAACATGGCAGCCGCCACACGGGCCGCAGCACCTTGCGCATCTGGTCCTTGCGCTTCATAAACATCGACACGATGCCCTAAGCGAGCCAAGCTATGGGCTAGCAAACGTCCCATCAAACCTGCACCTAAAACAACGCTGTGGAGTTGGGTAGTCATCTATCTTGCAAGCCACATAAAGAGTTAGCTAAGCATTGCGCATAATTACGTCTATGACTAACCAACAACATTCTTCTAAGCACTACGCCCGTGTATTGACCATTGCAGGTTCGGACAGCGGCGGCGGAGCGGGTATCCAAGCCGACTTGAAAACCTTTGCTGCCTTGGGCTGCTACGGCATGACTGCCATCACGGCTTTGACTGCGCAAAACACTAAGGGTGTGCAAGGTATTCACGGCATTCCAGCTGAATTCTTGAAAGCACAAATTCAATCTGTCATGGATGACATTGGCGTTGACGCCCTCAAGATTGGCATGTTGCATACCCCTGAAATTGTCGATGTGGTGGCATGGGCTATTGACCATTACCAATTGAAAAACGTGGTGTTGGATCCTGTGATGGTGGCTACCAGCGGAGACCGCTTGATTGCCAGTGAAACGGTGCAAGTCTTGGTGCGAGAGTTGTTCCCGCGCGCGGCCCTCATTACCCCCAATTTGGATGAAGCGGTTTTGCTGTTGGGCCGTGAGATTTCGGACGCTAGTGTGTTGGAGACGGCAGGACGAGATTTGCTGGCGATGGGCGCGCGCGCCGTATTGCTCAAAGGTGGGCATTTGCCCGGCGACGATGTGATGGATTTGCTGGTGCAACCCAATACGCCGTCTGAGCGTTTGTCTTCGCGTCGTATTCAAAGTCGCAATGTGCATGGCACTGGGTGCACGTTGTCGTCTGCGATTGCAGCCTATTTGGCTTTGGGATTGGGTTTGTCTGAGGCCGTGCATTGCGCGCGCCAATTTATTGTGCAAGCCATTGCGCACGGTGCAGACATCACCACGGGACAAGGTCATGGACCCTTGAACCATGGGTTTGCACCAGTGCCTATGCATGCTCTGCATGGTTAAGCCATCACCAATCCACCGTCGACAACCAAGACTTGTCCGGTCATAAATTGGCTCCAATCAGACGCTAAAAATAAAACAGGCCCTGCTATGTCGTCTGGCGTGGCGATTCGTCCCAGTGGGGTCTGAGCAATCAAAGTGTCTTTTATAGATTCTTTGGTGTGTTGGCTAGAGGCTGTAGGGCTGACCAAGCCAGGAGCCACGCAGTTCACACGAATGCCATAGGGACCTAATTCAGTAGCCAAGTTTTTACTAAAACCCACTAACGCAGATTTGGCCGTGGTGTAGTCGTGATAAGGAATGCTGGGCCTGAAGACCAAATCACTCACCATATTGATGATGCTGCCTTTCGAACGTTGGCGCATTTGCCCGATCACAGATTGGCAGACGTTGTAGGTGGCTTGCACTGCACCGTCAAATTGTGTTTGGTAGTCAGCCCAAGGTGTTTCCCAAAAGCGCTTGCGGTTTTCTGGGTCAAACGCATAGGGGCTAAATGCGTTGTTCACCAGTACATCAATGCGCCCAACTTCACGCATGGCTTGGGCCACCATATCTTGCACAGCCGACGAATCCCGCACATCGGCCTGCAAGGCAAGGGCAATACCGCCTAGTTTTTCACAATCGCTCACCACTCCATTGGCTGCGTTAGCATTTGCAAGATAGTTCACCAATACACAAGCACCCTCAGCCGCAAATGCTTTGGCAATGGCAGCACCGATGCCACGGCTAGCACCTGTTACTAAAACAGTTTGATTATGAAAACGCTTGAACGACATCTTATTTTTTGCCTGGTAACAAGTCTTGGTTAATGACATCCGTGACTTTGATGTTGCGCTGAACCAAACCAAATGATTTGTAGGCGTTGGCGCCTTTTTGGATTACGGCCATATCGAAAGCACCCAATCCTTTTTGCTGTGTCGTAGGAGAAATACTAGAGGCATTCCGCATCTTGATGACTTCTAAATTGGCAGCTTCATTTTGGCCATCTAAAGCAAACTTCACGGCAAGCTTGGCTGCTTCTTGGGGTGAGCGCATCATCCATTCAGCACTGTCTTGGTAGGCTTGTAGAAATCGTTTCAAGACATCTTTCTTTTGTTGGTAGGTTTCTTCACGAACCACAAAGAAGTCGCTGGAGATATTCACATAATTTTTAACTTCCATCACATTCACATCACCCAAACCTTTTTGCTTGCCTACCAATAAGCCCGTGTCTGTAGCGGCTGTGGCATCTACCTGTCCTTGCATCAAGGGCAAAAAGTTCAACAAGCCAGTCACAACAATGGTGACATCGGCTTCGGTTAAACCTGCTTGGTGCAACAAAATTTGCAAATTCTGCCGCGTACCGCTGGCCAAGCTGTAAACGCCAATGCGCTTGCCTTTGAGGTCAGATGGTTTGGTGATGTTTTGAGATTTAAGAGATACCAAATTAAAAATATTCTGTGGGTAAATATCGTAAATAGCCTTCAACTTTTCACCCTTATCGATAGCTGTGAAAAAGGAAGCGGGGTCTGTAAACGCTACATCCGCTTGCCCACTCAGCAAATTGCGTATCGCGTCTGCACCACCTGCGCCAGGAATAATTGCCATCTCAATACCTTTAGCTTTGAAGAAGCCTTTGTCTTCTTCGACCAATAAATTGGTAATTTCGCTGATGGGTTTGCCCCAACTGGCGATGACAACTTTGTCGAGCTTTGCCGGCGATTGGGAATACCCTGTTATTGGTAAGAGTAAAGCCAATGCACAAGTCATGGCGCTGGCCACAGCCAATCGGATGTTGATAAACGCGCAAGACATGTGGATACTTTCTGAAACAATGAAAATTAAGAATAAAAAAAGCGACGCTCAAATATTTGGACTATCCAATAACTTGAGATACCGAGGACGGTGATAACCACTAAGACAGCAAACATCAAAGGTGTGTCCATAGACCCTTGCGCAGCGATGATGAGAGCACCGAGCCCCTTGCTTGAACCAATGAATTCGCCCACAACAGCACCCACCCAAGCTAGCACTACAGCAACCCGAAAGCCAGCCATGATGTTTGGTAGACCTGACGGAATTTTTAAACGCCATAGCGTTTGCCATTTGTTTGCACGGAGCATTCTGAAAAGCTCTAGTTTCTGGGGATCAACTTGTTGCATGCTGGTTACTGTGTTTTCAAGTAATGGGAAAAAACAAATAAGCGCAGTCATAACGACGGTGGGTAGCACACCAAAGCCAAACCAGACAATGAACAAAGGAGCGAGTGCGAGTTTGGGTACGACTTGACTCAAGACAACATAGGGCATGAGCAGAGAACGTAAGTGCTTCGATTCACCGAGGGCGATGCCGCCAATAAAGCCCATCAATCCCCCCAGCAAAATCCCCCAAAAAACTTCTAACAATGTTTGCCAAATATGGGGCCACAGGTAACCATTAGAAAGACTTTTCCATAAAACATCTGCAATTCTTGTAGGGGCTGGCATGACCAACTCAGAGGTGCCGAGTAAGTGCACCAAAATTTCCCATGCTGTTAAGCAAACTACACCTATGGCGAATGTCCAGAAATAAGACTTTAATTTCATACGGCGCCCTCCATGGCCTGGCGAAGGCTTGCACTGTAGCGATTGAACTCTGGGCTGTGGCGTATAGCGTTATGGCGCGGTTGCGGTAACTCGATCGTGAGTGTTCGGTGAATTTTTCCTTCCACCATCACCGAGACTTGGTCACCCAAGTAGACCGCTTCGCCAATATCGTGAGTCACAAACAAGATAGAGGTTTTGTGTTCTGCACAAATATCCATCAAATCCGCTTGCAGTTCTTCTCGGGTTATAGCGTCTAAAGATGCAAAAGGTTCGTCCATAAAAAGTATGCGAGGACTCGTGATCAGCGCACGTGCAATAGCAACGCGGCTTTGTTGGCCACCCGATAGTTCTGCTGGTTTGTCATGAAAACTATTTACAAGCCCCATACGTTGCAGTAAATTTTTTGCTTGTTCTGTATCTTGTTTATTAATTTTTTTATGTAACGAAATTGGCAATAGAACATTGTCTAAAACGTCCAACCACTCGAGTAGGGTGGGGTGCTGAAATACAAAACCCATATCGTTTTGCGGAACATCTAGCAGTTGGTTATTCCAAACGACTTCTCCACCTGTAGGTAAAAGTAGACCTGCAGCTAATTTGAGCAAACTGGTTTTCCCGCAACCGCTGCGTCCTATCAGGCAATGGAATTCGCCTGGTGCTAAATCTAATTTGATATTGTGAAGTGTTTCAACACCATCCAAGTAGGAGAACGATACCTCACGCAGACGCAACAGATGCTGCGTCTTTGGTTCATTTCTCGTAATGACGGAATCAGAGTTCATAGTTGGTTAACTGATTCGCAGCAACTTCAGTCGACGCTTCAATGTCGACCATATTTACCAAATCTAGTAAGTTGAAACGTCCATCGTGGTGCCAACCAGCAGCAGGAGAGGTCATTTCGCCAATGGCACAAATGCGAGTGACGCCAGCTTGTGCCAGTGCTCCCCCTAATTGAAGCAATGTTTCTGGATCTGTTGCCAGACCAGCCGTTTGCAAATACTGGCGTTGCTCAGCAATTAATGGAATGACAATTTGAAGCGAGTCAACAGCAACAACAGTGACACATCGGTTGAGCGGGCTGGGGTTAAGAGGCATGGGCACATCGCTGTACACCACAACAAATGCGTCTTTCTTATCTCCCAGTACCTGAACGGCAGAGGTTTGCAGCATGGCAAATTCATGTGACTCGCGCCAAGAGGCGATATTGGATGCTTCCTCTATCGAGAGACTATTTCTTGGGTATTTGTGCGCCAAAGCAGCCATTTCACCCAAAAGTGCTTGTGCAAATTCTTGGGGACTCACTTGTGCGCCACGTTCAACATAGAACATTTGTGGTGAATAACATCCTTGTTGTTCATATCGCACGATGTCCAATGCTGCTTGAGCGGCAATACGCTTGGCACGAACAACGGATAGCGCAGACTTAGACACCATGCCAAAACTCAATTTATGCCCGTGCGGTAAAAATCGCGTGGTAACCGGTACTTGGTTTTGAATGGCAGCAAGCGCAATGTTTCCACCATAGGCAAGCACGATGTCTGATTGCTGGAATAAATGGCTAGCAATGTGGGTGTTTTCATTGGGCCACCAAATAATAGACAGGCAGCTGGAAAAGCGCGGCTCTACTTCCACCAATACTTTGGCAAAGATCGATGCGCAAATAGGTTCTGCACTGGAGACTTTACCTATCGTTCCAGATTTCACCAATAGCCCCGAGATCAAACTCCACAAAGGTAAACCTGGAACGTTGCCAGCCCAAATATGCGTGACGAGGTCTGCACCTAAGGCCTTGGTCCAACCACCCGTGATGCGCGGTTGAAACTCATCCAGCATTTTGGGGTTGGTGAAGTCTTCTGTGACGAAGCGATGCAGTTGTAGCGCACGAAAAGTTTGTAAATAGTGGCTGAAGTTGTGGCACAACATCGTTGCATCCATACCTGTTGCAATGGGTAATAGTGTGTCTATGCATTTTCTATCTTCATGATTGACATCGAGCAATCTGAGAATTGCAAGATCAATGGCGCGCAC
>Ga0209084_1002984_pt1 | contig 12639 bp, 10 predicted proteins | sample C_130820_MF_Meta_FD_187309 | JGI IMG/M metagenome (GOLD analysis project Ga0209084, IMG submission 187309) | Freshwater microbial communities from Lake Croche, Canada to study carbon cycling - C_130820_MF_MetaG (SPAdes) (version 2) | ecosystem: Environmental > Aquatic > Freshwater > Lake... | reverse complement strand
ACCATGAAATGATTGACACCCACACTGCTGATGGCGTGAAGGTGGCGCGTGAGTATGTGAAGCCTGGCATTCCCATGGTTGTTTTGGAAACTGCATTGCCCATCAAATTTGCCGAAACTATTCAAGAAGCTTTAGGGCAATCTCCGACGTGTCCACCCAAGTTTGTGGGCATTGAACTTTTGCCAAAGCGGGTGCATGTGATGCAAGCGGACGTTTCGAAAATCAAAAGCTATATCGCCTTGCATTGCGAGAGCCCATGAAGGTCGTTGCATTTGCAGGCTTCTCAGGATCGGGCAAAACCACTTTGGTCGAGCAACTGATTGGTGCATTTCGTTTGAGGGGATTACGGGTGTCGGTGGTTAAGCATGCACACCACAACTTCGACATTGACCACCCAGGTAAAGACAGCTGGCGGCACCGAGAGGCTGGTGCATTTGAAGTGGTTGTAGCCTCCGACCAACGTTTGGTCTTACAGCGGCAGTTTGAGCAACCCACACAACTCTCAGTGCACCAATTGTTGGCAGAGGTATATGACGGCGTAGACTGGGTATTGGTAGAAGGTTTCAAGCAAAGCGATGTGCTGAAGGTGGAAGTGTGGCGTCACGCGTCTGGACAACCAACGCGTTATGCGGACGACGATTTTGTCGTGGCTATTGCTACCGACTCACCTGAGCTTCTGCCATCGCCCACCGAGCGACCTGTGATGGATTTGAACCAACCTGATGCCATCTGCGAATGGCTATTGGCCAATGCCGACCGTTTTGAATACAACCGAATTTAGTTTATGAGCAGACCCCCACTCTTGACGTTAGACGAAGCGCTTCCTCAATTGCTGGCGCACGCGCAGGTTCTCTCTGAAACGCAAACGGTATCTACCTTTGATGCCGACGGCCGTGTGCTTGCGCAAGACGTCGTCTCTGCTTTGCAGGTGCCGCCACAAGACAACAGTTCGATGGATGGCTATGCGTTGCGTTTTGCTGACTGTGTAAAAACTAATGCCGTTTTAAAAGTGACGCAACGTATTCCTGCCGGTTCCCACGGGACAACATTACACGCGGGTGAAGCCGCACGCATTTTTACTGGAGCACCTATCCCAGAGGGTGCAGACGCGGTCGTGATGCAAGAAGACTGCGAACCACTCGATGACAACCAAGTACGCGTGAATTCTGCAGTCGCTTTGGGCCAATGGATTCGTCGCTCAGGTGAAGACGTAACGCGCGGCGCCAAAGTTTTGCAAAAAGGCGATCGACTCACGCCTGCATCCTTAGGTATGGCCGCTAGCGTGGGATTGGCGCAATTGCAAGTGACGCGAGCCCCACAAGTCGCTTTGTTTTCTACGGGTGATGAATTGGTGATGCCGGGCGATATTGCGCCAGACAAGATGCCCGTGGGCTCCATTTACAACTCCAACCGATTTTTCTTGCGTGCCATGTTGCAACGTTTGGGTTGCGAGGTAACAGATTTAGGCGTCGTGCCCGATCAACGAGAAGCCACGGTGGCAGCGTTACAAAGCACAGCCAAGCAACACGATTTGATATTGACCAGTGGTGGTGTCTCGGTGGGTGAGGAAGACCACATCAAGCCAGCGGTAGAACGTTTGGGTAGCCTGAATTTATGGCAATTGGCAATCAAACCTGGAAAGCCGTTTGCCTATGGAAGCATTCATTCAGAAGGTGGACCATGCCACTTCATGGGCTTGCCCGGTAATCCAGTGTCAAGTTTCATCACCTTCTTGTTATTAGTGCGGCCTTTTTTGTTGGCCTTGCAAGGCGCACGGCACACAGATATTCAACGCTCTACGCGCATCGCCCATTTCGACTGGCCACGTGCTGACAAGCGACGTGAATTCTTGCGTGTCAAACACAACGCGCAAGGCGGATTGGATTTGTTTGCTAACCAAAGTTCAGGTGTGTTGACCTCTACTGTGTGGGGCGATGGTGTGGTGGATAACCCCGCTGGCCAAGCTATCAAGCCAGGCGACACGGTGCAATTTATTTCTTTTGCGGAGTGGATGGCATGAAGGTGACGGTGCGTTACTTTGCGTCTATTCGTGAAGCTATAGGACACGGTAGTGAAGTGATTGAGGCCGATGTCAAAACCGTTGAGGCACTGCGTGACTTGCTTCTTACGCGAGGCGCTAAATATCAAGAAGCTTTGTCCACAGAGCGTGCCGTGCGTATGGCTTTGAACCAATCGGTATGCGACGGAACAGCACTTTTACAAGACAACTGCGAAGTGGCTTTTTTCCCACCCGTAACAGGTGGCTGATATGCGCTTGAGCGTTTCAATCCAAGCCGAAGACTTCGATGTGAGCTATGAATTGGCGCAACTGCGTGCCAACGATGCACGGGTTGGTGCCGTATGCAGTTTTGTTGGCACCGTGCGCGAGCGCAATGAAGGCAGTGATGTTTCCAGCATGGAGTTAGAGCACTACCCAGGCATGACAGAGAAGTCCATCACCGCGATGATGGAAGAGGCCACAAAACGCTTTGATATTTACGGGGCACGTGTAATCCACCGCATTGGATTGTTGCAACCCCAAGACCAAATTGTGTTGGTGGCCGTGACCTCGGCACACCGCGGCATGAGCTTTCAGGCCTGTGAGTTTTTGATGGATTACCTCAAGACACAAGCGCCTTTTTGGAAAAAAGAAGTCACACCTGAAGGTGCACGCTGGGTGGATGCGCGGGTTAGCGATGACAAGGCCTTGGCCCGCTGGGGTATCGAGATCAAGAACGTCTGACAGGCCTGCCATGTTGCATGGCGGCATTGTTTTGAGATTGGTTTTTGCGATTTGTAAGAATGAAGCTTGTGCTCCTTGCTTGATGTAAGTCAAGGTCTAAAGCGCCAAGACCGCTTGAAATACAAACAATGCGCCTCAGTTAGTAGGTAATTCATTTTTCTGATCCGGAGCTTTCATGCGTCTTGACAAACTGACCACCAAATTCCAAGAAGCCCTGTCTGAGGCGCAAACCTTGGCCATTGGCAATGACCACGCGTACATCGAACCATCCCATTTGCTGGTGGCGATGTTGCGCCAAGATGACGGCCCTAAGTCGTTGTTGGAGCGTGCCGGTGCCAATGTGCACGGTTTGCAAGCTGCAGCTGAAACTGCCATGCACCGTTTACCCAAAGTCGAAGGACAAGAGCAGGTGCAAGTGGGCCGAGATTTGATCTCGCTGATCCAAGCGGCCGAAAAAGAATCGATCAAACGCGGTGACCAATACATTGCCAGCGAATTGTTTTTGTTAGCCTTGTGCGACAACAAAGCAGAGTGGGGCAAATTGGCGCGTGATAACGGCCTGAACCGCAAAGCATTAGAGGTGGCAGTGACTGCCGTGCGCGGTGGAGAGAAAGTCCAAAGTGCCGATGCAGAAGGCCAACGCGAAGCCTTGAAGAAATACTGCATGGATTTGACCGAGCGTGCCCGCCAAGGCAAGTTAGATCCTGTGATTGGTCGCGACGACGAGATTCGTCGCGCGATTCAAGTTTTGCAACGCCGTAGCAAAAACAACCCAGTCTTGATCGGTGAGCCTGGTGTCGGTAAAACCGCCATCGTCGAAGGTTTGGCGCAACGTATCGTGGCTGGCGAAGTGCCAGATTCGCTCAAAGGCAAACGTGTCTTGTCTTTGGACATGGCGTCTTTATTGGCGGGTGCGAAGTTTCGCGGTGAGTTTGAAGAGCGTCTCAAAACTGTGTTGAGCGAATTGGCCAAAGACGAAGGCCAAACCATTGTCTTTATCGACGAATTGCACACCATGGTTGGCGCTGGCAAGGCCGAAGGCGCAATGGACGCTGGCAATATGCTCAAGCCCGCATTGGCACGCGGTGAGTTGCATTGCGTGGGCGCCACGACTTTGGACGAATACCGCAAGTACATCGAAAAAGACGCCGCCTTAGAGCGTCGCTTCCAAAAGATCATCGTTGGCGAACCTTCCGTGGAAGCCACGATTGCGATCTTGCGTGGCTTGCAAGAAAAGTACGAAGTCCACCATGGCGTGGAAATTACCGACCCTGCCATCGTGGCGGCGGCGGAGTTGTCGCACCGTTACATAACTGACCGGTTTTTGCCTGATAAGGCGATTGATTTGATCGATGAAGCGGCCGCCAAAATCAAAATCGAAATCGACTCCAAGCCTGAGGTGATGGATAAGTTAGACCGCCGCTTGATTCAACTCAAAATTGAACGTGAAGCAGTGCGTAAAGAAAAAGATGAAGCGTCGATCAAGCGCATGGAGTTGCTGGAAGAAGAGATCATCAAAGTCGGTAAAGAGTATTCCGACCTAGAAGACATTTGGAAATCAGAAAAAGCCTCTGCCCAAGGTGGCGCGCAAGTCAAAGAAGAAATCGACCGCATCCGTTTCCAAATTGAAGAACTCACACGCAAAGGCGACTTCAACAAAGTGGCCGAGTTGCAATACGGCAAATTACCTGAGTTGGAAAAACGCCTCAAAGAAGCAAACGCTAAAGAAAGCAACAAGCTGTCCAAAGACGGCGTGCACCGGTTATTGCGCACACAAGTTGGCGCCGAAGAAATCGCCGAAGTGGTTGCGCGCGCCACTGGCATTCCCGTCTCCAAACTCATGCAAGGCGAGCGCGACAAGTTACTGCAAATGGAAGACAAATTGCACCAACGGGTGGTCGGCCAAGATGAAGCGATCACTGCCGTGTCCAACGCGATCCGCCGTTCACGTGCCGGCTTGGGCGACCCGAATCGTCCAACAGGTTCTTTCTTGTTCCTTGGCCCCACAGGCGTCGGAAAGACCGAGTTGTGCAAAGCTTTGGCTGGTTTTTTGTTTGACAGCGAAGACCACATGATTCGCATCGACATGAGCGAGTTCATGGAGAAGCACTCGGTCAGCCGATTAGTCGGTGCGCCTCCTGGATATGTGGGCTACGACGAAGGCGGTTATTTGACCGAAGCCGTGCGTCGCAAACCGTACAGCGTGTTACTACTCGACGAAGTTGAAAAAGCCCACCCTGATGTTTTCAACATCTTGTTACAGGTTCTAGACGATGGTCGTCTGACCGATGGCCAAGGACGTACGGTCGACTTTAAAAACACAGTCATCGTGATGACTTCCAACATTGGTTCGCCCATCATCCAAAGCATGGTCGGGCAAGATCCGCAAGACATCAAAGACGCGGTGTGGGATGAACTCAAAACGCATTTCCGTCCTGAGTTTTTAAATCGTATCGACGAGACTGTCTTGTTCCATGGTTTGGATGCCCAGCACATTGCGCGTATTGCTGATATCCAGTTGGCTATATTGTCTGCGCGCTTGCGCAAGATGGATCTATCTCTTGAAGTGTCGCCTCAAGCTTTGGCGGAATTGGCAAAAGTCGGGTTCGACCCGATTTATGGCGCCAGACCTTTAAAGCGTGCAATTCAGCAGCGCATCGAAAATCCGCTGTCCAAACTTCTGCTTGAAGGCAAATTTATGCCTAAAGACGGGATTGCGGTCAGTGTGGACCCCGTGCGCGCTCCTGGGGAGTTTGCGTTTACCAAGGTGGCTGGGTCGTAAACCTGTCCCCTTGCTGACGCGCTTCCAAGGCGCAAAGGGTAGGATCACGCCCCATGACGACGATCACCCAGACTGATGCCTCTTGGCAAGACGATGCCACTGTGATTGGATTGGTGAGTCTGGCGCATGCCAGCTCCCATTTTTCGCATCTGCTCTTGCCTCTGATGTTTCCGAAATTCATAGAGGCATTCGGCTTTAGTTATTCCGAACTAGGGTTGCTGATGTCGGTGTTTTTTGTGGTGTCAGGGGTTGGACAAGCGTCTGCGGGTTTTTTGGTAGACCGTTTGGGCGCTAGGCCTGTGATGTACTTTGCTTTGGCAGCACTTGCGTCGGCATGTATGGCTGCTTCTTTTGCACAAAGCTATGGTGGGTTGATGGTGGCAGCCGCGCTATTTGGTGTGGGCAATGCATCTTTTCATCCCGTGGACTTCACCATCTTGAACCAAAGAGTGTCAGCACCAAGGTTGGGATACGCCTTCAGCGCACATGGTTTGACGGGTAATTTGGGTTGGGCAGTCGCCCCCCTCTTTATGGTCAGCATCAGCAGCTTGTATGACTGGCGCACTGCTTATGTGGCGGCTGCTTGCGTATTTCTTGGCATATTGGCTTTGTTGGTGTGGAAAAGTGACGCCATCCTGACCCATGCAGCGGATCGCAAAGCGAATGATCCCCACGCAGCGCATTCCCTGGCTTTTCTGAAAATTCCTGTGGTGTGGTGGTGCTTTGCTTTTTTCTTTTTCTCCACCATGACCTTGGCCATCGTGCAGACTTTCTCTGTCTCTATCTTGCAAGCTATGCACCACGTGAGCTTTGAGGCAGCCACACTGACCTTGACTGCCTACATGCTGTGTGCGGCAGCGGGCATGTTTTTGGGCGGTTTTGTAGCTGCCCGTTGGCCTACCCACAGCGATAGGGTTGTAGCGACCTGCATGACTGTGGCCGCCATCTTTATGGCTTTGTGTGGGAGCGGTTGGCTCAATGGAACTTTAGCCATGGTCATTTTGGCTGCGACAGGACTCGCGATTGGAGTCGGTGGCCCATCACGCGACATGATGATTAAAAAAGCAACGCCCAAAGGTGCCACGGGGCGCGTGTACGGCATGGTTTATTCCGGACTCGACGTTGGCTTTGCCACGTCGCCTTTGGTGTTTGGTGTATTTATGGACCGCGGTTGGTACGGACTCACTTTGGTGGGCGGTGCCTGTGTCATGTTGTTAAGTGTCTTGGTGGCTTTGGGCGTGGGTAAGCGCTCCCAATTAGTGAAAAACAATTGAAGAATTTAGGAAGACAAAAAATGAAAAAACAAATTGCAGGCCATTTATTGGTGGAGTGTTTGGTCGAGCAAGGCGTGACCCACGCTTTTGGCGTGCCAGGGGAGAGCTATTTGGCGGTGTTGGACGGCTTCCATGCGTACCGTGACCAAATTCAATTTGTGATCAACCGTCAAGAAGGCGGCGCCGCTTATATGGCTGACGCGCAAGGGCGTTTAAGCGGCCGTCCCGGCATTTGTTTTGTCACGCGCGGGCCTGGGGCGACCAACGCGTCTGTAGGCCTTCACACGGCTTTCCAAGACAGCACGCCCATGATTTTGTTTGTAGGCGACGTGGGCAGCGACTTTCGAGATCGCGAAGCGTTTCAAGAGTTGGACTACTTCAACTTCTTTGGTCCCAGCACCCGTGGCATGGCCAAGCGGGTGGAGCGCATTGATGACCCTGAGCGGGTGCCTGAATACATCGCCCGAGCCTTTGCCACGGCCATGAATGGCCGGCCTGGCCCTGTCGTTGTTGTCTTGCCGGAAGACATGTTGGTGCGCGAGGTCACGGCGCGTCCTGTGCCACGGGTTGAAGCGGTGCAGGCTTGGTGCGATCCAGGCGGCTTGCGTCAATTGCGCGAGATGCTGTTGGCAGCTAAAAAGCCTTTTGTCATTGCCGGTGGCAGTGGCTGGACCCCGCAATCTGCCCAAGCCTTGCAGCGCTTTGCCGAAAACTGGAAGTTGCCAGTCGGAAACGCCTTTCGCTTTCAAGACACGTTTGACAACCACCATCCTCTGTATGCAGGCGATGTGGGAATCGGTATCAATCCAAAGCTGGCGCAACGGGTGCGCGACAGCGATTTGATTTTGGCCATCGGCACCCGCTTAGGCGAAATGACGACCAGCGGCTACACCTTATTGCAAGCGCCCAAGCCCACCCAAAAGTTGGTGCATATCCATTCCAGCGCGGAAGAACTCAACCGTGTCTACCACGCTGATTTGGCCATGATGGCCACGATGAATGCAGCCGCGCGTTCTTTGGAAGTGCTCGACGCGCCAAAGGATGTGCCATGGCAAGCTTGGACAGCAGAAGCCAATGCTGATTACGCCGCCAATATGCAGCCACAGAAGTTGCCTGGTGACATTGATATGCCCGCAATTGTTGGTGTTATCAGCAAACTGTTACCTGACGATGCGGTCTTGACGAACGGTGCCGGCAACTTTTCTGGCTGGTTACATAGGTTTCATAAGCACCGTGGTTTGTCGCATGGGCATAAAGTGCAACTTGCACCAACCTCGGGATCCATGGGCTATGGCGTGCCTGCCGGTATTGCAGCCAGTATCTTGACAGGGCGCACCGTTTTCACCATTGCGGGCGACGGCGACTTTTTGATGAATGGTCAAGAGTTAGCGACGGCGGTGCAACATGGGGCGAAGACCATCATTGTGTTGCTCAACAACAGTGTGTACGGCACGATTCGTATGCACCAAGAGCGCGACTATCCCAACCACTCTAGCGGTTCGTATTTGAAGAACCCAAGCTTCGCGCAGTTGGCCCAAGCTTATGGCTACGCAGGCGTGCGCATTACCCGCACCGATGAGTTCGAGTCTGCTTTCAAGGCGGCGCTAGAACGCGCAGAGGGCACCTTGATCGAAGTGATGATCGATGAAGACGTGATCACGACGCGCGCCTCGCTCACTACGATCCGTGAGGCGGCTATTGCTAGGCTAGGCAAATCTAAGTAGCGTTAACGCAAGGGCAGGTAAGAACTCAAAAGCTAGCGCGAGTGCAAATAAGCTCAGCGCTATGGCTTAGGGGTTGAGAGAAAAAGAAAAGGGCTGCCGAGGCAGCCCTTTCTCTTTGGAAGACCGAGGGATTAGCTCAGGTGCTTGCCAATCAAGCCAGCCAATTCGAACATGGTGACTTGTTTTTTGCCGAATACGGCTTTGAGTTTCTCGTCAGCGTTGATGTTGCGCTTGTTGACAGAGTCTTGCAGGCCGTGCTTCTTGATGTAGATCCACAACTTGCTGACCACTTCCGTACGGGGTACAGGTGTGGCGCCAATGACTGCAGCCAATGCGGCGCTAGGTGTCATCGCTTTCATGAACGCAGCGTTAGGCGTGCGCTTTTTGGCAGGAGCCTTCTTAGCTGGCGCTTTTTTCGCTACGACTTTTTTAGCGGGAGCTGCTTTCTTTGCAGCGGGTTTTTTAGCAGGAGCGGCTTTTTTAGCCGGTGCTTTTTTTGCAGTTGCCATTTTTAATTTCCTTCTAGAAGTGATTTTTGTAACCCGGTCTAAGACGAATCTTCCGAGCGGGCTTGATGCTACTGGAGAAAATTGCTGTTTCCAAGGGGAAAAGCATATTTTTCACTCGAGAACGCAAGTTTTTTCGAGGGAGGAATTTGTCGCATTTGACGTGTTATTCGAACTTAGGTTGCAGTTAATTTCATAATGCAATAAATTCATTTTGAATTACGAAATTCAAAAGTTGCGTTCGAGTAAAAATTTATCGTATGGTGATAAATTAACTTCATAATTCAAAAAATACAAAATAAGTCATTGAAAAATATAATAAAAATAAAATTCTTATATAAGACATATGATATGTTTCGGCTCTTCTATAAGACTTAGACTGATCACCATGCTGCTCCACACCAAGAGCGCTGACATGAGTTTCTTTTTAACCTTTAGGAGTGAAAAATGCCCCAATCCCTTAACGAACAACTCAGCCGCACTCAGCAAATCGCTGCCTTAGAGAAAGACTGGGCTACCAACCCGCGTTGGAAGGGCGTCAAACGCGGTTACAGCGCAGCTGACGTGGTGCGCCTGCGCGGCAGTGTGAACATCGAGCATTCATTGGCCAAGCGTGGCGCGGAAAAGCTCTGGCGCCTGATCAACGGTGAAGCCAAAAAAGGCTATGTGAATTCCTTTGGCGCTATTTCTGCAGGTCAAGCGATGCAGCAGGCCAAAGCAGGTTTAGAGGCTGTGTATCTGTCCGGCTGGCAAGTCGCCGCAGACGGCAACACCTCAGAGACCATGTACCCAGACCAATCGCTCTATGCATATGACTCGGTGCCCACCATGGTGCGTCGTATCAACAACACTTTCAAGCGCGCAGATGAAATCCAATGGGGCCGGGGTATTGAGCCAGGCAACAAAGACTATATTGACTTCTTCTTGCCCATCGTCGCAGACGCTGAGGCAGGTTTTGGCGGCGTGCTTAATGCGTTTGAATTGATGAAAAACATGATCGCCTCGGGCGCAGCAGGCGTGCACTTCGAAGACCAATTGGCAGCCGTCAAGAAATGCGGCCACATGGGTGGCAAAGTGTTGGTGCCAACGCATGAGGCCTGCGAAAAACTCATCTCTGCCCGCTTCGCCGCAGACGTGATGGGCGTACCCACCATCGTGTTGGCTCGCACAGACGCAGAGGCCGCCAACTTGGTTACCAGCGACCACGATGCCAACGACAAACCATTCCTCACGGGTGAGCGCACCCAAGAAGGTTTCTACCGTGTCAAAAACGGTTTGGAACAAGCCATCAGCCGAGGCGTTGCCTATGCGCCTTACGCCGACTTGGTCTGGTGCGAAACCGGTGTGCCAGACATCGGCTTTGCCCGCGAATTTGCGCAAGCGGTGCATGCGTCAAGCCCAGGTAAATTGCTGTCCTACAACTGCTCGCCCTCTTTCAACTGGAAGAAAAACTTGAACGACAAACAAATCGCTTCGTTCCAAGACGAGCTGTCAGCGCTGGGCTATAAGTACCAGTTCATCACTTTGGCCGGTATCCACATCAACTGGTACAACACTTTCCAATTCGCCCATGCATATGCCAACGGAGAAGGTATGAAGCACTACGTCAACATGGTGCAAGAGCCTGAATTTGCTGCGCGCGAAAAAGGCTATACCTTTGTGTCCCATCAGCAGGAAGTGGGGGCTGGGTACTTTGATGACGTGACTACTGTGATTCAAGGGGGGTCTTCTTCGGTTAAGGCTTTGTCTGGGTCTACTGAGGAAGAGCAGTTTCACTAAGTTTGTTTTGCCCGCCATTCGACATTTATATGGATGGTGGGCAGGGGTTAACTGCTAATTTGCGTTGCACGGCCCATACGGCTTGGGCGCCTTGTTCCGCTCATGTCCCCCGAGAGGCGCTGAAAGCGCCTCTCTCCTCCTTTACTTCGCTACACAAGGCACCCAAGCCGTATGGGCCTTTAGGGGATGTGCTATCAGGTGTGTGCGGAACTACAATTTGGTTGTGCTAAAAAGTATTAGTTGCCTTGTTTTTTAGTTAGTTTTTCTCCAGCTTATCGTTCCAATTAATAGCAAGTTCGCTCTCTGCTTGACCCGCAAGTCTGTAAATACAACAGCGTGCAGACCTTCCTAACTCGATAAGGGATGGGGTTGGGTATCTGTTGTAGCGAAGTAAAGGAGGAGATTCAGGCGTAGCCTGAATCGGGGGACATGAGCGGAAACAGATGCCCAAGCCCATCCCCCTCCGCCAAAGAAGTGAACCCAGTACTACCAATAAAACCAAGTAAAGCGACCAAAGCCAAAAACCCGAGGCGCGTAAAATGGAGATTCAGCGTTTCTACACATCAACCAAGCGCGGCCCCAGCCGCGCTTTTTTCATTCAGGCACATGGTTCAGATCACACTTCCCGACGGTTCGCAACGTGAATTTCCTGGCCCCGTCACCGTGGCCGAGGTGGCCATGTCGATTGGTGCTGGTTTGGCCAAAGCGGCTTTGGCTGGCAAGGTCGACGGCAATGTGGTCGACACCAGTTTCACCATCAAGCGCAATGCCCAGCTGGCCATCATCACGGGTAAAGACGCCGACGGCCTAGAAGTTATTCGCCATTCCACCGCGCATTTGTTGGCGTATGCGGTCAAAGAACTTTTTCCAGAGGCGCAAGTCACTATTGGCCCAGTGATCGAAAACGGCTTTTTCTATGACTTTTCTTTCAGCCGCAGTTTCACGCCTGAAGACTTGATAGCCATCGAAAAGCGCATGACCGAGCTCGCCAACAAAGACGAGCCCGTGGTGCGGCGCATTTTGCCGCGTGATGATGCGGTCGCTTACTTTAAAAACATGGGCGAGCACTACAAGGCCGAGATCATTGCCAGCATTCCTGCCAATGAAGACGTCAGCCTTTACCGCGAAGGCGCTTTTGAAGACCTCTGCCGTGGCCCGCACGTGCCAAGCACCGGCAAGCTCAAACACTTCAAACTCATGAAGGTGGCTGGCGCTTATTGGCGCGGTGACCACCGCAACGAAATGCTGCAACGCATTTATGGCACTGCTTGGGCCAGTAAAGATGATTTGCAGCAATACCTCACGCGTTTAGAAGAAGCCGAAAAACGCGACCACCGCAAACTTGGTCGCGAACTTGATCTATTTCATATCGACGAGCATTCGCCTGGCACCGTTTTCTGGCATCCCAAAGGCTGGACGGTGTGGCAAGAGGTGGAGCAATACATGCGCCGCGTTTACCGCGACAACGGCTATCTCGAGGTCAAAGGCCCTCAAATCTTGGACCAAGGGCTTTGGGAGAAAACCGGCCACTGGGACAAATACCGCGAAAACATGTTTGTGACTGAGAGCGAGAAACGCGACTTCGCCTTGAAGCCGATGAACTGCCCCGGCCACATCATCATCTTTAACCAAGGCATCAAAAGTTACCGCGATTTACCCCTGCGCTTTGGCGAATTTGGGCAATGCCACCGAAACGAGCCCTCGGGCAGTTTGCACGGCATCATGCGGGTGCGCGCTTTCACGCAGGACGACGGACATATCTTTTGTACCGAAGCGCAAATTCAAGCTGAAGTCATCGCCTTCACGACCTTGCTGCAAAAGGTTTACCGCG
>Ga0209084_1002978_pt1 | contig 12672 bp, 10 predicted proteins | sample C_130820_MF_Meta_FD_187309 | JGI IMG/M metagenome (GOLD analysis project Ga0209084, IMG submission 187309) | Freshwater microbial communities from Lake Croche, Canada to study carbon cycling - C_130820_MF_MetaG (SPAdes) (version 2) | ecosystem: Environmental > Aquatic > Freshwater > Lake... | reverse complement strand
CATGAAGAACTTCGAGGGTGCACTCAATCAGTAGCTTCTCCATGAATGGATCGCCAACTTGAACGCTTGGTCGCTTTGCCGGACCATCTGCATCGAATGTTTCAGAGGCAAGGACGCTCACGCCACCAATGCCGTCGCCACCCGTGCGTGCGCCATAAAGAATGACCAAGTTGCCGATGCCAGAGGCCGCAGCCAAGTGAATGTCTTCGTGGCGCATCGTGCCTACGCATAGAGCATTGACCAGAGGATTGCCCTGGTAACTGTCATCAAAAACGATTTCGCCGCCGATATTCGGAAGACCTAGGCAGTTACCGTAGCCACCGATACCCGAGACAATGCCGGTAAGAACGCGGCGGGTATCTGGATGATTCGGGTTACCAAAGCGCAGTGGATCCATGACTGCAACCGGACGAGCACCCATCGAGATGATGTCGCGCACAATGCCACCAACGCCAGTAGCAGCACCTTGATAAGGCTCTACATATGACGGGTGGTTGTGTGATTCGACTTTGAAAGTCACAGCCCAACCATGGCCAATGTCGACAACACCAGCATTTTCACCGATGCCAACGAGCAGTGCGTCACTGGGTGGCGCCTTCTCGCCAAACTGGCGCAAGTGCACCTTGCTCGACTTGTAACTGCAGTGCTCAGACCACATGACTGAGTACATTGCGAGTTCAGATGAGGTGGGACGACGTCCAAGAATCTCACGAATACTTGCGTACTCATCCGGCTTAAGCCCGAGTTCAGCAAACGGTTGCGACTGATCCGGATGAGCAACAGCCTGAGTTACGGTGTCCATGCTCATACGGCGACCTGTCCATTCTGAACTAGTGAATTCAATACAGAGGTGAAGAAACCAAGGCCATCAGTTGTTGGACCAGTAAGGGCCTCAACAGCATGCTCAGGATGTGGCATCAGACCAACGACATTGCCAGCAGCATTTGTGATGCCTGCAATGTCACGACGGCTACCGTTCGGATTTCCGTCAAGGTATCGCGCAATAATGAGGCCTTCGCCTTCTAGTTGGTCAAGTGTGAATTCATCGGCTACAAAACCGCCTTCGCCATTCTTGAGTGGCACCACAATCTCTTGACCAAGTTCATAATCCTTGGTCCATGCAGATGTGTTGTTTTCAATCTTTAGTTTCTGATCACGACAGATGAAGTGCAGGTGATCATTACGAGTCAGTGCACCGGGAAGCATGTGTGACTCACATAAAATCTGGAACCCATTACAAATGCCCAACACGGGAAGTCCACCGGCAGCCGCATCAACAATCTTTTCCATCACAGGCGCAAAGCGTGCAATCGCACCACAACGCAGGTAATCTCCGTACGAAAATCCACCGGGAAGAACTACGGCGTCAACTTCATGCAAGTTTGCATCTGCATGCCAGAGGGAAACCGCAGTGCCGCCAGCGATGGTTACTGCACGAGCAGCATCACGATCATCGAGCGAACCTGGAAATGTAACTACGCCTACGCGGTAGCTCATCGTTCAACTCGCACGGTGTAGTCCTCGATGACTGGATTGGCCAAAAGCTCTTGGGCGATTTTGTCGACCTGCGCCAATGTGGCTTCATCTACATCGTCTTCGAATGTCAGAACAAACTGCTTGCCCTGTCGCACATCAGAGACGCCATGTAGTCCGAGGCGACCAAGCGCTCCGTGCACAGCACGACCTTGTGGGTCAAGGATTTCAGGCTTTAGTTTGACGTCTACGACAATGCGCACCATGAGCACTCCAGCGCTAGTAAGTGGGTTAGCCTTCAGTTTACTTGATGGCTCTTGAGGAGCACCTAGGGCGTCGAACTAGAGTCGGATGACGTTCGGACCGTCGAGTTTGCCACGGGTATCGAACAGGACTTTGGACTTAGCCTTGATGTGCTCTAGATCGAAAGACTTGTGCGGCTGCAGAAGCACCACAATGTCTGCGCGCTCAATGGCGTTGTCAAGATTGTCAACACCATCCAGCACGCGGTCACTGTCTTCAAGTCCGTGATCGGAGTCAATATTCCACTGGGCAACAAATGGATCAAAGAATTCAACATTCGCACCGTCAACAATGAGTTCTCGAGCCAGCGGGCGCACCGGGGATTCGCGCTGGTCAGCAATATCAGGCTTGTAGGTCACGCCAAGCAACAAGATCGTCGAACCTCGAAGTGATTTGGACTGGTCATTGAGTGCTTCCTGAATCCGAGAGCGCACATAGGTCGGCATTCCAGCATTAATTTCTTGAGCTAATTCCACAAACCTAAATGGTCGTCCCAAGACCGTCTTTACGTGATGTGACAAGTAATTCGGATCAATCGGAATGCAGTGCCCACCAACTCCTGGGCCGGGATAGAACGCCTGGAAACCAAACGGCTTAGTGGATGCGCAGTTAATAGCATCCCAGAGATCAACATCAAGCAAGTTGCTGAACTCAACAAGTTCATTCATGAGTGCAATGTTGACGTGGCGGTAGGTGTTCTCGAGTAACTTCGCTAGCTCAGCTTCGCGGGTTCCTTTCGCCTTAACTACTGTGTCAACAAAGCGACCATAAAAATGTGCTGCACGCTCGGTGGCCTCTGGAGTGATACCACCGACAACTTTTGGTGTGTTCTTCATTCCCCACACGGCGTTACCTGGGTCAATGCGCTCTGGGCTGAAGGCTAACTCGAAATCAATGCCTGCTTTGAGACCACTCTCTTCAAGAATGGGTTGAACCACTTCTTCAGTCGTGCCTGGATAGGTCGTCGATTCCAAAATGACCAACATGCCAGGGTGAAGGTGTTTAGCAACAGCGCTGGTTGCGCCAACAACTGCACCCAAGTCAGGCCCAGCATCCGGCGATAACGGTGTTGGCACACAAATCACAGCAACGTCAGCTTGCGCAAGAATCGATGCATCGCTTGTGGCAACAAATCCATTCGACAGCATCGTGGTGACATCGTCATTAGATAAGTCATCAACGTGTGAGACGCCAGCATTGAGGCCGTTAACTACATCCAGATTCAAATCTAGGCCGGCAACTGTAACCCCAGCTTGACTTGCAGTATGTGCAAGAGGAAGCCCCACGTACCCCAAGCCAATGACAACGACGTCGAAACTCATGAGGTACAGCCTAGCCAGATTGCCTGCACCCACATATGTGCTCTGGTTAACGAACGGCTAACGAAAGGCACCAAACGTAAAACGAATTAGGTCGCCCACTCCGGACACTTTGTCACGATGACGCAGAATGAAAGCTGCACGCATGACAAATGCCGCGGGGCCAAAAACCCGAGAGAAAATGACAGACCTGGCACGCAGGTCTTCACGAGTTCCCCAGCCACTGCCCGAACTATCGGTCGGGTGAATCGCCATAGTGATTGGGAGGAAGTGTGCCTTCAAATCTTGCTTAACCATATCGGCAATAAAGATGTACTCATCGCCAAGATAGTTTCTGGCACCAGCACCGAAATTCTCATCAAAGCGAATGCCCTCAACTTTGATATCGGCTACGCGAATGACCATCTCATAGGTGGCAGCTCGACCGCTGTTAAAACGATTCAGCCACTGCGACTCGGTTGGATATTTTTTGCGCAAGTCGCCAGCGGGGTCAATAGCCTGACCGAGTACGAGCGAACATTCGCATTGCTCAAAGTGCTCAACGATGGCGTCAAGGCTTGCTAAGTCGAACTTGATATCGTCATCAGCAAACACCACATAGAGGCCGCGGGCATTATCGATTGCAGCATTGCGGCTCTTAGCAACACCCTTGCTATCAAGTTGGAGCACTCGGACATCATCCCGAGCCGGCGGTGCAGGATGAGTCAGGCCATCTGGGTTTTGCACGATGATCAATACTTCTTGATCCAAACGCTTGGCAGGTAGTTGGATGTTTGCCGCACGTGCTGCAAGAGTGGAATAGGCAATGGTCAAGCGGACCGCTGTTGCGGCCGATTCCTGGCTCAATGGCAAGGTGTCCATGATGCCCTACTCCGTGCCGCGCAATTAGCGAGAAGCTAGGACTGCAAGTGCCTGACGCACAGCAGCCTCTACTTCATCCTTCTTCTCTTCGCTGACTGACAAGTCGTTAACGATGTCATCAAAGTTGACAGCGCCAAGGTTCAGACCAACCACCGCTGGGTTAATCGCAGGCAGATCGACACCCATTGAATAATCGCTGTACTTGATGCCATTTCCATGCACTGCATCCTCGAAGCCTTCGAAAGTGACAAGCGCACATGGAATTCCATAGCTCTGGCATGAGATGTAAATGTGCATCGCGCTCGTGACAACTGCGTCGTACTTGTGCAATTCTTCGAGCAGTAAACGAATGTCATCAGGATGTGCGACCAAGATTTCAAGCTCATCCATGTTGTCTGGCTTGATTACCGGAATTGCCCGATGTGTGAAGTGTCGGACCAGAACGATTCGACCGTTTGTAACACCGCGGGTCATGGGAAGAATACGCGAAAGTAAGACGCCAGGATCGCCGAAACTTTCCACATCAGGCCCACCAGACTGCTTAACCACGCGAGCGGTAATCGGACCGCGAACAGACACGTACTGAGCATTCTTATTCAGTTCAAGGTCATCTGTACTGATACCAGTTCCGGCAACCACTGAGTTGGACTTGATGAAACGGCCAATGGAACCAAGACCGATGATGTGGTCCTTCTTGGCTACCCGGGTAACTGATTGGTACAACACCTTGCTATCGGTGTAGTTGCTCACAATGAGAGGGCTGAGCCAGTCACCGAAGTTGCCTGGGAATGGGCGAGCCCACCACGCAAGCACAATTTCTTCATCAGATGGTTTGGTCGAGAAATATGAGAAGCTTCGCGCTGCCTCAATGGTGTTGGCTTCAGCAGTAGTCGGAATGTAGGCCGATTCAAACTTGGCTACTTCAGCAGTGAATTCTTCGGTCGTGCTGTACATCCCTCTGTTGAGGATGACAAGCAGCGAACTCGCACGAGACGGATCACCATCCGACGCTTTACGAGTCGTAAGCATGCCAGTAATTCCAGTGCTGTCTATGACTCGACGTAGTTTGCGTGCTGCCTCATGTGGCAACATTGCTTCAACGCGCTTAGCCACTGCAAGGCCGCGTGAGCGCAGACCCTTCTTCTTCGCGCCGCCCCCTTGACTGACGTGTTGTTCAACTTTGCCCTTGTACTCAGCGACATTGCCGCTTGAACCGAAAGTGAAGAAGGCGTCACTCGCCGAGTTACCTCGGCCAGCAACTAAGCGTGAAGGAATAATTTGGAAAGTCAGGCTCTCCGCATTTGCTCGCCATGCTTCTTCAAGGAAGTAATCATCGGTAGCACGCAGGGTGGAAAGCTTTTCGAGATTGCTGGCATCCGTCACCAACTTGCGAGCTTGTGGTGTGGTGTTCACACCCCAGAAGCATGGCTCCCAGAAACGCGCGCGACGACCGTAACCGATAGTGAGCGCTGAACCGAACCCACGTGTGAAGCCAATCAGGTCAGCAGTTGAATTGATCACGTAGTCCGGGATGGAAAGAAGATTGCAGTCGACATCGATCCAGAAAACCTTCTTATCGGGATACTGCTCGCACACCTCCGCAATAAAACCAATCTTCTTGCGGCAGATGTCGGGCCACTCTTCGCCCTCTTCTTTGTGAATTTCCCGCAACTCATAGGCCAAACCCAAAGTTTCAAGATTCGTTCGCAGATTGTTGGCATGACCACGGTAATAGTCGTCGTCCGTAAAGAATGAACAGATTACTACGTCTTGTGCAGCCATGTACTTGTCTCCCTAGGGCCTGGTGACACTTCACCAGTATTTTATGAGGCTCCTAACCCTAGCAAAGACGACATGCAAGCCCTCGGTACATGTTCTGGATAGACTGAGCGAGTGCCAAAGACTGTAACGAGTGGTTCGTCGACACCAGTTCGAATTCACCGACCGTTCAAAGCGGGTTTACCAAATCTCATTTCTTACACAAAAGAGATGTGGCAGCGTCGTGAGTTGGCCTATGAACTAGCTCGTGCTCAATTACGTGCACAACAGTCAACCACTCTTTTTGGGCAACTGTGGTTGGTAATCAACCCGCTGATCCAAGCTGGCATCTACTACATGCTGGTCATCATTCTTTCCTCTAGTCATAAGCACGGTCCAGACTTTGTGGCCCACTTACTAGCAGGCATGTTTGCGTATCACACAATCACGAGCGCAATGGGTATGGGTGCGGCAAGCGTGGTCTCGCTGGGCAAATTGATTGCGAATCGTTCATTCCCTCGCCTACTCTTGCCATTCTCCGCTGGCCTAGTTGCCATGAAGCGATTCTGGCCAACACTCATCATTTATTTCATTTACTGGTTCGCTTTTGTAGATTCAAAAGAACTTGGTTACAGCAAAATAGGCTGGAATATGTTGTACGCATTTCCTGCAGTTTTATTACTCAGCATTTTTGTATTTGGGCTAGCTGCATTACTGGCCACGTTGCAGGTCTACTTCCGTGACATGCGCTCATTCCTACCGTTCATTAGTCGCATTGGACTCTACGTCTCGCCCATTCTCTGGACACCGGAAGATGTTAAGGCAAAGGCTTTCGCCGCTATTGAAATGTACAATCCCGTTTACGGATTGTTATGTATCTTTGAAGAATCTGTAGCAAATAGGCCACCAACACCTGCCTACTGGTATGCAGCCATTGGTTGGACAACACTGATCTTTGTGTCCGGCGTATTGATCTTCCTATCTCGAGAGCGTGAGTTCAGTGTCCGAATTTGATGAAATGGATGACCTCGACATTGACGAGGAAGAGCAACAGGGCAAAGAGAAGGCGTGGGCACTCGAAAAGGAAAAGACTGCCGATGTAGCCATCAGTGTCCGAGATTTGAGTATCACCTACCGCACGAGCTTCGAATCCGCCCCAACGCTGAAGTCCACACTTGCTCGCCTTGGTCGCCGCAACAAACTCGTTAAAACTGTGGATGCGATTAAAAACATTAGTTTTGAAATCCCACACGGCACAGTGCTCGGCGTCGTTGGACATAACGGTGCTGGAAAATCCACATTGCTTCGTGCAATCGCTGGCATCATGCCGCCGTCCTCAGGCGAAATCATGGTGCACGGTGACGTGAGCGCACTACTCTCTCTGGCTGCCGGTTTTAACAGTGCACTGTCTGCACCTGAGAATGTGCTTCTTGCCGGACTTGCTGCGGGAATGACCCGCGATGAAGTGCTTGAGCGCGTTGATGAAATCATTGCATTTGCTGAGATTGAAGACTTCCGTGACATGCCTATCAAGACTTACTCATCAGGTATGGCTTCTCGCTTGGCCTTCTCGGCAGCAGTTCACATGAAGCCAGACATCTTGCTTATTGATGAGGCTCTCTCTGCTGGTGATGCTCGCTTCAAGGTCAAGGCGCAGAAGAAGATGCGAGAACTTATGGACACTGCTCGAACTATGGTTGTTGTGTCGCATGGATCGAACACAATCAAGGATCTATGTAGCGACGCCATCTGGCTCGACCACGGAAATCTTATGATGCATGGTGAAGTCAAGACCGTGGTCAATGAATACCTTGACTTCATGAAGGTTGAACGCAAGGCTTCAGCCGCCACCGACGACTTTTAAACCCTTAGCCCCTACCAGGCGCGAAAACCGCGAGCACGTTCACGTCCGAGTGGTGAGCCGTCGACTTGTCGATACGACCATGCGAACGATTGCGACTTCAAAGTAAGTTTCAGAACTCCGAAGTTGTTTTTGCCACAGATCAACTCACCAGGAATATTCGGGGTGGCACAGCCGCGCAATGTAGCTCCTCCAGTACCAACCACAAATGTAGTGAGTAGATGTGATTTGGCTCCGCTGTCTTGTACCGAACTAACCTGCTCATAATCATGGTCATGACCCCACAGAACCAACTTCACATCGAGATCAGCACTCACTGCATTCCAAAGGGCAGCCGTATCAACTGCACCACCGTGAAGGCCCCGGCTAAAGGTTGGTCGATGCCACATCACAATGGTTGGGCGTCCATTATTCGCATCCAGCGCAGACTTGACGAAAGTTTTTTGCTCAGCACCAGATGCGCCATATACGGCCTCACTGTCCAAGCCAATCACGGTCCAATCAGCCAAATTTCGCACCCACCACAGCCTCTTGCCTGTGACAGGAAGCTCATACTTGCGGACTAGATTGCGATAGCCCTGTGCATTAGCTGTGTTGTATTCATGATTGCCAGGCACTGCCCATGAATGGGACATGAATTGGGCCCAGTCAGGAAGAAAATAATTGGAGAAGTCACCATCTGAACCTTGCTGGTAGGCAAGGTCTCCGAGGAGAAGCACTCGGTCTGGATGAAAATTGTGCACGATTCGAGCAGTTGTCTTCTGCCCGCCACCAGATACACCGATGTCACCTACCGCAATCACTTCAGTTGAAGTTACGGATGCTTGCACAGTTGGCATCAACACAATAGACATGACGACAGTGATGGCAAGAAACATTCGCTTCATGATGCATGACACTACCTCGCAAAAGACCTTGAAGTCGCTAGGACAAACAATCGGTAGGATTACCAAGGACGCTACGGCCCCGTAGCTCAGGGGATAGAGCAACGGTTTCCTAAACCGTGTGTCGGATGTTCGAATCATCTCGGGGCCACCACACACTGTCGACCTGTGAATTGTCTTGTCACACGCCTACTTGGTTGATTGATTTCCCTTAGTTGGTAGAACCGTTGTCGCCACAGACCCTTCACACCAGTGGAAGTCGCACCCACAAAGTCAGCATTTATACGCTGTTTTGCATTTGATTTCAATCGACTCTCATATTCACAATGAAAACGTGAGAACTGACAGAATTGTAAGTTTTGTGATGACCGCGACAGTCGTCCTAATGACACTCGGTGCACCTACAGTAGCCGCACGAGCCGTTACTTCAGTGCCAGCAATTAATGCTTTTCCCAAACCGGGCACCCTCTTAGCGACCGTCTACATCCCACGCCTGCAGAATCGGGTCTGGGGTCAGAGGATCGTAGAAGACACAACTGCACAACAGCTCGCCAAAGGATTTGGACACTACGCAGGCACCGCAATGCCCGGTCAAATTGGCAATTTTGTTATCGCAGCACATCGCCGAGGTCCAACTTCCCCACTTTATGACATAGACCATCTGCGCAAAGGCGACAAAGTCATCATTCATCAGGGACAGAAGTGGTACTTCTATACCTTGACCACAACAATGGTTGTGAAACCCTCAGCTATGTGGATTCTGAATCCTGCACCGCGCAATGTGATTAAAACTGGATCGCTACCACGCCCAATTATCACTTTGCAGACGTGCACTCCGGCCACAACCTCAACTCACCGTTGGATCTGGTGGGGGCTACTGAGCAACGTGGTGACAAGTTCAACAATGCCGGCCTTAAAGTAGCACTTCGGTCACATCTACTGGAACACTAGTGCCATGACTTGGTTGATCACCGGCGGAGCTGGCTACATCGGTGGACATGTGGTCCGCGAAACTCTAGCGAGCGGTCGACAAGTAGTCATCCTTGACGACATGAGTACCGGCACAATCCAACGCATCCCGGATGGCGTAACACTTGAACAGGTGACGCTCACTGACGCTGCCGGAGTTGAGGCAGTTTTTGCCCGTCATGGCATTACCGGAGTTCTGCACTTGGCAGCTCGGAAGCAAGTTGGCGAATCAGTTGAAAAGCCTCTGTATTACTGGAATGAGAACGTGAATGGCTTCCACAACTTGATGGCGGCTATGACCACACACCATGTTCAGAATCTTGTTTTCAGTTCAAGTGCAGCCGTCTACGGTCAACCTGATTTAGCACCCGGGGCGCTGATCACCGAAGAAACACACTGCTCACCAATCAATCCCTACGGTGCTACCAAATTGGCTGGCGAATGGATTTCTGGAGCTCTCGTTAAATCACATGGTTTCCGAGTGGCAGCGTTGCGCTATTTCAATGTTGCCGGCGCTGGCAGCACAGAACTAGGCGACGAATTCATCTTGAATCTGGTTCCTATTGTTTTCGACGCACTCACCCAAGGTAACCAGCCTCGAGTATTTGGCAATGACTACGCAACTCCGGACGGATCGTGCATTCGTGACTATGTTCATGTGCAGGATCTGGCCGAGGCACATGTTGCAGCTATGGATTTTGTAGAAAATCCAGACGCTACATTTGCTGCCATCAACATTGGCACTGGAATTGGTACGAGTGTCTTTGAAATGCTCGAGGTCATGCGCGATGTAACTGGATTGGATATCAAACCCATTCAGACAGAGCGTCGTGCCGGGGATCCTGCAGCACTTATTGCCGATGTAAGCAAAGCAGCACAACTACTTAATTGGCACAGCAAGTTCGACCTGCATGACATTGTCACGTCGGCATGGGGTGCCTGGCAGGAGCGCAGTTAGCAACCTCGGTGCACCACAAAGCACTGGCGATGAGGTTTAACTGGCTTCTCAGGCGAACCGTTGTCTACAACTGCAGATGGCTGCAGAACGACAATCACAATGTGTGACCGAGATTCGCCGCCTTTTCCGTCTGAAACTGTGTAGTTCACTCTTTGTGTTCCATGCCAGTTTGCTGGCGGGGAATAGCGGATTCGATTGCCAAGTTGCGTCAGAGTGCCATGGCTAGATTCACGAACAAGAATGTGTAACGCGTCCGCGTCCGGATCAGACACATACTCATCCAAAGAGGTCACAACGGAGGGACCACCAGCGCGAGCAATAACCTTCAGCGGCTGCGCCAACGGTGCATGATTAATTGCAACTTGAGCGTAGCTCGTGTTGTTGGTCGCATTGACATCCCCCGCTGCGACACCAGTGTGAACTACGAGCTTCATCACTAATCCAGACAGGGCGCTATCTGGCTGCAGGCTAATTCTGAGCATCCTCGACTGACTAGGTTCAAGCGGTTGTGCGGAGGTAATGCCAAAGGCTTGGGCTGAACACACTATGCGGGAAGATGTAGTCGATGTGCAACCGGTCGGAAGGTCAAATATCGCAGCCGCACCATGAGTAGTGAGTAACTCAACTGATGGGTCTTCGTCGCTAATTGGACCGAGGTTGGTAATTATTGCTTCCACTTCAGTGCCGGCACCAGCCTGAATGTAGTCATCTGCAAAAGTCAGATCAGACTTGAGGTCGACCGCTACTGGACCGTACTCGGTAGTCACAGTGTTCGAGACTGCAACATTGTTACCAAGATGACTCTTGTAGTGCACATCAGCTTGATTCGTGAATTTTCCGACAGTTAACTGCGAAGTTCCGTTCACTGTTCCAGAGACCATAATCTCGATGGAGGCGCCAGCTGCCAACGTACTGATGATTTTACATAACTGACCAGACTGCACTTTTGTGCAATTTGTGCCTGACGATGCACTCACGGTCAGGTCGGCTGGAATGTCATCACGGATAACAATCCGCGACGCGGTCCCATTGCCGCTATTCGTTGCTCGAATCGTGTAGGTCAATGAATCGCCCACATTCACTTCAGTTGATGGCGCTCCAGAAACATCAGACACAAACTTTTGCAAAGTAACATCTGCCGACGGCAATTCAGTGGAATACGCCAGTCCAACTGGGAACCACGTATCTTGCTGTGAGGACATCACCAATGTTGCCTGAGTGGAATCGTGTCCGAGTGCATTCATGAGATCGATGCGATCGCTATCAACACCAAATGTGTTGGCTGCCTGCTCTGGTGTCGCATTAGTCAGGTAATCACTTGAAGTGCCGCTACTCGAAATGGTGCTGTTGGCAATGTTGAGCTCGGGATTCTGGCCATCTTCAACAACGGTCTGGCTGGGGTCTTGCCTCAGGTAGATCGAATCAGAGGCATCTCCCAGATCACCATCGAATGCCACAAGCCCAATGGACGAGGAAACATCGCCTCGGCTCGGAGTCAAGAAGCCCTCAAGTGGAACAGTTGCACCACTTCTACGAGCCACTACGCCAAAACCACCTAAAACTTGAACATGGCGCATCTCATGTCCAGGACTCGCAAAGACCACTGCAAGCGACCAGCCTGCCGCCTTGTCTACTCCTTGAGAAGTCTGTATGTTGCCGACAGTGACGAGTGACTTCCATGCAGTGCGTTGTGGCTTCCATTGTGCTTGTTGCAAGCGTGCCGTCACAATGGCGCTCGCCCGATACTGTCCAAGGTCTGCACCGAGCATCTCTTGAACTACATCGGCGGATTGTGCAGTAACCAAGCATGGATTCGCGGGCCCAGTGCAATCGTCATCACCGACCGCCAAGAGAACGCGGTCCTTATGAGAAATCGAAGGCGCGGTGACATCTCCTGGTTCAACCAGCAAAGTGCCCGACCAAAAGAGTTCAGCATAGAGAATCTGTGAGTCAGCAGGGATGCTCATCACGTTGCTTGAAGCGTTGAAAACATCTGTGTTTGAGAGCCCACCCACAGGCACTTCAAGGTTGCGCATAAAGTGGTCGTCATTGTCCACTGCGGTGCCTAGGCGTTTCCTCGCTGCATCACAACTAGTTGCCCCTAGAGCTCCACTCGTCGTTGAACAGGTCAAAACGGTATTGCCAGTCAAGGCAAAGTCTCCAGCCACGTTCCCTTCAAAGCGAGGAGTAAAAGTGTCAAGGGTCAGTGCCGATGTTGGTTGAGCACTCATCAGTAGTGCGGCTAGCAAGCAACAAACAGTCACTATTCGAGAGACGGAGCGCCCA
>Ga0209084_1002977_pt1 | contig 12674 bp, 12 predicted proteins | sample C_130820_MF_Meta_FD_187309 | JGI IMG/M metagenome (GOLD analysis project Ga0209084, IMG submission 187309) | Freshwater microbial communities from Lake Croche, Canada to study carbon cycling - C_130820_MF_MetaG (SPAdes) (version 2) | ecosystem: Environmental > Aquatic > Freshwater > Lake... | reverse complement strand
GACGGCCATCGCAGTCACTCAATGAAACGATTGAGCGTCGCGTTGCTTTTTTAACCGATTATCAGAATGCTGCCTATGGCGCCCGATATCATGCTAGAGTGTCGCACATTGTGGCGGCCGAAACGAAAATTACGGGCAAAGCCGGATCTTTGTCGGAAGCCGCCGCCAAAAATCTTTTTCATCTCATGGCGATTAAAGACGAATATGAAGTAGCACGTCTTTATTCTGGGCCATCATTTAAAGCGCAATTGAGTGAAAATTTTTCAGATTATCGGGATGTTAAAATTCACTTGGCGCCACCTATGATTGCAAAGCGCGATCCGATTACGGGGGAGCCTCGAAAAATGGCCTTTGGGCCTTGGGTCTTGAAAGCATTCCCAATACTTTCAACCATGAAATTTCTTCGCGGCACGCCGTTTGATCTTTTTGGAAAGACCTTAGAGCGTCAGCGCGAAAGGAAATGGCTAGCAGATTACGAAATTTTGATGGCCGAAGTTAAAGACAATCTCACTTTGGCTAATCTTGATCGTGCCATAGCCCTTTTGTCTGTACCGCAGGAAATTAAGGGATTTGGTCACGTGCGGGAGAAGGCGATGCAAATTGCTGCAACGCGATTGACGCAATTGAAATCAGAATTTTACGAAACGTCTACTGATTAAAATTAGGAGTCTTGTTGGATTAAATGGCGAGATTTTGACCTTAGGGCTGATTGGAAACAAACCGAACGGCGCGTCAAAAGTGTCCATTCTGATAAATCCAAAAATCTGCAAAACGATCTCCGCGAACTTCCAATTGACGAGTAATGATTTTTGAATAAGCGAGCGTAGTCCGTCGCGGTCACGGTGCTGCATATCTTAGCCAATATCAATCCTCAGGCGCCTTTAAACTCACTACTCGTGATTTCCGAGTGTTGCCGTTGACTAAACGGCCACACCGAGACCTATGAGGTAATCTGCACCCGCACGCAGGTGCGTTTTGTCCCTGAGCTCCAGAATAAGGCGTGGCTGCGATGTCAGGTGCGAAAGTGCACGAAACACTTCCATCCAAGGAATATTGCCCTCACCTGGTGCCCAATGCCGATCCGCGTGACCATCGGTATCATGAAGATGGACATGAGCGAGCATATTGCCAGCCGCACGCACATAATAATCGACGGGCTGACCATGCGTTGAGCCAAAGGCATAATTGGCGTGTCCCGTATCAAGCGAAACTTTAACGGCCTCACTGTTGAAGGACTTTGCCAATTCGACGCGGGCATGCGGATCAACATCTTCGATGTTTTCGATGACCAAAGCGCAGCCGATCTCCTCTGCCCGTCGGACGACAGGTTGAAGGGTGTCGTGTACGCGCTCGATGATTTCTAGGCGGCTGCCCGGCGTATAATCCAAATTGTAGTGATCCCATGTCGTATAAGGGGAGTGGATGACCATATGGGTTGCGCCAAGATAGTCGCATACATCCATGCCCTGAAGCATGCGCTTGGTGACAATGGCTCGGACTTCCGGATCCATATTATCGAGTGTCAGGCCCCAAAACGGTCCGTGAATTCCAACACGACCTTTATGCTTCTTCAACATCTTCTTGATGTCATCGGCGACAATTTTCCAATCGCCGTTTAATCGATCAGCCCATATGAAATCTTGAAGTTCAAGATCGCGGTTCATGTCGACAATCCAGTCTTTATGGAGCCGTAGACCGTCCACGTTAAGTGCTGCACCAAGAACCGGAAGAGAAGATTTCGCTGCTGACATGTTAGGCTCCCTTTAGCCATCAAGTGATTTAGGTTTACAATCTATATTCATCGTTCATTTTAGGCGAGGGTTAACCAGCGTCACACGAAGCGCTTCGTGATCTGAGATGGCTTGTCCATCGGCGTCAATAGCAGGAATCGTAGCAGGGTCAGAGGCTTCTAGCCCGCGGGTAAAGAACCAATCAATTTTCGTAAAAGGCCCAACCGGCGTTCCATCCGGACGTGTTCGACACGAAGGTTCAGGAAGATTCGAGGCTTGCCATTGAAATCCCGCCTCGCGAAAAACAGCAAACATAGGCTCAAAAGGCGAAGGATCTTTAAAAATACGGATCAATTCTGCGGGGTCTGTCGGCAAGGCACTGGTATTGAAATCGCCACCAATTACCATTGGTCGCTTGCCCACTCTTTTATCCAATGCCTCAATCAATCGCCTTGCTTGATCTGCTCGGACTTCTGGTGTCGCACGATTTTCAAAATGAGCAGCAACGCACCATATTGCCGCATTACCTTCACCCATACGTGCAGCAATAGCGTTCCGAAATCCGATCCGTCGTTGATCGGCGGCATCGAGGTCTAGAAACCAATGCGCGCCATCGTCTAGCCGAATAATAAAGGGATCATAAAGCGGATGGGCCGATACAATGGCGTTGCCATGATAGCCGAAACTATTCGTTTCGTCTTTATGCCATTCCATCTCTCGGCTGTCGCCCAAACCAAGCTCGGCGAATTCAAGGGCATAGACATAGCCTGCGCCCATTGGCAGGGCTAAATCTTTAATCGTATGGCGATTGCCTGAGCGCGCCATGCCGATGTCAACTTCGGTCAAAAGAATAAGATCGGGCGCAACGGCACCGACCAGTGCGCGAGATGCGATGTCATATTTTAGTCGCTCCGCGTTCCAAGAAAATACAACAATTCGACCATTCGCGCGTCGCGTAGCCGCTGGAAATTTGGGAGCTACTTGCTCAACCGCCGAGAAAGCCGGGATCGCTTTTAAACATGCGTCATGTCGCTCGCGACTGGCGGCGCCGCTTTTGGCCATTTCTATAATGTCGGCCCTTAGCGGCTCAAATTTGTCTACGACGGCATCGACAACAAAGCTCATAAGATCCTGATCCGTTCATTCAGCTCATTCGTGATCACCCTTGCCGTGTTTTCACGACGACACGATGACATTGGCCGACGTCTATCTTTCAATGCTTTCGTAATAAAAATGTCATTGCATGTTCGAAACAGTGTCATGCATGGTCGATAGAGTTTACGCCGCTGACTTAAGAAACTTACCTTGGACGGAGCACTCCTATGAAATCGAAACTTATCGCAACGGTTGCGACTCTTTTGCTCGCAGCAGCAACTTCGGCCTTCTCGGCTGAGCGGATTAAATTTGAAATGTGGCATGGCCTGACCGGCGATCTCGGCGGCGCGGTCGAAGAAGTCTGCAAGCGTTTCAATGATTCGCAGGCCGACTATGAAATCACCTGCACCTCGCAAGGCTCTTATGATAACGCGTTGCAGAACGCGATTGCCGCGTATCGTGCGAAAAAGAACCCAACCATCGTTCAGGTCTTCGATGCTGGTACCCTTGATCTGCTTCTTTCGGAAGCCTATGTCCCAGCCCGCAAATTGATGGCTGACAATGGCTATAAGATCAACTGGGAAGACTATATACCAGCCATTTCGAACTATTACGCCAACTCGAAGGGCGAGCTGAACTCTTTCCCGTTCAATTCCTCGACCGCGATGTTCTACTGGAACAAGGACGCGTTCGCGAAAATCGGTAAAACATCTGCGCCAAAGACTTGGGACGAAACCTTCGACGCACTCAAGGCTCTCAAATCGGCCGGCTACGAGTGCCCGATGGCCTGGAACTACGACACTTGGCCTATCATGGAACAGTCTTCCGCGATTAATAATCTGCCAATCGCCACCAAAGCAAACGGCTATCAGGGTCTTGACGCTGAATTCGCCGTTAACAAGACCAAGTTCGTTGATATTGTTAAGAACCTGAAAAAGGCTTATGACGATGGCCTCGTGAAGATCAAAACGCCGGACACGGGTGCGACCATCGTTCAGGCGTTTGCTAATGCCGATTGCCAGGTCATGCTGTCTTCGATTGCTGATCACGGCACCGTCGGCAAGACGCAGAAGCCTGATATGCAGTGGGAAGTCGCTATGCTGCCAACTCTCACTGGCGTTGAGCGTCACAATTCGCTCGTCGGTGGTGCATCGCTTTGGGCTTTGCAAGGTAAGACCGATGGGGAATATAAGGGCGCAGCGGCATTCTTTAACTTCATCGCACAGCCTGATTCGGCGCTCTTCTGGTCGACCCGCACGGGCTATATTCCCGTCACCAAGTCGGGCTTCGAGTTCATGAAAGCCCAGGGCTTCTACGACAAGGCTCCCTATAAAGGCCGCGAACTGGCAATTGCTTCGCTCAACGCGTCTCCGATCACTGAAAACACCCGCGGCATTCGTCTCGGTGGTTTCGTTCAAATCCGAAAGGAAATGCGCGACGCTCTGACCGATATTTTTGCCAATAAGGTCTCGGTTGATGACGGCATTAACGCCGCGGTCGAGCGCTCGAACGCGGTTCTCCGTAAGTTCGAAAAGACCTACGCAGGCAAAATGCTTCCTTGATATCGACACTCTCATGGACGCGGCATATGCCGCGTCCGTTCTTCTTCTGTGAGGCGGAATATATTGGAAAAGCGCGCAACATTCTCGAAAACATCCGTTGGGGTGATGTTTGTCCTCCCCCAAATTTTGCTCGTTTTTACCTTTTTCTATTGGCCGACCGGTGCCGCGCTTTATTGGGCCTTTACGCTTGAACGGCCTTGGGGCGGCGGCAATGAATGGGTTGGTTTAGATAATTTCCGCCAAGTGTTCGCTGATCGTGCCTATTGGGGTTCAATTAGCCGCAGCATCATTTTCGCCGGAGCGACCAGCTTTCTCTCAATGGGATTTGGCCTGCTGCTGGCAGTTGCATGCGATAGGGGACTGAAATTCTATCAAGCCTTCCGCACCGTCTTCGTATGGCCCTATGCGGTTGTGGCACCCGCGGCAGCACTAGCCTTTCGCTTCATCTTTGCCCCAGAGGCCGGAATATTTTCGGCGCTCGTTAAATCCAACCACGAGTTTTGGAATCCGGCGCAAAATGGCTATCACGCGATGACGATGATCATCATCTGCTATTCGTGGAAATACGCCGCCTATTGTTTCATTTTCTTTCTTGCCGCGCTGCAATCCATTCCGCGCTCGGTCATCGAGGCAAGTGCCTTGGATGGTGCAGGCGTGTTGCGCCGCGTCCGCGATATCCAGTTACCCTTGATAACGCCCACGTTCTTCTTTTTGCTGGTCATCAGCATAACCGATAGTTTTCAGGATTCGTTCGGGATAGTCGATGTAATGACGGACGGCGGCCCCGCAAAAGCAACCGAGTTTATGGTCTACAAAATCTATTTCGACGGTTTTCGTGGCCTCGATTATTCGGGCGCAGCCGCTCAATCCATTGTTTTGATGTTTTTGATGATGGTGCTCACCTTCTTCCAGTTCCGCTTCATCGAACGCCGCATCCATTACAGCTGAGTTTGCCATGATCGAACGCACGCCTCTTTTAAATACCGCAACCTACGCCGTCCTCATCCTTGGGGCGCTATCGGTGTTTGTTCCGCTCTGGCTTGTTTATGTCGGTGCCACTTTGACGGTGCGCGAAATCAACATCCCGGAGCTGCATCTCTTTCCGGGCGACCATCTCATCGAAAATCTCCAAGCCGCGTGGGCGCGCGGACATCTTGGCGGGCGACTAGCGAATAGCTTAATAATGTCGCTTGGTGTTGCCACCGGAAAAGTGGTGATGTCCGCTATTACGGCGTTCGGCCTCGTTTATTTCCGCTTTCCAGGCCGTATGCTGATTTTCTGGTTGATCTTTATTACCCTGATGTTGCCGCTCGAAGTCCGCATCGTCCCCACATATGCGGTGGCCGCCAATACCCTTTGGCCCTTTCAATCAATTTTGGATGCGACAGGTCTGTCCACTGTTGTAGCGACGATAACGGGCGCCCAAGTGGCGCTCGAATGGAACCTACTAAATTCCTACACAGGCCTTATTCTTCCTCTGATCGCAACCGCAACGGGCACGTTTCTATATCGTCAATTCTTTCTCACCGTTCCTGACGAGCTTCTCGAAGCGGCACGGATGGATGGCGCCGGCCCCTTCCGTTTTCTCACCGAGTTCTTAATTCCGCTCTCGCGCGCCAATATGGCGGCCTTGTTTACGATCATGTTCCTATACGCTTGGAACCAATATCTCTGGCCGCTTCTTGCCACGCCGGATCGCGCTGGATTCGGCACCACTTCGGTTGTTGAGCTGAAAATGTTGGCCCCCACCGTATCAACCAATGGCGGCGGCACACCCGACTGGAATGTCGCGATGGCTGGTTGCTTGATTGTGATGCTCCCCCCTCTTCTGCTTGTTGCCTTCATGCAGCGCTATTTTGTACGCGGCCTGATCGCGACTGAAAAATAGGAATTTGACCATGGTCGCCGTAACTCTTCGACGCGTAAAGAAAAACTATGGATCTACTACCGTCGTTCATGGCGTTGACCTCGAGATCAATGCTGGTGAATTTGTAGTCATATTAGGGCCATCAGGATGTGGAAAATCCACTCTCCTGCGCATGATTGCCGGTCTTGAAGGCATTACTGACGGCGAAATTGCCATTGGTGAAAAAATCGTCAACACGCTTGAGCCACGTGAGCGCGGTTGCGCGATGGTGTTTCAAAACTACGCGCTCTATCCGCATATGACGGTAGCTGAAAACATCGGCTACGCGTTAAAAGTGGCGGGCATGGCCAAAGTAGAACGGCAAGCCCGCATCAAAGCCGTTGGTGATATGCTGGGCCTGACGGAGTTTCTCGAGCGCAAACCCATGCAGCTCTCCGGCGGGCAGAGGCAGCGTGTCGCGATGGGTCGCGCGATGATTCGTGAGCCGGATGTATTTCTCTATGATGAACCGCTTTCCAACCTAGATGCGCGCTTGCGGGTCGCCATGCGGGTCGAAATCCGCAGGCTTCACCAGCGCCTCGGCACAACCTCCTTGTTTGTCACGCATGATCAGGTGGAAGCTATGACGCTTGCCGATCGGATCGTAGTGATGAACAAGGGCGTTATCGAACAGGTAGGAACGCCTGATGATGTCTATCATCGCCCCGCTTCGATCTATGTCGCTGGCTTTGTCGGATCACCGGGACTCAATCTGTTGCATGCGACGGTAGATCGAGTTGCGCAGAGCATTCGCTTTAATGACGGCCAATCTCTTGCGCTTGATCAGGCGCAACGTACGACCCTCCCCGATGGCCCCATCGTGTTTGGCTTTCGGGCTGAACAAACCCAATTGGTCGAGGAAGGGGGTCTTAAAATTACCTCAAGCTTTAACGAGGCTTTAGGATCGAGCTGCCTTTTGCATGGGCTATTGGCCGACGAAGAAGCCGTCATTTCGATACCGGGTGATCAGCCCTTTGACGTGGCCTCCTCGATCAACGTAACGATCCCAGCCAAAGCCATGCACTTTTTTGACGCGGAGTCGGGACGACGGATCGACTAAGTTCTCATTGACTCGAAAAGCAGATATTGGGCTTCCTTTTAGCAAAGAGCCGTGGCAAGCCTAAACCGACCTTGGAAACAGAGCTCATATCGCTTGTGCATTCGAGCAATTTGCGGGTGGAGGATCGAAACCATGAACGCATTTGATTAGAGCAGCTTTAAAGAGCCGGAAGGCGGCCTCTTATGGGCGTTTCGCTTTGACGGCATTCATCCGCCGACCGTCTTGGAAGCCTTGCCATCGGTGTTAGATCTCGCTTCATCTCAAGATTGGTATTGGTTTCATTTTGCCTCAGCCCACGAGCAGGCCCGTCACCTCATCCGCGCACTTTCCAATCTCCCCGAGGACGCCAAAGACAGCCTAATTGATCAAGATGGCGACTTGCGATTGGATGTTGAGGGCGACACCGTATATGGCGCCATTGCGGATTTCGAGCGCGATCTGTCTGACCGCAACAAGGAAACCGCCAAACTGTCTTTCGCGCTCAATGGTAGGATGTTCATCAGCATGCGCCGACACGCGTTATATTCGACTGATCTGGTTCGGCGACACTTTGAGCGGGGGTGTGTTCCGGCGTTGCCGATTGATTTACTCGAAATGATTTTCTCTCACTTCGCCCATGCAGCAGCCCGCGAATTATCCGAAATCGCCTAAACACTTGATGATATTGAAGACCGCGTTTTGTAGCCCGAGGTCAATGATGACAGGGTTCGGCTTGCGCCCATTCGGCGAATGTCAGCGCTCCTTAACCGCGATATGTTTGCCATCAGGAACTCGTTTGCACGATTTGAAAAATTGCAATTGGCGCTTCCGACTGGCTTTGATGATGTCGTCGACCGTCTCGCACGTGAATTACAAGCATTGGATCATGATGCCGTTCTCGTGCAGGATCGCGCGCGACTCTTGCAAGATGAAATGGCCGCGAAAACTGATGCCGCTATCAATGATAACCTTCGGATTTTGTCCGTCCTCACCACTATGCTTTTACCGCCAACCTTGATTTCTGGCATTTTTGGCATGAACGTGAAAGATCTACCCTTTCTAGAGACCCCCGGCGGATTTTGGAATGTGATTGGCCTGTGCCTGCTTTCGAGCTTTTTCGCTTACCGATTGCTAAAAAAGCTCGATATTACATAACTCTAAAAGTTTTCTTCTCTGTCATGTTAACTTCACGCTAAACGCGTAATTCGTGACCATCCGGATTGTATTTAACCCCAGATTAGGAGTTACTCATGCTTAACCTAAAGAATATCAAAACCTCAATATTTGCCGCTGCGGTTGCAACATTAGCCGTATCGTCGGTCCAAGCAGAATCAAAGTTTTCCTTCGGTCTTTGGGGCGACATGCCTTATGCCAAAGCCAAGGATCAGGATAAAATGCCTGCCATTTTGGATAGCATCAACGCGTCTGATATCGCCTTCTCGATCTACGACGGAGATATCAAGGATGGTAGCTCGAAATGTACGGATGACGTATTCTCAGACGCAACCAAGATGTTCAACACGTTAAAGCAGCCTACCGTTTACATTCCGGGTGACAATGAGTGGACAGACTGCCACCGCACCAATAATGGCGGTTACGACCAGCTCGAGCGTTTAGCCTTCATTCGTAAAACCATGTTCGCCACTCCAAACAGCTTCGGCCAAAAGACCATTGCGCTTGAGCATCAGGGCAAGATGGGCGAGAAATTCGTTGAAAACACCCGCTTTACGAAAGATGGCGTGATCTTCGTTGGCATCAACATGCCGGGATCCAACAACAACAAAGTGCTTGACGACAAAGAATGCACGAACAAGAGCGCCCGGACGCCCGAAATCTGCGCAACGGGCAACAAGGAATATGAAGAGCGTGATGCGGCTAACGTAGCTTGGGTGGTCGAGGCTTTCAAATTGGCCCGCGATACCAAGGCTCCAGGGCTTGTTATTGTATGGCAGGGCGATCCCGGATTTGACCTTCCTGAGACAGAAGAGCTTGATGAGCGCACGGATCCTGGCCATAGTGGTTATACCAACTTCCTCGCTAAACTAGTGACAGAAACAGAAGGTTATGTGGGGCAAGTCTTAATCGTGCACGGCGATACGCACTTTTTTAAACTCGACAAGCCACTTTATTCACCGACGAAAGTGCTGCCAAATCTTACGCGGCTTCAAACCTTCGGTAGCCCATCTGTCCACTGGGTTAGGGTATCGGTTGATCCAATGTCGGCAAATGTTTTTACGATTGATCCGGTAATTGTAAAACAGAAATAAGCCTTTTCAGCCGTTGCTCGGTGTAATGATAGCGGTAGATCAATTTGATCCGCCGCTATCTATTTATGTTGGTAGCGCGAGCAGCCCGACAAGGAAAGGGTTAGAGATCAAGCAATGACATATGTGGTCAATTCTATATCCGATTTAGAAGCCCTTTACGGGCTTCCAGGTGAAACCTGTGTGGCGAAGGAGATCAATTATCTTTCTCCTGAATATCGCGCGATGATGGAGGCTTCACCCTTTGCCGCTTTGGCCACTTCGGGTCCTGAGGGACTGGACTGCTCACCGCGCGGGGATCGGCATGGGCGATTGGTTCGTATTGTCGATGAGCGTACCCTAATGATGCCTGATCGGCGGGGAAATAACCGCACCGACTCGCTTAAAAACATCATACGCGATCCACGTGTTGCGTTGATGTTTTTAATCCCCGGATCGGGCAATGCGCTGCGCGTGAATGGCCGCGCCCATGTGGATGCTGATCCGGTACTTTGTGAGAGTTTTGCCGTCGACGGCCAGAAACCCCGCTCGGTGATTGTTATCACCATCGATGCGGTTTATTTCCAATGTGCGCGGGCGATTGTCCGCTCTGAGTTATGGAACCCGGTCCATCATGTTGATCCGGCAACCATAGCCACGGCGGGACAGATTTTGGCCCGTTTAAGCGATAATCGCGTGGGCGGCCCAGACTATGACCGCGAATGGCCTGAGCGGGCTAAAAAATCAATGTGGTGATGGGCCTTATGCCCGCCGTCTTTGATGGAGATAGCCTAGTTTTTCGAGCTCAGCGATTTTGTCGCTGACCGATTTCCAGGTCTCGTAACTCTTTAAATCCCCGCGCGAGCGAAACAATTCGGCGCGGTCAAGGGTTTGCTTTAAAGCGGATTTTCCGGCCCTGAAAAGCGCAGCTTTCGCATGGATTTCAATCGCTTGGTCGAGTGTGACAACCATCTGTATCAGTCTTTCCGGATGCAGACTAACGCCCCAAAACGGGAGGGGTCTTAATCAGGCTTCAGCGATACCTTGTAAAATTGCCTAATTTTCTAGCAGAAGAGCCCAAGCTTGGAAAGCCCAGACAGGCAGAATCGGCCTAAGGGTGAAAAACAACGCTGCCTATCGGCTCATCTCACTGTCCACAGCCTGTCATTCCCTTGTCATTGAACGCCCCTAATTCGCTCCCATTGATCAGGAGAATGTTCGATGCTAGAGATTAATGGATTGAGCAAAATTTACGGCACCAACGCCGCTGTTGATTCCGTATCGCTTTCGATCAAACCGGGCAGCTTTGTCGGTGTGATTGGCCGTTCCGGCGCAGGCAAATCAACACTCCTTCGCATGATCAATCGTCTGAACGATCCAACGAATGGCCGCATCATCTATGACGGCGTCGATGTGACGGCCTTAAAAGGTGCTGAACTTCGCGAATGGCGTCGTCGTTGTGCAATGATCTTTCAGCAATTTAATCTCGTTGGCCGATTGGATGTTTTAACCAACGTGTTGATGGGTCGCCTTTCTCAAGCTCCGGGTTGGCAGACGATGCTGAAGCTTTGGGGGGACGATGATAAAGCCATCGCGCTTGCTGCCCTTGAGCAATTTGATATTGCCAATCTTGCTGCGCAACGGGCGGATCAATTGTCAGGCGGCCAACAGCAACGCGTCGCGATCTGTCGCGCTTTGGTGCAAGAGCCAGACATTATTCTAGCCGATGAGCCGATCGCATCGCTTGATCCACGCAATACAAAAATCGTTATGGATGCGCTTTTGCGGATCAACAAGCATTTTGGTATTACTGTTATTTGCAATCTTCATTCAATCGATTTGGCCCGCACCTATTGCGAGCGCCTCGTCGGTATGGCGCAGGGCCGAGTGGTGTTTGATGATGTTCCGTCGGCATTGACCGAAGATGTTGCGCGCGAACTCTATGGCCTTGAGGCGCATGAAGTTATGAACCCGAATTCCGCTACCAATGATATGCCCGCTGGCATCGCTGTAGTGGCTTAAGAACCTACGATCCGGGCTATTTGTCCGGCTTGATTGGTATATTCCACCAAACTATCTCATCACAAGGAGACGAAGACCATGATCACGCGTCGTATTATGCTTGCGGCTACCGCTGCAATGGCATTTGTTGGAGCAGCTTCGGGCGCGCTTGCCCAAGAGTGGAAGTCAAAATATCCAGAATTGACCTTTGCCGTTGTGCCTGCTGAAAACGCAGCCGACACCACCAACCGTTGGCAGCCATTGATGGACCACCTTTCGAAGACGATTGGCGTTCCTGTGAAGCTTCGCATTGTTAACGATTATGCTGCTGTTGTGCAGGGCCAAAAAGAAGGCACAATTCATATCGGTCTTTATGGTGCAGCTTCTTTTGCTCGCGCCATTATCGTAGGCGCTGATGTGTCGCCTTTTGGCATCGAAGTCAACAAAGACGGTTCGACCGGTTATTATTCGGTCGTTTATGTAAAGAAAGACAGCCCGTTCCAGAAGCTAGAAGATCTTAAGGGGAAGGCCCTCGGCCTGGTTGATCCTAATTCGACATCCGGCAACAATGTTCCACGCTTTGAAATGAATAAGCTTGGAATTGATCCAGACAAGTATTTCTCTAAAGTTGTCTATGCAGGTACGCACGAAAACGCTGCGATTGGCGTGGCCCAGGGCACCTTTGATGCATGCTTCAATGCTTGGACGAACGACGAAGACTCTGACGCCTTGAAGGCCGACAAGAAGGGCCTTTTGAAGTATAGCGATCTCCGCATCATCTATAAGTCGCAGCCGATCCTCAATGGCCCATTAGCGCTGTTGAATTCAATGCCGGACGATCTCAAGAAGACCGTTACGGATGCTTTCTTGAATGCTTACACTGCCAACCGCGAAGCATTCGACAAGGCCTATGATGGCAAGAAGCTCTCCTACAAGTCCATCACCACGAAGGATTACCAGCCAACCATCGATCTCGTTAAGTTTGTTGACGAGTTGAAGAAGAAGTCTTGATCCTTAATTCAAGCGAAGGCGGCGGATCGATCCGCCGCCTTTTTCATGCAAGGAGATTTTGAATTGGCAACGACAATCCAGCCTTTG